>Ga0247727_10013859_pt1 | contig 13507 bp, 18 predicted proteins | sample WisWelCaveWW1625_FD_202498 | JGI IMG/M metagenome (GOLD analysis project Ga0247727, IMG submission 202498) | Biofilm microbial communities from Wishing Well Cave, Virginia, United States - WW16-25 | ecosystem: Environmental > Aquatic > Deep subsurface > Groundwater > Cave microbial mat | place... | reverse complement strand
GCCGGCGTGGACTTGGGCCCGCGTCACGCTTTGGATGCCGGCGCGGATGATTTCGCAGTAATAGGCCGCCTCGAACATCACGAAGGCGATCAGCACCGAATGGAACCCGCCGACAGGCCGGCCGAGCAGCTTTGGCACCAGGAAATAAAACCAGAAGATGACCAGAATCAGCGGCAGCGAGCGGAAGAAATTGACGTAAGACGCGGCGAAAAATGAAACCGGCCGCAAGGGCGAGAGCCGCATCAGCGCGAGCAGGGTGCCGAAGAAGACCCCGCCGCAGATGGCGAGCCCGGTCAGTTGCAGGGTGAAAAGCATCCCTTGCCAGAGGAGCGGCATCGTCCTCTCGAGCACGGCGTAATCGAACCCGCCGAGCATGTTATTTCGCCTCCAGCGAGATCATGCCCGGGATGCGGGTCCGCTTTTCGGTTACGTGCATCAGCGTCATCACGGCGAAGGTGACGAGGCTATAGAGCACGGTCGCGGCGGTGAAGGCCTCGAAGCCCTGAAAGGTGTATTCCTCGATCTGGCGGCTGCGGGCGGTGAGTTCGATGACGCCGATGGTCAGCGCGAGCGAGGAGTTCTTGAAAACGCTGAGAAAGTCGCTGGTGAGCGGCGGAATGATGATGCGGTACCCGATCGGGATCAGAACGTAACGATAGACCTGGGTCAGAGTCAGGCCCACGGCGAGCGCCGCTTCGCGCTGGCCCGCGCGGATCGAATTTATCCCCGAGCGCACCTGTTCCGCCACCCGCGCGCCGGTGTAGAAGCCCAGACAGATCACCGCCGTCCAGAATTCCGGGATCGGAAGCCCGCGCTTGAGGAACATTCCGGCCTCGCGCGGCACAATCTCCGGCACCACGAAGAACCAGAGGAACAGCTGCACGAGGAGCGGGATGTTGCGGAACAATTCGACGTAGGCGGTGCCGATCGCGCGGGGCAGCGGATGGGGCATCGTGCGCAGCACCCCGATCACCGAGCCGAGCGAAAGCGCGATGATCCAGGCGAGGATCGCGACCGCGCAGGTCCAGCCGAAGCCAGCCCAGATCCAGCCGAAATAAGGCTCCTTCAGCAGGATGCCCCAATCCCACTTGTAGTTCATCGCTTGATTCCCTCTCTCAGGCTGGGCGGAGCCCGATAATCGCCCGCCCGCTTCCCGAGGAAGCGGGCGGGGATCAGGTTCGCGGGATCAGTACGGCAGGGCCTGGATGCCGAACGCCTTCTTCAGGTCGGCGCTGATCGGCATCTTGATGTTGGTCGGGCCGGGATTGAACCACTTGTCGTAGATCTTCTCCATCTCGCCCGAACGCATCAGATCGGACAGCACCCGCGTCGCGAGCAGACGATATTCGGAGTCGTTGCGCGGGATCATCAGGCCATAGGGATCGTAGGAGAAGAACTCGCCGACGACTTCCCACTGGCTCGGATCCTTGGCGGTGCTGATCATGCCGTAAAGCAGAACGTCGTCGGAGCAGTAGGCGTCGACGCGGCCGCTTTCCAGGTTGAGCATCGCCAGGGGATGGTCCTTGACCATCACGGCCTCGACCCTGAGCTTGCGCTTCTCGACCTCGGCCAGGAAGGCTCTCTCGTTGGTGGTGCCGCTGGAAATCGACGCGCGCTTGCCGTTCAGGTCGTTGAGGCTCCTGATGCCGGAGCCTTTCTTCACCAGCAGCTTCGAGCCGGTGATGAAGGTGACCGGCAGGAAGTCCACCTGCTTGGCGCGGGTCAGGTTGTTGGTGGTCGAGCCGCATTCGATGTCGATGGTGCCGTTGGCGATCAGCGGTATGCGGGTCTGGGCATTGATCGCCACGAACTTGACCTTCAAGTTCGGCGCGTTCAGTTCTTTCTTCACCTCATCGACAATCTTCAGGCACAAATCGACCGAATAACCGATCGGTTTTCCGGCCTGGTCCATGTAGGCGAAGGGGACCGAGGCTTCGCGATGGCCGATGGAGATTTCGCCCGCGGCCTTGATCTTCTTCAGCGTCGGCGATTCCTGCGCCAAGGCCGGCATCGCGCAGGCGAGGACGAACGCCGCGGCGGCGGCGAAGGGGGTCCGTAGCGTACGATTCATGGTTGTCTCCCTGGTTAATTTTTGAATTATCTCTTGATTTCGAACGTTAGGGTAACGTTTCCATGCCTTGCCACGCCGTAAGATAGGGTCCCATGATCGCCATCAAAGACGTGAGCAAGTGGTACGGCAGCTTCCAGGTGCTGACCGACTGCTCGACCGGGGTCAAGAAGGGCGAGGTGGTGGTGGTCTGCGGCCCCTCGGGCAGCGGCAAGTCCACGGTGATCAAGTGCGTCAACGCGCTCGAGCCGTTCCAGAAGGGCCAGATCCTGGTCGACGGCATCTCGGTGGGCGATCCCGGGACCGATCTGCCCAGGCTGCGCTCGCGCATCGGCATGGTGTTCCAGAACTTCGAGCTTTTCCCCCACCTCTCCGTCACCGAGAACCTGACGCTCGCGCAGATCAGGGTGCTCGGCCGCACCCCGGAGGCGGCGCGCGACAAGGGCCTCAAGCTGCTCGATCGCGTCGACCTGACGGCGCACAAGGACAAGTTCCCCGCCCAGCTCTCGGGCGGCCAGCAGCAGCGCGTCGCCATCGCGCGCGCCCTGTCGATGGACCCGATCGCGATGCTGTTCGACGAGCCGACTTCCGCCTTGGACCCGGAGATGATCAACGAGGTGCTGGATGTGATGGTCCAGCTCGCCGAGGAAGGCATGACCATGATGGTGGTCACGCACGAGATGGGCTTCGCCAAGCGCGTCGCGCACCGCGTCATCTTCATGGACGCGGGCAAGATCATCGAGGACTGCACCAAGGACGAATTCTTCGGCACCCAGCGCTCCGAGCGCGCGCAGCTGTTTCTCTCCAAGATTCTTCATCACTGACGGGTCGCTGAGGTGAACCGGCGCGACACGATCCTCGCCCTCGCCGCCCTCGGCATACCGCTGCGGCTTGCGGCGCAGCCGGCGACCGGCGTGCCGCGAGTCGGCGTCCTGATGTTCAGTACTGCAGAGGCGTCGGGCCACATCGTGCGAGCGTTCATCCAGGGGATGACCGAACTCGGCTATCAGGATGGCAAGAACGTGCGCTACGAGATCCGCCATGGCGACGGAGGCGAGGAGAAGCTCCGGCAAAACGCGCACGACCTGGTCGCAGCGAAGGTGGATTTGATCTGGGCGCCAGCCACCGCGGTAACAGCGGCGGCACAGAAGGAAACGATGTCGCTGCCGATTGTCTTTGCGCTCGTATCGGATCCAATCGCCTCCGGCTTTGTGCGCAGCTTGCCGCAGCCCGGAACAAACGCCACCGGAATCACGAATATGACCGCAGAGACGGGTGCAAAACGCATCCAGCTCCTCGCCGAGATCTTTCCGAAAGTCCGACGTATCGGCGTGCTGCAAAATCCAGCGGATTCGGCAAGCGGTCTCCAGCTTTCGTTCGCGCAGCAAGGCGCGCGGACGCTGGGCAAGGAACTGATGGTGGTCGAGGCGCGCGCTCCAGCTGAGTTTGCGGCGGCGTTCGCCAAGCTCGCCGCGTGGCGTGCGGATGCGCTCGTGATTTTGGAAAGCTCGCTGTTTTTTCTCCACAGAAAGACGCTATTGAGCTCGGCGGCGAAGCACCGTTGGCCGACGATAGCCAGTACCAAGGACTACGCCGAAGCGGGCGGAGTTATCGCTTACGGCGCCGATTACTCGGACAACTGCCGCCGCAGCGCAGCATACGTGGACAAGATCCTGAAGGGTGCCAAGCCCGCCGACCTCCCGGTGCAGCAGCCGATCAAATTCGAGTTCGTGATCAATCTCAAGGCTGCCAAGGCAATGGGATTGACGATTCCCAAGGCCATGCTGTTGCGCGCCGACCGGGTGATCGAATGAACGAAGCGATGGGAGGCGCTACGCCGCCTTCAGCAGAAATTCTACTTTGACCGCGTCGAAGGGAAAGACAATGCCGCCGCTTTTCGCGCGATCGAGCAGGCCCGCGTTCAGCAACGCGACGATGTCGCCGTGCACGGCTTTTACATCGCGCTTGACTCGTCGCGCCGCCTCGCGAATGGATACCGGCCCGGCGCCGCACAGCGCCTTGAGCAGTTCCCATCGCTTCGCGGTCAATACCCGCCAAAGCAGCTCCGGGGTGGCGAAGCTGATGCGGGCGGATTTCTGAGGCTTGCCCGACTTCCAGCAATGCAGAAAATCAGCCGCCGCGTCGGCGGGTTTACGTACATCAAGCGTCACGGTTTTCATCGTTCCACCTCTCAATGTCGCGCTGGAAATCGGCGAGCAGCCGATCCGGAGTCGTGAACCTATAGGCGCTTTCCTTGCCACCGTAGTGCCGGTGATCGCCCTTGTCCGTTTCGTTGTCGTAGCGGAGTACGCATACTTCATCAACGACATACGCCAACCTGAACTTGAACAGGTGAACCGAACCGGCAACCGGCTTCGGAACCCGCCACAGCACCAACTCGGCGAATGCCGTGCCCGAGTAGACGATGCGGGTCTGGACCAGCAGCACCGCCGGCATGCTGGAAACAATACCAACACCGACATCCGTTGTCAATCTCTCCAACGCTCGCACGCCGTGCCAGAATAACCGGACCTCTTCGTGACCCCGCCCCCCTGAACAAGAACTCGCTGTTCGCGGTCCTGCTGCGCTCGCCGTGGTGGATCAGCATCGCGGTGGCCGCGGGGGTCTTCGCGCTGACGAGGCTGGCGCTGCCCGACGCCTATGCGCCCTATGCGATATTCACTGCCCTGCCCTTCATCGTCATCGGCGCCTATGCCGGCTGGCAGCAGCTGCGCACACCCAGCGCGGAACGGATCGCCGCAACGCTCGATTCACTGCGCGCCCTGTCCTGGGACGAATTCTCTGCGGCGCTGGAAGACGCCTTCCGGCGCGACGGCTACGCCGTGAGCCGCCCGAACATCCCCGGCGCCGATCTCGAATTGACCAGATCGGCGCGCGTTTCCCTGGTCAGCTGCAAGCGCTGGAAAGTCGCGCGCACCGGCATCGAGCCGCTGAAGGAGCTCGACGCCGCCAGGCAGGCACGTGAGGCGAGCGAATGCATTTACATCGCCGCGGGCGAGATCACCGACAATGCGCGCGCCTTTGCAGGCGAAACGAACATCCGCCTGCTGCACGGCGCCGAACTGGCCAGACTCGTTGCTGCCGCCAAATGCCTCAGGACCACTTAGTCCGAAGTTCAATTTGGCTCGATGCTCGCTTTTTCGAGTTCAGTGATCCAGGCGGCCAGGTCGTCTTCCTCAATGGAAATCTTCGTTGCGTGGACTTCGATGCAATGCGTACCGCCGGCTGCGGACAGGAAATGGGCGTGCAGTTGAACTGCGCTGCCAAGCTGTGCGGCATAGATCGCGACGAAGGTGCGGTCGTTCAAGCGCGCCTTGAAGATCTGCTCGGGCGGCGGCGTGCCCGGCCTGGCCGCCAGCGACCTGGAAAGCGCGCTCGCGCACTCCAGAGGCGTCATGCCTGCCGCGGCGGCAGGCGTAAAAACAGCAATCGTGTAAGGTTCTGCAGACCCCAGAAACCGCAAATGCGGCTGGGACGCATTGCGCGGATGCACGTCCATTGTTATCTGCGGGATGCCGGGTATGGCTACCTTGAACTTCGGTGCGGCGATCTCGAAGAAAAAGCCCTCCGCCCTGCAAGACAAGCTTGCGGACAGGATCAGGACCGTGCTCCAGCATAAAGGCGCTCGCATCATCAACTCCGCGTTACGCACAAAGCCCGCGCGCGCGCAGCGCCGGCTCGAGTTCCGCAAACGTTGCCACCTGCACGGCGCGAATACCGATCTTGCACGCCGCTTCGACGTTCTGCAACAGATCGTCGAAGAACCAGATCGCTTCCGCCCGGACGTCGAGTTCGCGTAGGACATGTTCGAAGGCTTCCCGGTCCGGCTTCAGGAACCCCGTCAAATGGGACGCGAAAATGGAATCAAACAGCACCGGCAACTCAGGCAAGCGCGCCCAATGCAGGGCGTTGGTGTTGCTCAGGCATGCCACGCGATGCCGTGCGCGCAGATTCCGCACCAGCGCCGCCGCGCCGTCGAACAATCCCGTTGGCCACGCGACAAAGGACTCGATGAACGCGGCGGGCTCGAGCTCCAGGCGCCACTCTTCGATGAACCGCGCCGCAAATACCTGCGGTGAAATCTGACCGCGCTCGAATCGCCTGACCGCCTCCGAGGCGAGCCACCGCGCCCAGATCTCCTGACGGCTGAGCTGGTACGGCAGCAGCGATGACAGGCCCTGCTCGCCGGTGTTCTCGACCAGCACGCCGCCAAGATCGAACAAGACTACGCAGTTACTTCGCATCCAGGTCCAATTGACGACATGCTGTACAGCCGGCCCGCACAAGTCGTTGATGCTGCGCGCTCCCAGAGCGAGCGGGGCCCAGAAAACTTCCCGATCGGGAAGTTTTTCCGGGATCGCCTGACGCGCCCATCCGCCGCGTTCCGCGACATGACTCTCTACGAGACGATTGGGCGAAATTCATTGCGCTTTAACCTAAAGTAGAGCCCATAACTGGGGCGTTGTAAGACTCCAGTATTGGGGGTGAATACGGCGACGATACGCCCAAGCCATTGATGTCTCAAGCGACCCGCTTGCGATCAGCGACGCTCCTCGATGGGAAACAGGGAGCGACGGTCGCGAGACTCATTCGCGCACGTTCGCATCCCGGCGTGAAACAATACGCGCCGGAAAAATCAACCCTGCGGAGAGGCACCATGAGCACAGTGGCATTCATAGGCTTGGGCGCGATGGGTTCGCGCATGACGATGAACCTGCACGCGGCGGGGCACAAGCTGCGCGTCTACAACAGGGACAAGGCAAAGGCTAAGCCCTTTGCCGACAAGGGCATCGAAGTGTTCGATTCGCCTGCAGCGACGGCGAGAGGGGCGGAATTCGTGTGCTCGATGGTGTCGGACGACATCGCGACGAGCGCGGTGATGCTGGGCGACAAGGGCGTGGTCGGCGCGGCGGCGGCCGGGACGATCATCCTGGATTCGAGCACCAACACTCCCGCAATGGCGCGCGAAGTGGCGTTCGCGGCAAGGGCGAGGGGCATCTTCTACCTCGACACGCCAGTGTCGGGCTCGCTCGCGCAGGCGCAGGGCAAGGAGCTGGTGATCCTGGTGGGCGGCGACAAGGCCGCATTCGACAAGGCGCAGCCGGTGCTGGGCGCGATGGGGCGCATGGTGCGGCGGATCGGCGATACGGGCGCGGGCGCGACGCTGAAGCTGATCAACAACATGCTCACCGCGACGCTCATCGCGGCGATCGCCGAAGGCGCGCAGGCGGCCGAAGCGGCGAACCTGGACCGGGACGCCGCGATGGAGGTTCTCAACGAAGGCGCGGCCGGCTCGCGCGCGATGAAGACCAAGCTGCCGAAAATATTCAAGCGCGACTTCTCGCCGCAGTTCCAGCTCGAACTCATGGACAAGGACCTGCGCTATTTCCTCGCGCTCGCGCAGGAGCTCGACCGCCCGGCGCCGATCGCCTCGCTCGTCCGCAGCCAGTACCAGGCGGCCCGGCGCGCGCAACTCGGCAAACTGGATTCCTGCGCCGTATTTCTGCAGGCTGCCGGAGAAAAACCCAAAAATTAACGCCGCTCGACGCGCTCCAGCATCGGCTCCGGAATCCTGAATTCCGGATGGCGTTTGCGGAATTCCGCGAGCGCCTTGTCCGCCTCGTCGTGCCTGCCCTGCCGGCGCAGCTCGGCGATGCGCTCGAGCTCCCGCTCCGGCGTTTCGGCCGCGGTCTTGGCGGCTGCCGCAAGCTCGGCCCGCTTCGCCTGCGCCTGCACCGGGCCGACCTGCGGCGCGCGCGCCGCCGCTTCCGCGTCGCGCGCGATCCGCTCTTCGACTTGGCGCGCCATCGTGCCGGCCTCGCTCGAGGCGGCGCCACGGGCCGCATCGGCGCGGGACGAAAGCACGGCCGAGGGCGCCGGCGCCGAGGCGACGGCAGCCGGGGCCGCGGGCGCCGCAGCAGGAACCTGGTCGCGCATAGGCTGCGCGAACGGCTTGGGTTCAGCCTGCCTGGTTTCGTCCCGCCTGGTTTCGTCCCGCCCAGCGGTTTTCGCGCGCCGCTCTCTGGTTGGCGCTTTGAACTGTTCCTCTGCTTTCAACGTTAGCTGCGGCTCCGCAACCACCACCGGAGGCGCCGCCGCCCGCTCCTTTTCGGTCGGCGCGGGAACTTCAATGCCCGACTGCTCGTGCTGGATCCGCAGCGTCACCGTGGCCGAGAGAACGACCACTGCCGCAATCGAGAGCGGCACCGCCCACCTTTTCGTCCAGGACCGCGCCGTACCGTGCAAGGAACGCGCGGAGCGCGTTGCGGCGGCGAGGATCGCCTCGTCGAGCGCGCGCGGCGGCTCCGGCGCCCCGAGTTCCCGGTATTTCTGCGAAACCTTTTCGTCGTCACTCATCACCGAAGGCCTCATTGAGCCTTGACAGCGCGTAGCGCAAGCGGCTCTTCGCCGCTTCCTCATTGGCGCCGGTGGCATGCGCGATCTCGGCCACGCTCATGCCGGCCTCCTCGTGCAGCAGGAAGGCCTCGCGCTGCGCCGCTGGCAGTGCTTCGAGTACGCGCACGAACCGGGCAAGACTTTGTTTTCCTTCCAATATCTTTTCCGGTTGAAGGGATGGGTCGGCCGGGGGATCCACCGGATCACTTTCCTCGTCCAAGGAAACCACACGCAGAGCGCGCTTGCGCCAATGGTCCACCAGCCGGTTGTGGGCGATGGTGTAGAGCCAGGTGGTGAATTTCGCCTGCACCTGGTAGCGCCCGCGCGCCTCGATCGCCCGCATCCAGACCTCCTGGTAAAGCTCCTCGGCGACCGCGCGGTCCCGCACGCTGCGCAGGACGAAGCGGTAGAGGCCGCCCTTGTGGCGCCGGTAGAGCTCGTCGAAGGCGCCGGCGTCGCCCTCGCGGTACGCAAGCATGAGCTGTTCGTCGCCGGCCGCCATCGTCTCCTAGGAAGGGGTAACGGGGGAACCCGGGTTCCCCTGTTCCTAGTTTACGCGGGCGGATCGGCGACGAAGCCCGGGAAGGGATTGGGCGCCGGCCTGCGTGGCGGCGTCTGCGGCGGAACCGGCGGCACGATGCCGCGCGCGAGCAGGTTGCGGTAGCTGTCGTAGTAGATCACCACTGTTTCGGCGGGCTCGCGGGTGGCGCGCTCGAAGGCGACGTGCCGCGCAGGGGAGGCTTCGTTCCTGCCATGCCCCGTCCCCAGCTTGTCGCTCGAGCCGGCGCCGCGGGCCTCCGCCGCCGCCGGCTCCTGCCGGGACAGCGGTCCGATTTCGACTTCCGGTGCCGGCCGTTTTTTCCGGAACAGGGCTACCCCAATGGCGCCGACGTTGTCCGGCCGCCCGGTGCGCGCGGCGTAGGAATCCGGCAGCGAGGTGAAGTAGAAGGCCGCGGTGCGCGAGAGGTCCTTGCGCCAGCCCCGCACCTCCAGCGGCCGCCAGGGCGAGAGCAGGTAGCCGCTCTGCTGCACCGTGGCGGTCTCGCCGCTGATGACGTTGACGCCATCCACCGACAGCACCGCGAGCACCTCCTCGCCCTGCCGGCTGCGCAGGTTGAGCTGGTACTCGTTGCCGGGCTTGCCGACCACCCAGGCCCGTCCTTCATGCCAGTAGACCGGCAGGCTGCGGCCCTCGCTGCGGTCGAAGATGGTGACATCCGCGAGGCCGCCGACCGCGGCGGCATGGGAGGACCAGGCGGCCAGCAGGGCCGCGCAGGCAAATTTCATGGATTTCATCGACCTTGCTCCGGTAGTGGGTACACCGGAATGAAACGCAGGCAAAACCGAATCGGGTTAACTAGGCTTTGCGCGCAAGTGCGGCGGCGCGCAGGCCGGAGAGCGTGGCCGAGGGCGTGATCGCCTCCGGGTCGATCCTGAGTTCGAGGATCGCCGGCTTGCCGGCGGCGAGCGCGCGCCGGAACGCGGGCGCGAAGTCCGCGCTGCGCTCGACCGTTTCGCCGTGGCCGCCAAAGGCGCGCGCGTAGGCGGCGAAGTCCGGATTTTTCAGTTCCGTGCCGCTCACCCGGGCGGGATACTCCCGTTCCTGGTGCATGCGGATGGTGCCGTACATGCCGTTATTGACCACCAGCACCACGATCGCCGCGCCGTATTGCACGGCGGTGGCGAACTCCTGGCCGTTCATGAGGAAATCGCCGTCGCCGGAGATCGCGACCACGGTGCGCTGCGGCGCCGCGATCTTCGCCGCCACCGCTGCCGGCACGCCGTAGCCCATCGAGCCGCTGGTCGGCCCGAGCTGCGTGCGCCATCCCTTGTACTGGAAGTGGCGGTGCAGCCAGCTGGCGAAATTGCCCGCGCCGTTGGCGATGATGGCGTCTTCGGGCAGGTGCTGCGACAGCCAGGCGATGACTTCGCCGTAGTGCAGCGCGCCCGGCATTGGAACGGTCTTTTTCCACTCCAGGTAGTTTGAATTTATTTCTTTCGTATTTTCTTTCCAGGAACTGCCATTGACATTCAACTTCTGCAAAGCAAGAACAAATTCTAGGTAGTTCGAGTTGATCGGCAGCGTCGCCTGATAGACGCGGCCCAGTTCCTCTGTCCCGGCGTGCACGTGAATGAGCTGTTGCTTCGGCACCGGCACGTCGAGCAGCGTGTAGCCGCCGGTGGCCATTTCGCCCAGGCGCGCGCCGATGACCAGCAGTAGATCGGCGTCCTTTACGCGTTGCGCGAGCTTCGGATTGATACCGATGCCGATGTCGCCTGCATAGTTCGGATGCCGGTTGTCGAAGTAGTCCTGGCAGCGGAACGCGCAACCGACCGGTATGCCGGTTGTTTCGGCCCAGGCGCGCAGCGCATCGGTGCCCTGCCGGGTCCAGCCGCCGCCGCCCACCAGCACGAAGGGCCGCCTGGCGCCGGCGAGCAGGCGCTCGAGTTCCTGCATGTCCGCAGGCGACGGCGCCGCCCGTGGCGTGCGGAAATGTGGCGCATCGGCCACCGCCGCCTCAGCAAACAGCATGTCCTCAGGCAGAGCGAGCAGCACCGGGCCCGGCCGGCCTGCGGTCGCGGTGTGAAAGGCGTGGCTCACATACTCGGGGATGCGCTCGGCGCGGTCGATCTGCGCCACCCATTTTGTGAGCGGGCCATACATGCGCCGGTAGTCGATCTCCTGGAACGCCTCGCGCTCCACGAAATCGTTGCCGACCTGGCCGACGAACACCACCATCGGCGTCGAATCCTGGAACGCGGTGTGCACGCCCACCGAGCCGTTGGTCGCGCCGGGGCCGCGCGTCACGAACAGCACGCCCGGCTCGCCAGTGAGCTTGGCCCAGGCATCGGCCATGTAGGAGGCCCCGCCTTCCTGGCGGCAGATCACGAACTTGAGGCGGTCCTTCAAGTCGTGCAGCCCGTCCAGTACCGGCAGGAAGCTCTCGCCCGGCACGCCGAACGCGGTGCGCACGCCGTGGCCGGCAAGCGCATCGGCGAGTATTTTTCCTCCGTGACGGAGTTTGAGGTCCGCCTTCATCCGCCGAAGCCCTTGCGCAGCGCCGCGCAGCAGTCGGCGAGCGCCGCATTGGCGGTGTCGAGCACGCGGCCCATGGTGATGAAGCCGTGCACCATGTCGGAGTACTCGCGGTACTCGGTGGAAACGCCATCCTTCTTCAGCCTTTCCGAGTAGGCACGGCCTTCGTCCAGCAGCGGATCGAAGCCTGCCGTCATGACGAATGCCGGCGGCAGTCCGGCAAGGCTCTGCGCCAGCAGCGGCGAGGCGCGCCAGTCCAGCCAGTCTTCCCTCCTCGGCAGGTAATGGCCGCGGAAGTAGATCATGGTCTTCTTGGTGAGCAGGTAGCCCTCGCCGTTGCCGTCGATGGAAGGGTGGCCCATTCGCTGGTCGGTGCCCGGGTAGACGAGCAGCTGGAACGAAATCGCCGGCCCGCCCGCGTCGCGCGCCATGAGCGCCATCACCGTGGCGAGGTTGCCGCCCGCGCTGTCGCCGCCTACAGCGATCTGTGCGGGAATTATTCTTAACGAACTGAAATTCTTCGAAATGAAATTCAAAGACGAAAAACAATCGTCCACTGCAGCCGGAAACGGCGCTTCCGGTGCCTTCCTGTATTCTACGGAAAACACCGCGCAGCGCGCGCCATTGGCAAGCGTGCGGCACACTACGTCATGGGTATCGAGATCGCCGATCACCCAGCCGCCGCCGTGGAAATACACCAGCGCCGGCAGCACCTCGTCCTTGCCGGCGCCCTTGGGCCGGTAGGCGCGCACCGGCACCGGTCCGCCGGAGCCGGGCGCAAGCAGCAGGTAGGCAGATTCGACCGCCGGGGGATCGGGCGTCAGCGCCCCGCGCGTATCGCGGTAGAGCCGGCGCGCAACTGCGGGCGGCACCTCGTAGTAGGGCGGCAGCGGAGAATTCGCCGCTCTTTCCAGCAGAGCTGAAACCTGCGGGTGAAGCATTACTTCACCGCCGCCAGCATCTTCTTCAGGCGCTCGACGAAGAACGGCGCGCATTTCATGATGCGCGCGTCCTGCGACACCATCAGCGGCCGGTTCTTCGCAAGGTAGACCTTCCATTCCGGATCCGCCTGCATCGCGGCGCGGCACTTGTCGCGCTGGTTCAGGTCGTCGTAGGCCCACAGGTGGACCACCATGTTCAGCGGTCCGGACTCCGTGACGTAGTAGCCGACCATGTGCGGCAGGTGTTTGAGTTGCACCTTCATGCCGAATTCTTCATAGTTCTTGAAATATTCGGCAGCGGTGCCGACTTGCAGCGTGTATACGCGCTCTTCGACGTACATTGAGATCCCCCAAGCAAAGGCTTGGATTATAGTATCCGCATGTCGGAAGACATCAACACGCTGCGCCGCATTCTGAAAGAGAACCGGGTGCTCGCCATCGTCGGCCTGTCGGCGCAGTGGCACCGGCCGAGCTATTTTGCCGCCAAGTACATGCTCGAGCACGGCTACCGGGTGATCCCGGTGAACCCGCAGTACCAGGAGGTGCTCGGGCAGAAGTGTTACGCGTCGCTGCGCGAGATTCCGGAGCAGGTCGACCTGGTGGACGTGTTCCGCAGGACCGCGGAGGTGATGCCGGTCGCCAAAGACGCCATCGCGATCGGCGCCCGGGTCCTGTGGCAGCAACTGGGGGTAAAAAACGAGGCGGCGGCGGCCCGGTGCCGTGCCGCGGGGTTGGAAACTGTCATGGACCGCTGCGTCAAGATCGAGCACGGGCGCCTGTTCGGGGGGCTCAACTGGGTCGGGGTCAATACGCGGGTGATTTCGGCCAAGCGCCCTCGCTGGCTGGCCTACTAGCCATATTCGTTTTCTGACATTAAGCTTGCGCCATGGCGCGCCCTATCCGAGTTTTTGACGGCAGTTTCGGGCGCCTCCAGCTAAGGAATCTCTGAATTAGTCCCCTGTTTTCTTGTCTGAAGGAAAGCGCTGAGGCGCTCCACAAACAAGAACAGGGGACGACGATGAAGAACAAGCAGATGACGCTGGC
>Ga0247727_10013858_pt1 | contig 13508 bp, 2 predicted proteins | sample WisWelCaveWW1625_FD_202498 | JGI IMG/M metagenome (GOLD analysis project Ga0247727, IMG submission 202498) | Biofilm microbial communities from Wishing Well Cave, Virginia, United States - WW16-25 | ecosystem: Environmental > Aquatic > Deep subsurface > Groundwater > Cave microbial mat | place... | reverse complement strand
GCGGCTTCTCCCCGCGCTGGAGGCGAGCCGCCACGGCGCGCGCGACCGGCCCGGCCACGTCGCCGGGCAGGGCCGCGGCGCCGGGAGATGCCTCGAAGGCTGGTTCGGCCATGTCCCCCTGCCTCGCGGCGATACCCTACCCGTCGCCGGGCCGCCCTGTATTGCTTGGTGGGGGAAAGCATGTTGCTGTAGAAATCGCAACCATGCCCGCCCTGCCCCTGCTCGCCGTCCTGTTCGCCGCGCCCGCGCCGGACAGCGCGGCCGGGCCATCGACCCTCCTCGTCGCCCCCTTCGTGGTGAAGGGAGAGGGTTCGGCGTTCACCGGCGTCGCGGTGGCCGAGGTGGTGGTCGACTTCATCGCCCAGGTCAACCGCGACAACTTCATCACCTTGAAGCAGCTCGACGCCACGCTGCGGCCGCGCAACATCAAGCTCCACGAGCCGTCGGTGGCCGAGGGCGCCCTCGGCTTCGCGCGCGCCCTGGGCGCGACCGAGTTCATCAGCGGCGAGATCACGCGCAAGGGAGATCTGGTCGCCATCGAGGCGAAGCGGATCCGCGTCCGCGACCAGGGCGTGATCCGCACCGTCAAGCAGCAGGGGCCGCGCGCGGTGTTGCCGGTGCTGGCCAAGAAGCTGGCGAGCGAGCTGATGTCGGCCACCACCAAGGCGCCCCCGCCCAGCCGCGACCCGGAGGCGCTGGAGGTCACCGCCGAGTGCTTCACCATCATGGCGCGCCAGTCGCTGAGCCCGCGCGCCAAGGGCACGCTCGACGCGGCCACCGTCAAGATCGGCGAGGCCAGATGCCGCGACGCGCTCAAGCTCGACGCCAACGCCGCGCTGGCTCGCGCCATGGTCTCCGTCGCCCTCACCTGCCGCGGCGAGTTCGACGAGGCCCGCAACGAGGCGCGCCGGGCGCAGACCGGCCGCTTCGTCGCCATCGCCGTGCTGGCCGAGGCGTTCGCGCTCCGGCGCGGGGGGGATCCGAAGACGGCGCGGCAGATCCTCGAGACCGCCATCGGCGAGCGCCCGGGATTCTTGCAAGCCATCGGCTACCTCGGCGAGGAGAAGCTGGAGGTGCGCGACAACGTCGGCGCCAAGGTCGACTTCGAGCGCTACCTCAAGCGCGCACCGGGGCACGCCTGGGCGCAGTCCAAGCTCGGCCACGCCCTGGCGCGGCTGGGAAAGAAGGACGAGGCCATCGCCATCACCCGCAAGGCGGTGGCCCAGGTCCCCGAGGATCCGGAGCTGAACATCGAGCTGGGGTCGCGGCTCATCGACGCCGGCAAGGACGACGAGTCGATCCAGTACTTCAAGGCCGCCATGGACGCGAAACCGCCGCGGGCGCTGGCCGGCCTGCGGCTCGGCTACCTCTATCTGAAGAAGCGGCGCTACGCCGACGCCCGCGAGCTGTTCAACCGGGTCATCGCCGGCGCGCAGCGCACCGACGAGTCGCGCACCCGCCAGGTGGCGCAGTTCGATCTGGCGCTGGTCGCGGCCCACGAGGACGATTTCGAGGAGACCGTGCAGCGCCTGGGCGCGGCGCGCGAGGAAGGCATGCGCAACGTCCCTTGCGACAACCCCGCCTTCAAGAAGTGGCGGCGCAAGGCCGAGCTCAAGGAGATCTGCAAGGAAGAAGAGGGGAAGGAACCGATCGGCGAAGACGAAGCCGTCTCCGTCGACTTCTGACGCAGTTCGCATCCCTAGTGGAGGTCCAGTCCGATGGGCCTTTCCGTCGCGCTTCTGCTGATCGCCCAGTCCGCCGCGAGCGCCGTCCTCCCCGCGGACGAGCACGTCGTGCACACGCCGCTGGAGTCCGCCATCCGCGGGACGACGCCCAAGATCGCCGCCGACATCAAGAACCAGGCGAGGAACTTCACGCCCCTGGTCTTCGCGCGCGGGGGCGGCCGCACCCGCTTCCACGGCTACCCGATGGTGCCGCTGGGCGGTGACCGGTACCAGGCGCGGCTGCCCTCGATGTTCCTGCGCGGCGACAAGTTCGAGTACTTCGTCGAGGTGCGCCTGGAGACGGGCGGCATCAGATCTTTTGGCTCGGCGACGCGCCCCTTCGTGGTGCAGGTCGAGGAGGCCAAGGTCGAGCCGGTGGCCCTCTCCATCCTCAGCGACCCGGGGGCCGTGGTCACCATCGACGGCAAGGAGATGGGCGAGGCCCCGCTCGAGACCAAGGTGCTCCCCGGCAAGCACACCGTCTCCCTCGCGCATCCCGACGGCCGCGGCGCCGAGCAGCAGATCGAGATCACGCGCAAGCCGCGCCGCATCACCATCCCGCTGCCCAAGGCCGGCGGCCCGGGGACCTTGAACATCCATTCCGACCCGCCCGGCGCCACCGTCTTCCTCGACGATCAGCGGCTGGGGCAGACCCCCTTCCAGGGCGACATCCATCCCGGCAAACACGTGGTGGTGGTGGAGCGCGGCGGCTACGTGAAGCAGGAGCGCGAGGTGAACTTCCGCGAGGGCCACGACAGCGAGCTGTCGTTCTCGCTGGCGCCGATGCCCAAGGACCCGGCGCTCAGCATCGAGTCGGTGCCCGCGGGCGCGGTGGTGATCATCGACGGCTCCCGCAAGGGCGTGACCCCCTGGGTGGGGCCGCTCGACGCCGGCCGCCACCAGGTGGTGCTCAAGAAGCAGGGGCGGCGCGAGGTGGCCTCCGACTTCGAGATGCCCGAGGGCCGCGACCTCTCCTTGCGGCTCGAGCTGCCGCCGCCCGCCGCCAGCAGCGCGCCGCGGCTGGTGGTCGTCTCCAAGCCCGAGGGCGCCACCGTCAAGGTCGACGGCAAGGAGGTCGGGGCCACCCCCTGGGCCGGCGCGGTCAAGGCCGGCAAGCGCGCGCTCGAGGTGGCGCTCGAGGGGCACGTGGCCGAGAAGCGCGAGGTGACCGCCGCCGCCAACCGCGAGCTGGAGGTGAGCTTCGCGCTCCAGCGCGTGGCCGGGCCGGCGAAGATGGTGGTGGAGACCGAGCCCGCCGGCGCCGACGTCTCGGTCGACGGCGAGGAGAAGGGGAAGTCGCCCCTCACGCTGCAGCTCGCGGCGGGCGAACACGACATCGAGGCCAGCAAGGATGGCTTCAAGGGCGTGGCGCAGAAGATCACGGTGGAGAACGGCCAGCACGCCAGCCTCCGCCTCGCGCTCGCGCCGGCGGGAAAGAAGCCCGAGTCGATCATCGCCGTCGCCACCGATCCCAAGGGCGCGCGGCTCTACGTCGACGGGAAGCTGGTGGGCGAGACGCCGGTGAAGGTGAAAAGCACGCCCGGGCAGCACGCCATCCGCGTGACGATGGACGGCTTCCAGCCCCGCTCGGCCAAGATCAAGCTTCCCGAGGGCAAGGACTTCGAGCTGCGCGTCGCCGTCTCGCTCAAGCGCACCCGCGACGCCGAGGAACGGCGGGGTATGGACCCGACCTCGCTGGCCCGCGCCCAGCTCAAGCGCGCGCAGAGCTGCGACAAGCAGGGCGACTGGGACTGCGCGCTCAAGTACTTCCAGGCGGTCTACGACTACAAGCCGGTCCCCGAGCTGCTCTTCAACCTTGCCCAGGTGCGGCGCAAGAAGGGCGACAACGTCCATGCCGCCAACGCCTACCGGGCCTACCTCAAGGAGAAGCCCAAGGGGCAGCTCGCCAAGCGCGCCGAGGAGCTGGCCAAGAGGTGCGAGGAGGCGGCCAAGGGCGGAGCGAAGAACGTCGCCGAGGACGACACCGAGGCGCCGCAGATCAAGCACGAGCAACTGGCCAAGGCCACGCGCGGCCATGCGCTGCGGCTCAGCGCCGTGATCACCGACAACAAGAGCGGCGTCTTCAACCCGCAGGCCTGCTGGCGCAACGTCTACAAGGCTGAATATGAATGCGCCCCGCTCGTCCCAGTCGGACAGGACGAATACGCCGCCGAGGTCCCCGCCAAGGTGATCACCGACGGATTCGCCTACTACCTCGAGGCTTACGACAACGCCTCGAACGGGCCGGCCCGCAGCGGGGCGCCCGAGGTGCCGCACTCCGTGTCGGTCGACGAGGCGGTCGCCGCGCCCACCGAGCCGCTCCCCGAGGTGGCCCGGGCCGAGGAGCGGAGGGAAGGCGAGGCGCGGCCGATGCCAGAGGTGCTGGCCAAGCCGCAGATCGTCGTCGTGCAGCCGCCCAGGCCCGAGCATGCCGCCATGCCCGCCGCCTGGGGCCTGTTGCTCTACGCCGGCGTGGAATCGGCGGTGGAGCGGAACACCGATTCAGCCATCGCCGGACGCTTCGGCATCGAGGTCTCGAGGCGCATCGACGCGCTGCAGATGGCGCTCTTGCAGTTCGACGCCCGCACCTCGCGCCAGCCGTACCGCGCCAACCAGTCGGTGCCGGGGCAGACGGCGCCCGCCACGCGGCTGGACGAGCAGCGCTACGGCGCGCGCCTGGCCTACGGGGCCGATTTCGCCGGCCTGCTCCTCAACACGCAGCGCCTCAGCCTCCACGGCATGGCGTTGCTCGAGTACCAGCGCTGGCAGAACCAGGTGTTCCCCGCCAACTACTTCGGCCTCGGCGCGCACCTGCAGCTCAAGCTGCTGCTCCCGTACCCCTTCGCGCTCATGGGCGGCGCCAGCTACACCTGGAACGTCGTCAAGAACACGAGCGACAGCGCGGTGGGCACGCCGCGCAGCGACCTGGTGCTGCGCGGAGGCCTGGAACTGTCCTTGACCGAGCGGTATGCGCTCGAGCTGACCTACCGCGGCGACCTGCTCACGTACGCCAACGACTACCGGTTCACCAACGGCCTCTCACTCGGTTTCGGCACGACCTTCTAAGGAAAGAGACCCGCCATGAACTTTACGCGACTGACGTCGATCGCGCTGGCTGTTGGAGTGTTTGCCGCTTGCGCACAGAAGGTGCGGCCACCGGTGGCGGTCCCCAAAGGACCCGGCACCGTCAACGTCGGCAGCGCCGTTCAGCTCGACGGCTCGGCCTCAAGCGATCCGCAGGGACGTCTGCTCTCGTTCAACTGGGCCTTCACCAGCCGGCCTCCGGGGAGCGCGACGACGCTGGTCGACGCCACCACCTCCAAGCCCAGCTTCATGACCGACGTCGTCGGCGACTACGTGGTCGGGCTGACCGTCTCCAACGCGCTGCTGGTCAGCACCGCGGTATCGGTGACGGTGACCGCCACGCGGTGCACGCAGAACCCGCCGGTGGTGACCGCCATCGTGCACAGCCCGGCGCCGGTGGTGATCGGGACCACCTTCCAGCTCACGCCCACGGTCACCGACGAGGACAACACCCTGCTGTGCGGCAACCAGGGGCATACGTTCACGTACGAGTGGCGGATCGTCAACCAGGCCGCCGGCAGCGTGGCCACGTTCAACAACGCCGGCGCCGAGACGCCGAGCATCACCGCCGACGCCGCCGGCCCCATCGTGGTCGAGTTGGTCGCCACCGACAACACGCTGCGCAAGAGCGCGGCCAAGCAGTACACCGTGGATGTCGAGAACTGCGGCAACTCGTCGCCGGTGGTGACGGCGGACGTCAACCCCGCGCGAACCAAGCCCACCGCGCTCGTGCAGTTGACGGCCAACGGCACCGACGCCGACGCGGCCTGCGGCGTGCCGCAGCCGCTCACCTACAAGTGGACGCACGAATCCAAGCCGGCCGGCTCCTCGGCCGTGCTCTCCAACGACAGCATCTTCAACCCCACCTTCGTTCCCATCGAGCCCGGATTCTACGTCTTCACCGTCGTGGCCACCGACCCGACGAAGCGCTCCTCGGCGCCGGCCAGGGCCACGCTCGAGGTCACCACCTGCGGCCAGGAAGCTCCCTCGGTCGACCTGGTCAAGATCATCACACCGGTTTTACCGACAGTGCGCGGGCAGACGCTCAAGGTCGGCGCCGACGTGACCGACACCAACTGTCTCTCGGTCTCCCGCACCTACTTCTGGACGTTGAAGGCCCCGGCGGGCAGCAAGGCCGCGCTGAGCGACGCGGCGGCTACCCAGCCCACCTTCTTCGCCGACGTGGCCGGGAACTACGAGTTGGCGCTGAAGGTGAAGAACTCGCAGGGCCAGGAGTCGGGGCCCGGCGTCCTCACCATCGCCGTCGCGCCCTGCACGCCCACGGCCATCGGCTGGGACACCAAGCCCATCACGGCGGCGGCGACCGATCCCGACCCGGCCGCGCCCGCGTTCACCGACTCGCTCGGCAATCCCAAGCCGCACGTGGGCGCCAGCGTGAAGATGACGCCGCACGCTTCGGTGGCCAACTACTGCGGCGGCGTGCCGGTGGGGCCCCTCACCTACACCTGGTCGTTCATCAACCGGGCGGGCAGCAGCGGCGCCAGCTTCGACTCGGCCACCGCCCAGACTCCCTCGTTCAACGTCGACGACAACGGCCGGTACACCATCTCGGTGGTCGCGCACGACGCGCTGGGGCAGGACTCGACGCCGCAGACCATCAACGTCGACACCACGACCTGCGGGCGGAATCCCGCCACGCTTACGGTGCGCGACTCGACGCTGGCGGCGATCGTCACCAGCGCCCTCAGCCCCAGGGCCATCCGCTCCTTCGAGCCGTTTGCCATGGGAACAGTGATCGCTACCGCCGACAACGATCTCGGGCAGTGTCCGGTGCGGCTCGGCGCCAACTCGGCTTTCACCTGGGACATCGCCATCTCGCCCGCGGCGGGCAGCGGAAACCTCTCCGCCATCGCCGGCCCGCTCAGCGTGTTCGAAGCGCTCGTCGCCGGAGACTTTGCCGTCCGGGTCGACGCGACCGCCACGACTTCGCTCGGCACCATCCCGGCCGCGCCGGTGTTCGTCTACTTCCTCGCCAGCGCCTGCGGCGCGCACCAGCCGCAGGTCACGAGCACGACCATCACGCAGAACGGCAACGTGATTTCGCGGGCTGAGATCGGTTCGGGCGCTGCGCAGCAGGTGACCATCACCGCGGTCGGTTTCGACGAGGACGCGCTGAGCGGCTGCCAGCTTCCCGGCGGTGGTACGTCGGGCGGTACGCTGACCTTCGAGTGGACCTTCATCTCCGGGCCGGCGGGTAGCACGGCGCCGGGCCGGAACGAGTCGGCCAGCGGCGCCAACTTCTTCTTCAACCCGCATCTCGCCGGCACGTTCGTCTACAGCGTGGTGGCGGTCGACGACCACGGGCTGCGCTCGTTGCCGATGATCGTCACCGTGCCGACCGGGCCCTGCGGGCCCACTGGCGTCGACTTCACGATCTCCACGCCCATCAAGATCGGCACCCAGCTCACCCTCACCGCCGCTGCGGGCATCGCCGACACCTGCGTCGCCAACCCTTTGCTGGGCTACGCCTACAACTTTACCGGGCGGCCCGCCAACAGCTCGGCGAATCTCGTGAACGCCCAGACCACCGTGGCGACCTTCACCCCGGACAAGCCCGGCATCTACACCGTCGATCTGAACGTCTTCGACCAGGGCGGGTTCTCCACCAAGGTGAGCAAGCAGATCACGGTCGCGCCCTGCCTGGAGAAGCCCGTGCTCTCCATCCCGCGCTTCACCACCGACGAGCCGGCTGGGCCGTTCGCCAACCAGGCCTTCAAGGGCAGCGTGGTCAGGCTCGACTTCGACATCGCTCCGGGGACCTGCGGCCCGGCGTCGTCGCAGTACCAGTTCTCCTGGACGGAGACGATTTCGCCGGCCGGCAGCACCGCCAACCTCTCCTCCAACAGTGATCGCAACCCCACCTTCACTCCCGACCAGGCCGGCAGCCTCTTCCAGTACACCGTCCAGGTCACCGACGGCCTGGGCAATGCCTCGGTCCCGTTGAATGTGCCCGTGCCGGTGTCGGGCTGCGGAAAGGGCGTTCCGTTGATCGGCATCGGAGGCCCCAACCCGACGTCCCCGGCGCCCGCGGTCAGCAGCATCAACCGCAGCTTCTTCGACGTGTTCGCGGTGGAGATGGGTAACCCCGCCGACGTCACCTTGAACCCGGTCAACTCCGACCAGACCGGCTGCCCGTCGCGCTACGCCGTGACCGGTTACAACTACTCGGCGCGTATCGTATCGCCCTCCACCCACAGCGCCACGCTCGGCTCCACCACGTCGAAGCAGTTCGCTTTCAGCCCCGGCGGCGCGGGAACGTTCGTGATCGAAGCGGTGGCCACCGCCATCCCCAGCGGCGTCGCGAGCGCTCCGGCGCAGTTGACGGTCAATGTGTCGTGCGGCGGCTTCACCGTCGCCACGCCCACCATCCAAAGCATCGCGGGGCCGGGCGACCCCCCATTCGCCCGCAACGGCAGGGTCTTTCGCGGCGACGAGGCCACGTTCCAGACCAGCGTGCTCGCCAGTTGCTTCCAGAGCGCCAACTACGGATTCAACTGGAAGCTCCTGGAGAAGCCGCTGACCAGCACGTCGCAGCTCGATTCGAACACGGTCGCCACTCCCAAGCTGCGCGTCGACGTCCCCAACGGGACCTACAAGCTGAGCGTGGACGTCACCGATCCTGCTGGGCAGGTCGCGTCCTCGGGCGTCCTCACGGTGGTGGCGGAGGGGTGCGGCGCGAACGTGCCGTCGGTGACGGTGAGCCCGGCCACGGCCACGCAGACCACATACGCGACCGTGAACTTGCAAAGCTCGAACCCGTCGAACGGCGACGACGATTCGAACGCATGTCCGCCCCCCTTCGCTACGGGCGGGCACGACTTCAGCTGGCAGGTCATCTCGCCGGTCAACGCCCGCTTCCTCCTCGACTCGACCGTGAACCAATCGGTGAACCTGACGCCGCGGCAGGACGCGGTCTTCAAGGTTGCGGTGGTGGCAACCGCGCGGAGCACCGGCCTCTCCAGCGCGCCGGCGGTGGCGACGATCAACGCGTCCTGCGCCAACAAGACGCCGGTCGTGGCGCCGACCTACATGGCCAGCTCTCCGGCGGGCATCGTCCGCGTCGGCGGCGACACCACCACGGTCTACAACGGTGACACGGTGACGCTGCACGCGGGCGCCAGCTCGCAGTGCGGCGCGCTCGGCCTGCGCTACACCTGGGCGGAGGTTTCCAAACCGGCGGGCAGCGCCTCGGTCCTGTCGGCCACCGATGTGGCGGATCCCAAGGTCGTCTTCGACGTCGCCGACGGCACCTGGACGTACGCCGTCACCGTCAAGGACGAGTTGGAGAACGTCGCGCCGGCGAAGTACGTGACCATCACCTCCTCCGCCTGCGGCTCGCGGGCGCCCACGGTCACCGCCGCGCCGCCGAGTGTCGATCACCCCAACTTCGGCGCGGTGAACATCACCGCGACGGCGGCCAGCCTCGACAACCAGAACGATCCGGGCACGCCGGCGACCTACTGCCCCCTCCCGTTCAAGGCCAACAGCTTCGGCATCCTCTGGACTCGCGCCACCACGCCGCCCGGGCTTCCGGGAGCGTTCGCCGACGCCACCAGCGCTTCCACGACGTACACCCCCGGCAAGAACGGCACCCACGACCTGAGCGTCGTCGCCACCGCGCCCAACGGCAAGTCGAGCGCGCCGGCGCACGTCATCGTCAACGTCAATTGCGCCACGCCGGCGCCGACGGTCGGCACCATCGGGGTCGCTTCCTCGGCCTCCGACCTGAGCAACGCGCCGGTGCGCAACGCGACCATCACCTTGAGCGCCACCGCTACCGCTTCGACCTGCAATGCCTCCGCGACGCCCATCCACTCCTGGTCGCTGCAGACGCCGGCGGGCAGCACCGCGGTGCTCTCCTCGGCCTCGGCGGCGAGCCCGACGTTCGTGGCCGACGTCATCGGCCGGTACACCGTGACGGTGGTCGTGAGCGATCCGAACGGGCACACCTCCGCGCCGCAGACCAGGGACATCGACATCTCCACGTGCGGGGCCCGGCCGCCCATCATCGAGTCGACCAGCCCGCAGCAGGCCGACGTGAGCCTGCCCGTCTCGGGGCCCATCCCGTACCCGATCGGCAGCACGGTCACGCTCAGCGCCGTCGTCAACCACGGAGAGGCCGGCTGCGGCACGCCGTTCACCAGCCAGACCACCACCACCACTTTCGAGCTGACGCGCGTCCCGCCTGGCAGCCTGGCGCTGCTGGGCAGCCCCACCTTCCGGCTCGACAAGGCAGGCCGCTACGGCTACCGGGCCACCGTCACCGACTCGGGCGGCCAGTCGACCACGTCGAACGAAGTGCTGCTCGACTTCGCCGACTGCGGCGAAGCCGTGCCCAGCGTCAGCGTGGCGTTCAGCCCGCTCTCGGACATCCCCCTGACCAGTACCCCCACGCAGGTCACCGCGACGGCCACCGCGGCAGACGCCGACAACGGCTCCGCTTGCCGGCTGGCGCAGACGCTCACCACCGCCTTCGCCATCACGCGCAGCCCATCGGGATCGACCGCCACCTTGAGCGGCACCGGGGCCACCCGCACGTTCACGCCCAACGTCCCCGGTGCGTATGACGTCACGGTCACCGTCGACGACGGCACCGGCCGCAGCTCGAGCGCCACCGCCACCATGACCGTCACCGCGGGCTGCGCCGACCTGAGCCCGCTGGTCAACAGCATCTCGCCCACGGTGGGCGTGCGCGGCACGCAGATCACCGCCTCGGCCTCCATCACCGGCCGCAACTGCCTGGCCACCAACACCTACGAATGGCACTGGGAGCTGATCACGCCCGCCGGCAGCAACGCCTCGCTCGACAGCACCACGGCGGAGAACCCAAAGTTCACGCCGGACGTGGAGGGCATCTTCACGTTGAAGCTCTTCGTCGTGAACTCACGCCAGATCGCTTCCGCGCAGTTCACGCAGGCCATCACCGTGGGGCCGTGCGGCCAGACGCCGCTCGACTTCGCCGGCACCGGTGCGGTCGCGCCCAAGTTCACGTTCGTCGATCTGGAGACGAACGACTCGGGCCTGCTCAACACCGGCGCGACCATGACGCTGACCGCGACGGCATTCGACCCGAACACCTGCGGCACCATCAGCCCGCTGCCCATCACCTACCACTGGGAGAAGGTGGCGGCGCCCGAGGGAAGCACCGCGCAGCTCGTCAATCCGGACACGCAGTCGCCGACGTTCGTTCCCGATGTCGTGGGTCGCTTCCAGTTCCGCGTCAAGGCCACGGACGCGCTCGGCAACAGCTCGGCGTGGGTCTTCGTCACAGCCGACACGTCGCAGTGCGGGGCGTACCCGCTCGACGTCACGGTCACGCCCGACAGCAGCCCCGACGGCACCCCGGGTCCCATCTTCGTCACCATCAACAACACGCTGCGCACGCTCGCCGCCAGCGTCACCTCGAAGGACAAGAACGCGGCGTTCTGCCCGGTGCGCTTCAACTTCAATCTCGCCACCGTCAACGTCACCTGGACGCAGATCGCGGGGGGCGCCGCCATCCTCTTCGGCACGCCGTCGGTGACGTTCAAGCCGGAGAGCCTCGGCCAGCACGTGGTCCGCGCCACCGCCACCCTGGGCACGCGCACCGGGCATGACGACGCGTACATCTCGTCGGAGCCGGCGCCGCAGCAGCCGACGGCCATCAACGTCGTGCCCTTCGTGACGGTGGACTGCCGCACGTTGCCCTGCGCGACGTACACCGCCTCGACCACCGCCCGCGACCGCCAGCACTACAACTGGACCGGGACCGGCCCGGTCGAGATCGTCGATCCGGCGGGCGTCATCGCCGGCGGCCTGAACACCGTCACCTTCCGGCCCACCGCGCCGGGCGTGATCGAGCTGAGCGTGGTCGAGATCAACCTGGCCAACGCCGAGAGCGCTTCAACGTCAGGCACGACGCGGGCCATCCCGTTGCCCGATAGTCCGGCGACGATCGTGCTGACCGACGCCACCCCTCTCGGCGGCGGCGGCTTCGCGGTGACGGAGAACAAGCCCTACACCGCCGTGATCATCGGGCCGCCGGGCTCGGCCGTGGGTCCAGCCGGACCTTGCAACGCGGCGAAGTGCTTCATGTCATTCGCCTGGTCGATCCCTTTGGGCGAGGGAAGCACGGGCCTGCAGGTCGACGACGTATTCGTAGACGGGGCCGGGGCGCACGCGCGGAGCACGCTGATCTATACGGCCGCCCTCGTGCCAGCCTTGCAGAGCCTGTCCATCGTCCACATCAACTGCACCGAGACCAACGCAGCCGGCGTGGTCGGTACCCAGGGCTCGGCCGCGGCGACGGTGGCGAAGACGCCGGTGCAGCCCACCATCAGCAACGCTCCGGCGAACGTGACCGCGGGTGACACCTTCACCGCCAACGCCTCGCGGCCGGACATGACGTACACGTGGACCAACGACAACGGCACGCCGTCGCCGGCTGTCGGGGCGTCCGTGCTCTTCACGGCCGGTTCCGCGAACGCGAACGGCACTTCCAAGTCCTACACGCTCACGGTCACCGAGACGAACCTTGCGGGCGACACGAGCTCCGCCGGCACCTTCACCGGCCAGGTCTTCCCGCGCCCACAGCCGCCGAACGTCACGATGCGCGTCATCGACGCCAACGGCGGCATCGTCACACCCGGCAGCAGCTTAACCGCGGGCAGGACGTTCTACGCCGAAGTGGTGGCGAACCTCGGGATGCACTACCTGTGGAACATCACCAATGCCCATGCCGTCGGGGCGGCTATCGGCAGCGGGTTCTCCTCCGCCGGCACCACCGGCGGCGGGGTGAACTTCGTCCGGTTCGTCATCGAGAACACCGACGTCAACGGCAACCCCGTCAACGTCGCGATCACGGTCCGCGAGATCAACGCGTCGCCGCAGGTGCCGGAGCGTTTCGCGGAGACGGTGATCGACCCGGCGATCGTGTCGTATCCACGGCCGGTCGCGGCGAACATCGCCGTCACGCGTGGCTCCACCACCATCAACAATGGTGGAGACGTGACCGAAGGCGATCAGTTCAACGCCACCATCTCGAGGCAGCCCAGCATCACTTACAACTGGTCGGCGACCAACAGCAACCCGGGCAGCGCGGGCGACGTCACCGCCTTCGACTTCACCGCCACGCGGCCGTCCACCACCACCGCCCCGGTCGATCTGGTGGTCACGGTGATCGCCAAGAACGCCATCAACGCGACGACGCCGAGCACGTTCACGATGCACGTCCACCTCGTGCCGGTCATCGACTCGTTCACGGTCGACGTCGCGAGCCCGGCGACTCCGCATAGCGGGACCAACAAGGCTTTGGTGGTCACCGTCGGGGACACCGTTCAGCTCAGCAGCACGTCGAGATTCGGAACGGAGACTCTGAGCTCGAGCGATCCGACGAACGCCGCAATCGACGGCTTGAGGCAAGTGACGCCCAGCCAGGCGGGCACCTATACGTTCACGCTCACCGTCACGAACCCGGCCGGCTACCAGGTGACCGACACGGTGACGGTCCAGGCGGTGGCGGCACCGGTCATCAACTCGTTCACCGTCGCGGTCGTGGGCACGACGCCGAGTGCCGGGACGAACAAGGCCCTGATCGTGACCGTGAACGACACCGTCCAGCTCACCACCGACTCGACGGGCGGGACGGAGGCGCTGACCAGCAGCGACGACACGAACGCGGGCATCAACGGCTCGAAGCAG
>Ga0247727_10013857_pt1 | contig 13510 bp, 9 predicted proteins | sample WisWelCaveWW1625_FD_202498 | JGI IMG/M metagenome (GOLD analysis project Ga0247727, IMG submission 202498) | Biofilm microbial communities from Wishing Well Cave, Virginia, United States - WW16-25 | ecosystem: Environmental > Aquatic > Deep subsurface > Groundwater > Cave microbial mat | place... | reverse complement strand
GATGGCTGAAAACTGACCGTCGTGCGCGTCGTCAAGCTGTCGAGGTTCATCGAGATGGATCCGTTCATGGGGAGGCGCAAAGTATTATCGCGATTCCCCCAATACTTGATGAACGCGATATTTGGATTCGCTTGAGCGGTAACAGTGTGAGTGAGCATAAACGATTCCTCTCAAATTCAGTTTACCACGAAGCGCCATTGATTCCATTGTGCTCGGACAAAGGAAATAGTTTCAACAATATGTATTGAAACGGCATATAATGTTCGTGATGTATAACCATAACTTGCCCACGGAGTTGACCCCTCTCCTCGGTCGCGAGCGGGAAATTTCGACTCTGGTTCAACAATTTCGTAGCCATGATATTCGTCTGATTACCATCACCGGTCCTGGCGGTGTGGGTAAAACAAGTTTAGCCTTGCAGGTTGCCCATGATTCACAAGACGCCTTTATTGACGGCGTCTTCTTTATTTCTCTTGCCGCGATTACCGACTCTACCCTTATTATTCCAACGATCGCGCATACCCTCGGCGTTACCGAATCCCCCAACCGCTTGTTGCTGGATAGCCTTAAGGATTTTCTACGTAACAAACAGGCGTTACTGTTGCTGGATAATTTCGAGCAGATTATTTCAGCAGCGCCGCTGTTGAGCGAGTTGCTGTCAGCCTGCGCGGAGTTAAAGATGCTGGTCACCAGCCGCGAGACGTTGCGCTTGCGCGGCGAGCATGAGTTTCCCCTTGCGCCGCTCACATTGCCCGATCAGTCATCAGCCGAAATCGTGTTGCACTATTCGTGCATCTCGCTGTTCGCGCAACGCGCGCAAGCCATTCAGCCCGATTTCAAATTGACAGCGGACAACGCGAGAGCTGTATCTGAAATCTGCGCGCGCCTCGATGGGCTACCACTGGCAATTGAACTTGCCGCGGCGCGCATCAAATTGCTTCCACCGAAAACGATGCTGGCGCGACTGCAAGAATCATCCCTGGGATTGCTCACCAGCGGAGCGCATGACCTTCCCATCCGCCAGCAAACTTTGCGCAGCGCGATTCAATGGAGTTATGACTTGTTGAACGCCGACGAGCAGCGCACGTTCCGAAGCCTGTCCGTTTTCGTCGGCGGATGCACATTGCAGACAGCGCTGACTGCGATTGAGCCGCCAACCTCTTTGGATATCCTCGATTCACTCGTGAACAAGAGTCTTCTGCGTCAGTCTGAAACCGATAGCGAGCCGCGTTTGACCATGCTGGAAACCATCCGCGAGTTTGGCTTGGAGCAATTGAACCATACACACGAACTTGAATCTGCGCGCCGCGCTCATGCCATCTACTACTTGTCATTGGCTGAAGAAGCCGAGCCACATCTTTCAGGCGCCGACCAGAAGAACTGGCTCCAACGATTGGAACGCGAGCAGGACAACCTGCGCGCGGCGCTGCATTGGGCTATTGAGCATGGCGAGGTTGAATTCGCCCAGCGCATGGCAGGCGCACTGCAACCGTTCTGGTTTAGGCGTGGACGTTGGAGCGAGGGCCGTCGCTGGCTGGAAGATTCATTAGCGATGGAGTCGAACGCTGCTTTGAATCAATCCGTTCGAGCAAACGCGCTGTACGGGGCGGGTATGTTAGCCCGTTTTCAGGGTGACTTTGCCCGCGCGCGGATGTTGTGCGAGCAGAGTTTGGAAATTTATCGTACCCTCGCCGACCAAACGGGTGTACTCAAAACGCTTGCGCAATTGTGTCGCATCACCCGCTTTCAAGGTGATCAAGCAGCCGTGAAAATGCTTATTGCGGAGGCTGCCTCCCTGATCGAGACCCTGCCCGATAGTATTGTGAAAGGGGAGGCTTACACAGACATGGCCCTTACCCTGCTGGATTTCAGGACCCCCAAATTCCGACCCGAGGTTACCCGCTATATTACTGAGAGTGAACGCATCCACCGTGCGCTCAACAACCAGTCCGGCTTGGCGCTTGCTTCACTCCATCGGGGTATTGGGGCGTTATTTGAAGGCGACTTCACCCTCGCTGTATCGCGATTTGAAGAAGCCGAGCGCCTGGGGCTGGAACTCGGCGATGTGCGCCTCTTGAGCCGCATGGCCGGGAGCCGAGTGTTGCTTGATTTACATGAAGGCAATTTCGCTGACGCGCGCCGTCGTTTGGAGACCTCCATCCAACAGTACGATAGCATGGGTGACCATCAAATGCATAGCAATATCATGTTGCTGGCAGCTGTGCTGCACAAACAAGGGCTGGACGTGTGGGCAGCGCGGGTTTGGGGTATGGCTGATGCTCCTCCTGGAATTCGCCTACCGAATGTGTTAATGGAGGTCTACTGGGAGCGCTTCGGTTTTGGTGACATTTTTGCCGAACTGCACGCCCAATTGGGCGAGGAAGCCTTTGCGGACGAGTTCGCGGCGGGACATCAGCTGAGGCTTGATGATTTGAGAACGATTCCGCACCCGCCTGAGCCTGCTCCTGCCCAGTCCGCTTCATCCTCCGCCCCCGCCGAATCCCTGACAGCGCGCGAAATCGAAGTGCTCCGCCTGCTCGCCCAAGAGCTGAGTAATCCCCAAATCGCCGAGAAAGTCGTCGTCAGCCGCCGCACGGTGGACGCGCACCTGCGCTCGATCTACGACAAGCTCGGCGTCAAATCCCGCGATGCGGCCATCCGCGTGGCAAGGGAGCGGGGGATTATCTAATGTTATGTCATTGCGAGGGCGCTCTTGGTTTTGCCCGAAGCAATCCCCTGCACGAGGAGGAGACATCGTCCCAGCATGGGATTGCTTCGTCGGGAAGTACACCCTCCTCGCAACGACATTTGTACAGTAAAGAAAATAGGCAACCCAAATAGGCAAGAGGAATAGGTAAGTTACCGATGCGCGTTGGATGTTTGCGACCTATACTGTTGATAACAATTCAGACTAAAGGAGCCTACTATGTCTAATTCAAACACGCAAGCGCCAACACCCGGTCAGCCCATTCCAATGCCACCCGATTTTCAAGTAAGGTGGGATGACCCTCGCGATGCCAAACTCACCTGGATGAGTATTCCCCAATTCAAGACCCCAATATTCCCATTGATCAATGCCGTTGTGGCCGCCTTTATGGTGGGTGGCAATGCCGGTATGGAGCAGGCCGGTCTACCCTTTGAGATCCGCATAGAGCGCATCAACACCTATCCATACATGGGTATGGTGCCCAAAGCCACGCCACCGGAGCTGGCGATGAAAGCCATGGGTCTGCTCAACCGCGCCGCGCCGGGCGTGTTCAAGATGATGATGGGCAAGGTGGGGGCTGGGATGTCGAAACAACAAGAGGCTGCCCTCAATCCCATCATCGAAAGATTCGAGTCCTATTGGTACGATGAACTCCTGCCAGAGATCAAACAGCACATCGCCTACTTTGAAAGCAGCGACCTGCGCGGCATGAGTCTCGATCAGTTGCGCGCGCATCTGGTGGAAGCCCTCAAGCGTGGGGAACGCATGGGCGCTTTACATGGAGTCGTCATGCCGATGCTCTTTGCCATGAGTCAGTTCGAGGAGTTGTACCGCGAGTTATTCGAGGGCGCCAGCACGCTGGATGCCCTGCGACTCACGCAAGGCTTTGACAACAAGACCATGGAAGGCGACCGCGCCCTGTGGCGCTTGAGCCGCGCCGCCCGTGCCACACCGGAGGTGTATGCGATTCTCTCTGGGCACGCACCGGGCGACGTAGTCCCCGCCCTCGAAAAATCCGAGGCGTGCCAGCCGTTCCTGGCTGACGTGCGCGCCTGGTTGGCTCAATATGGTCAGCGCCTCAATTCTGTCTTTGCGCTCAGCGAGCCCAGTTGGATCGAAGACCCGACGCCCGCCATCCAAAATTTGCAGGCGTACGTCACGCTTCCTGATCTCCAGCCTGAAATGGAACCCGCCGCATTTGTCGCCGAGCGCGAGAAAGCGGTGGCTGAGGCGCGCGCCAAACTCGCCGGTTATCCACAGCCCATCGTGGCGCGCTTTGAAACTTTGTTGAAAGCCGCCCAGATCGCCGCCATCGTCCATGAAGACCACAACTTCTGGATTGACCAGCGCCTGTTCTATCACATCCGGCGGCTCATCATTGAATTTGGGCAACGTCTGGCACAAGCCGGGACGCTTGAGGCGGTAAACGATGTGTTCTATCTCATGCCGGATGAACTGCAGAACGGTCGAGACGTTCCGATGAAACGATTAGTCCAGGAGTGCAAAACAGAAATGGAACAGTTCAGCCGCGTGACCCCGCCGCCGATGTTAGGCACCGCACCGGCTTTTGAGATGACCGACGGCGGCTCTATGATTCGCGCACTGTTCAAGGGCGAAATGAGCCCAGCCAACACCAACAACAATGAGTCGAACAAGGTAAAAGGGTTAGCCGGTTCAGCGGGCGTGGCGCGCGGCAGGGCAAGGGTGATTCACTCGCTGGCGGAGGCGGGCAAACTCCAGCCGGGAGACGTGCTGGTAGCCGTCGCTACAGAGCCGCCGTGGACGCCGCTGTTCGCCACGGCCTCAGCCATTGTCACTGACGCGGGCGGGGTGTTGTCGCATAGCGCCGTCGTTGCCCGCGAGTACCGCATCCCGGCGGTGGTCGGCACAGGCCATGCGACGAGCGCCTTCCACGATGGGCAACTGCTCGAAGTGGATGGCAATACGGGTATCGTGCGCGTGGTCGTTGAAGAAGTTGCAGTTGAGGAAACTGAGCATGAACCTGCTCTGGTTGGGTGATCCCAAATCCTTTGACGTGTCTTTGGTAGGCGGCAAGGCGGCGAATCTCAGCCGCCTTGCCCGCATGTACCACCGCGTACCGGATGGATTCTCCCTGCCGGTGACGGTAATGGATGAAGTGCACCCGCTTGACCTTCGGGATGAAATCACCCGCGCCATCTCCGACCTTATGGCTTGCCACAGCCTCGACGACTTTATTGCGGCTGTGCGCTCCTCCGCTGTGGATGAAGATGGAGCCACCGCCTCTTTCGCGGGGCAGCATGAAACATATCTCAACATCGTCGGCGCGGATGCCATTATCCAGGCCGTGACACGTTGCTGGGAATCGGCGCGGTCTGAGCATGCTCTGGACTATCGCCGCCAGCAAGGGCTGTCAGTGGAACGTCCACAAATCGCTGTACTCGTGCAGCAATTGGTCGCGTCGGATGTCTCCGCGGTTGTCTTCAGCGCCAACCCGATCACAGGCAACCGCGACGAAGTGATGATCAATGCCAGTTGGGGCTTGGGTGAGAGCATTGTCGGCGGGACGGTCACGCCCGATACGTTTATTGTACGCAAGTCAGATTTAGCCGTCGTACAGCGTGTCATTGCAGATAAACAACGCATGACTGTCTCTGCGCCAGGTGGAACACACGAAGTGGATGTACCGCGCTTTATGCGTGGGCAGTCATCCCTTGCCGATGAGCAGGCGATGGAAATGGCACGCCTAGCACTGACCCTGGAAACAACGATGGGGCATCCAGTAGATATCGAGTGCGCTTATGCAGGCGGAGAGTTATACTTGTTGCAATGCCGGCCGATCACTACCCTGAAGTAACGTCACACCCGCCCTTAGGACTCATGAAATCTGTTTTGACCTGATTTTCCCCATAAAAAGCATTTCTACCCTAAAACAAACCTTGCGGTTAGTTCAATCGAGATTTGCCAATCGATATTTGGTGAAAGCCAGATTGGGATTCGCTTGAGCAGTGGCGGTGGTCATGGGGCGATGATACCACCGCTATGAAACGCAGACATACATCGTATTTGTGCGGGCAAGTAGGTGGTCTCTGCCAATCTTGTGAACAATGGAACTTCTTGCAGGCACCTTTGAAGTTTATGACAAGCCTGTCCTGCTGATAAAGCGCGACGGAAAGGAAATCATCGCAAGCCGCCCGGATGCAGATCACGATGAATTGGACGCGGCACCCGTTTTTAAATGCGCTTGGAGACCTGTTGAAGACAAGTCCGACCGGTGCCAACGTCAACGACCTGTTATTTCTATTCACATTCTAATGACAAGAGTGCCGCTTTACCAGCGGCACTCTTGTGTTATAGCGAGTGAATTTCACACTGTTTGTTGCCGGACAGGTGAACTAGAAATTCTCGACGCCGAACTTGATATCTCCTTGTGCAGGGGTAAAGTCAGTCGCGGTATCGGTTCCGTCACCGCCTCTGAACCTGTCCGCTCCCAGGCCGCCGGTGAGGGTGTCGTTGCCGCCTTCGCCCGCCAGGATGTCATTGCCATCCCCGCCGAACAACTGATCACGGCCCCCGCCGCCTTCCAGCTCATCGTTATTGCGGCCACCACAAACCACATCGTTGCCGCCTCTGGCGGAGACCTCATCCCTGCCGTCGGTGCCGACGATCACGTCTGCGCCGGCGGTGCCGTTGAGCTTGCCTGCGTAAGGCTGGCCGTTATTCGGCCCACCGACGACGATGCCTAGATTGTTGACGTAGATGGTGGCTGTCTGGCCATTGCAGGTAGGGACAGGCGGAGGGGGCACGAACTCGAAGGCCCCAATGTCGCAGGCCGCTCCCTGCGGCCGCGCGGTGCCAAGCTCATCGGTGGGGGGGCAGCCGGTATTCGTGCCCGTGTCAATGGCTGGGCTGCCGGCCAGCAGCGCGTAAACACCACCTGTCAATGGGCCAAGCATCGGGTCGGCCGTTGGGATCGTGGCCCCGCAGGTCGTTCCTGGGAATTGCAGGTTGTTGCTTCCGGCGGTGATCGCAACAGAACAGTTGTCGGGGCTGTCATTCGCCACGATGGTGTTCGTGAGCGTTGGAGCGCCGCCGCCGATGCCGGCGCCACTCACCGCCGCCGTGTTGTTAGCGATAGTGACGTTGATCAGAGTCATGATGCCAGCGTTCCAGATCGCACCGCCCTTGCCGCTGGTTGGGTTCGCTGGGTCAACGTTCGGCGCCGTGTTGCCGGTGAATGTGACGTTGGTGAGTGTCACAGTGCCGTGATTATGGAGGCCGCCGCCGTGAAGATGGCCGATAACAATGTTGCTGGCATCGGCCTGCCCGCCCTCAATTGTTACTCTACTAATATTTACATCAGTAGCAGCGGTTTCAAACACGCGTTTTCCCGGCTGGGTCTGTTTGATGATCGTGCTACCTGCACCGGTACCGTTGATCGTGACGCTTACCAGAACGTCGAGATCGCCCAGACTGAGATTGTAGGTGCCAGCCGGCACCGTGATCGTGTCCCCGGCGGTGGCGGTGCCGATCGCCTCGCGTAGCGAACAATCGGCGTCACAGACTCCGTCGTTGGTGTCGGCCGTCTTTGTGACAGTCAAGTTCGCTGCGTGAACTGTGCTGGCCCCGGGCAGCAGCGTGAGGATCAGAGTCAGCACAGCCAATTTTATGATCGTGGTTTTCATCATTGACTCCTTTATAGTATCGATAAGACATTCTGCTTATTGTTTTCGGACGAATTCACCGAGTAATGCTGTGGATAATTGGAAAACGTATCTTGTGGAATATCCTGCTTTCTCGATCTCGAGGTGAAACCGAATAACTATAGGCCTCTGCTGTCTGCAAGAGGACGCGCTTAACCTATCTGTTGATCGATGCGACAGCTTTCACACCCGCCTTAAGATTGTTTGCTTCTTTGGATACTTATACTATACAATGATTTAAACCCAATTTCAAGTACCTTGTAACAAATTCTCATTTAACTCCCAGTACGTACATTCCGCCAGGCAACCTATACGATTCAGGTCAGCTATGATCAATGAACAGACTTGCAACCAAAATGCGGTTCATTAGGCAGCCTCTTGTAAGGGCATCGGCTGTTGTCATAGATTGATGATACCATCACTGCTACAAACCCATTCTCGTTTCCTATCGTCAACTCCACATCCGCAGGATATACCGGCGGTTGATCATCGTACGCGAAGCGTCAAACCGACGTGCACAATTGTATATATCGCCGAGAGTGAAGATATCCAATCTGCGCGTTTGGCGGAGGCGCTACACGCTCACCTGCACTTGAAGCTGAACGCTTCACGTTCAGGTGCAAGTGTCGCAATGGCGTTCGGTGCCAGAGAGTGTCGCAGTCCTCCGAAGTTGATGATGTAAAGAGACTTATAGGATTTTTTTCATCTTAAGGATCAAGGATTATGGAACAGGTAAGAGACTACGGCAGTTAGTCGATTTTCATCGTGGTATCTCCTTGAAAAACGATTTTTCCAGAAAACACCGTCAACTCGCACCGCATTTCCTTTAGGTCGCTGGTTGACACCTGATACGGATTCCGGTCCCAAATACCAAGGTCCGCATACTTTCCCACTTCGATTGACCCAATCTTTGTTTCGAGAAACATCTGGCGCGCTCTGAGCATGCTCTGGACTATCGCCGCCAGCAAGGGCTGTCAGTGGAACGTCCGCAAATTGCTGTGCTCGTTCAACAATTGGTCGCATCGGATGTCTCCGCGGTTGTATTCAGCGCCAACCCGATCACGGGCAACCGCGACGAAGTGATGATCAATGCCAGTTGGGGCTTAGGCGAGAGCATTGTCGGCGGGACGGTCACGCCCGATACGTTTATTGTACGGAAGTCAGATTTAGCCGTCGTACAGCGTGTCATTGCAGATAAACGACGCATGACCGTCTCTGCGCCAGGTGGAACACACGAAGTGGATGTACCGCGCTTCTTGCACAACACAACCTCGCTGAACGATGAACAAGTGATTGAAATGGCAAAGCTTGCCCTGACATTGGAAGTAACGATGGAACATCCCGTGGATGTCGAGTGTGCTTATGCAGGGGGCGAGTTGTATTTGTTACAGTGCCGCCCCATCACTACGCTGAAGTAACATCACACCTGCCCATTGGCTTTCAAGTAATCTGTTTTGTTCTGGTTTTTCCCGTAAAAAGCACTCTCGCTAGTGATTTTTACTGCCGAAAATGAACTTTGCGTTGATTTCAATCGTGTTTCCAGTGTGACTACTTAATGAACGCGATATTGGGCGCGGCTTGAGCGGTTGCTGTGGTCATGGGGCGATGATACCACCTCTGCTATGACCGATCACACAATTCCAGTCTGAGGCGCCGGAGGTTTCCTCGCGGCACGCCCGTACCTTTTTGTAAGTTTTCCTGCGTACCTTTTTACGAAATCTCCGTCATGTAAACAGAGGATCATTCTCCTCCGAACGACAAAGACGTTGAGTTTATTTACGAATTATGGAGTACAAAATGAGCATATTGATAAGATGGGTCGCCGCCGCACTGCTTGCCGGGCTGGCATGGTTGGTTGCAGGATACACAACCGAATATTTCAGGCCATATAAAAAGGTTAGAGTGCAAGTGAGGAAAAACAGATTCTAAAGTCATATCGTTCTTTCTCTTTCATTCCCCCTTTTTTATGAAAATCCCCCCGTCCAATGTGAACTGGGGGGATTTTCATTGCAGTTGCGTGGTCATCGGGCGATAATTGCTCCTCTGCTATAATCCCCAGCATGATTCTAGTCACGGGCGCGACAGGATTCATCGGCCGCGCCCTGGTCCGTCAACTTTCCGAAACAGGACAGCAAGTGCGCGTGTTGCTTCGCCCTTCTCCAAGTTCACCGCGCCTGCCAAAAGGCGTGCCTGTTGAAGTGGCTGTCGTCAGCCTAAATGACGAGCGCGGCGTGCGCGCCGCGTTGCGCGGCGTGGACCAGATCTACCACCTCGCCAGCGCAGGCGCGCAGGGGCGGCGCGGCAACCTGCTGACCACCGATATCGAAGGCACGCGCACGCTCGCGCAGGCTGCCAAGGACGCAGGGATTCAAAGACTCATCTATCTCAGTCACATTGGCGCGGACCGCGCCTCCGCGTTCCCCATTCACAAAGCCAAGGGAATTGCGGAGGAACACATCCGTCGAAGCGGTGTTCCATTTACGATCATCCGTTCATCCATCGTATTTGGTCCCGAAGACAATTTCACGAACAGGATGTCAAGCCTTCTGCGCGCTGTCCCCGGCTTCTTTCCCATCCCCGGCGATGGACGAATTTTGCTCCAACCACTCTGGGTCGAAGACCTCGTCACCTGTTTGGCTTGGGCGTTGCAAAATCCTGAAATGGCCAATCAAACCCATGAGGTGGGCGGCGGCGAATATTTCACACTTCGGCAGGTGATCGAAACGCTCATGGAAGTCACACACACACGCCGCCTGTTCCTGTCCCTTCCACCTCCATACATGCGCGCACTATTTGTTATGCTCGACCCGCTCATCCCAAGCGCCAACATCTCCACCTACTGGCTCGATTACATCGCCATCAACCGCACCTGCCCGGTGGATAACCTGCCGCGCACGTTCGGGTTGATGCCCGCGCGTTTTGCCTATCGTTTGGAATATCTTGCGCGCAAACCCTGGTATTCCAACTTCCTAGATTTCATCGCGCAAAGATTGGCGAAAATTCGCGGGGAGTAGCTGATAAAAACTCCGCTTCCACACCCTGCGCCTTCGACACGGTGAGCCGCGGAGCGAGACGAACCGTCAGGGCAACACTTATGCCTGCTTCCGTTATCAAATACCTTGAATCCCCCGAGGACATGACCTCCGTTGAAGAACTGCAACGCGCTGTGTGGCCCGGCAGTGAAACGGACGTCGTCCCCGCGCACGTGTTCATTACGGCGGTCCACAACGGCGGGTTGGTCATCGGCGCGTTCGTGGACGACCAACTCATCGGCTTTATATTCGGTTTTCCCGGGCTTGAATCCACACCGGATGGTCCCCGCCCGAAGCACTGCTCGCACATGATGGGCATCCACCCCGATCATCGCGATTCAGGCGTCGGCTTCGCGCTGAAGCGGGCGCAGTGGCAGATGGTGCGCCACCAGGGACTCGACCACATCACATGGACGTACGATCCGTTGCTCAGTCGGAATGCTTATCTTAATATCGCAAAACTCGGCGCGGTCTGCAACATCTATCGCCGTTCTGAATATGGCGAAATGCGCGACGGGCTGAACGCGGGCTTGCCCTCCGACCGCTTCCAGGTGGATTGGTGGATCAACACCCGCCGCGTTGACAGGAGACTTGGCAAACGCCCCCGTCGCCCGTTGAAACTGGATCACTTTTCAAAAGCGCATCTCCAACCTTTGTATACGCCTCTTTTCGAGACCTCGGACTTGATACAGCCGCCCGAACATTTTTCTCCCCTTGAGGGACACCTCGCGCTCACCGAGATCCCATCCGATTTCAGCGCGTTGAAGGAGGCGGACTTTTCGCTGGCGCGCGACTGGCGCTTCTTCTCGCGCGAAGTCTTCGAAACTGCCTTCGCCGCGGGCTACATCGTGACAGATTTTGTCTTTGACCAGGGAAGAAGTTTTTATGTGCTGTCCAATGGTGAAAGTACGCTGGAACAATAGAGATTCACCAAAGCGGGAATCCAATCAAATTCGACACCCATATAAGCAGGGGTTCATAGACTTGCAAACCGATAATGGCAAATACGATTCCCAATATCCCGCCTGCGGCAATATCTGAAACGTAATGCACGCCCATCGCGACGCGCGCGACGGCGACCAGCGGCGCCCAAACCCAAAGCACGATCGCCAGCCAGATTGGACCGAGACCGGTTGCGGCTACAGCAATAAAGAAGGACCGAGCCGCATGACCGGATGGAAACGAATGCGGGTCAGTATTCCGGTAGATGCTCCCCCATTCGCCCTCGGGGCGTCTCCTCCTTACGAGGAACTTGATACTCATCACGAGAGCCGCCAGCAGGCTGATGCCAGCCAACTGCACAACAGCCCATTCCTTCCAAAACGAATTTCCACGCACCCAAAGCGTGATCAAACCGATCGCCCAAAACCACGAATCACCCGAATGCGCAAAGAAGACGGAAATAGCGCGCAATGCGCCTGGCTTTTCAGCCACGCGCATTTGATCGGATAAACGTGCATCCAGTTCAAGAATGGAGCGCAGGTTCATCTTTGCGGCTTGGGCTTCGCCTTTGACTTGAGCCTGGTCGTGGGAACTTTCAATGCAGAAACTCTTTTGACCGCGCCTGAATTCCTTTTGGCAGACATCGCTGTTTTTAGTTTTGCTGTCTTCTTCAAGGCTGCCTTTGCCCTCGCAACAGATTTGCGCTGTTGCTTTGCTAGGTCCGCGCGTAACAGTTCGAGTTGATGCGGCTTATCGACATCCATGCAGGGTTCGGCATGGGACCAAAGGATGGCGCGCCCTTTGATGCCGATGCGGCTGGAAACTTTTTGCACCAAATCCTCGAGCGTGATGCTGTGCATCCTTACCTGGAAGAAGACATCCAACCCGATCATGCTCGCCTGCTTAAGCGGACTCTTGCGCGAGCCGATCAGCGATTCCCACATATCCAGGTGTTCCGTCGCCATGCGGACGTGGGAAATACTGATGTCCGCGCCGCACAGTTCAATATCCTTCAATTTGGTATAGGTGCGTTTTGAGTCGGGAAATCTTTTTTCCATCACTTCGCGCGCGCAAACGCCATAATACAGGTCGTCGTTCGTTGTCATGGAGGTTTCCACCAGCCAATCCACCATTTCGGGCTTAAGCGTTGGAATGTCGGAAGAAACAATGAGGACATATTTATTCTTCTTATCCAGTTCGAGCGATTTGTTCACGCCTGCCACGATGTTGGAGAGCATGCGTCCCTGGTTGGAGAGAAAGTGCAGGGGTTTCCTGCATGTCACCCCGCTTTTGGGCGAGAGGCCGATGACGATCACATTATCCACGTGTTTCGCGTCGCTGAGCGCATCCAGTACCCATTGGATCATGGGTTTACCGGCGACATCAATCAGCGCTTTTGAGTCGCCATGCGAATAAGTGTAGAGCGGGTCCTGCGGCTGGGGAATTCCACCAGCGGTCACGATTGCATCCATACATTCTCCTTGTTATGTCATTGCGAGTGGCGCCTCGGCGCCACTCGCAATGACATGTTAATTCAATTCCTGCAACTGCGGCTCGAAGCCGAGTTTATTGAGCATTTCCGTTAGTTCGGGCCAAGTGAGCGGGCGTCCCTTTCCAGAGACGGCAACCAGCGCGGCTTCCATCATGTTCGTGCCAAAGGAACGTCCATCCAAAACCGGCGTGGTCGTGACGAGATATTTTACGCCAGCCTTGCGGAAGGTTTCCACATCTTCGGGCGTAGTCGTGTTGGTCACGATAACTTTGCCTTGCAGGTCATCAGGCATAAAGCGTTTGATGTAATGGCAATCGCCCGCGATGACTGTTGCCCAGGCATAATATTTTCCCCATTTAGGTGTCCGCTTTTCCTGTTTTTCGCCCGTGGGATAAATCCATGCAAAGGGTACGCGACCCACGATTGGCATCAGCAGGTTGCCTATTGTTTTCAGGTGGCTGATCTTACGAATGGCAATCGGGAGATCCAGACCAAACATGAAATCACCGAAGACCGTTTCGTAACCGGCTTCTACAAAACTTTTCGAGAGTCCCCAGCGATCCATACCCAGGGCGACAAGGACCTTGCGGCCGCGCGAATTGATATATTCGCCAATCTTCTTATCCACAAATTCAGGGGCTTTGTTTTCGAGTGT
>Ga0247727_10013856_pt1 | contig 13510 bp, 11 predicted proteins | sample WisWelCaveWW1625_FD_202498 | JGI IMG/M metagenome (GOLD analysis project Ga0247727, IMG submission 202498) | Biofilm microbial communities from Wishing Well Cave, Virginia, United States - WW16-25 | ecosystem: Environmental > Aquatic > Deep subsurface > Groundwater > Cave microbial mat | place... | reverse complement strand
GCAGTTGCAAGGGAGCGTCCTTCGCTAGTCAAACCCGATTGTTGATTATAAAAGGGGTACTAGCCTCGGCGCAAAAAAGTTTCAATGATCTTTAGGCGTTCTCAAAAAAGTCTCGTTGTAGTACTAGTCTTGATTGAACATTCACGAACTTCAAAAATCAAACCACGGCCAAGCCGTGGTTGAACGAGTGCAATGCTTATTTGCCCCTTGCAATTCTCAGCCGGAATAACTCATGTTCGCTGCGCAGATATTTTTTCTCAAACGGTGTGATTGGCGTTTCGGGCGTGAAGCTTTCGAGCGTGCCGCGTATGCCGGTGCAATGAAAGAACGCGGCTTCAAACTCGCGCAGATAGATTGGCCAATTGCTGCGCAGCTCGAAGTCGGCGCCGAGCTTGATCAAATCTAAAAACACGGGATGGCCGTGAAAACGTTTTTTCAGCGCCGAGGGTTTGGGCCACGGATTGGGATAGAGCAGATAATGCCGCGCCACTCGCCATTCGTGTTTCGCGGCCAAACGCCAGAAGTCAATCACGTCCGCGCGCAGGAGTGCGTAGTTTGAAACGGCGGGATTGCTATACGCATGGTGCTTCGCAAGGCGCGCCGCGGATTTGTCGATCCCCAAAACAAAATGCTCGGGAAACTCGCGCGCAAGATGAACCGTGCTCGCGCCCACGCCGCAACCGGAGTCGAGTATCACAGGCAACCCGCGCTCGTGCACGAGCCGTTCCGCTTGCTCAAATGCCGCGAGCGTGTGTTGCGCCACGGGCTTTTGAAACGTGCTGTGGCGATACTTGTCGAGCAGCGCGAGCAAATCTTCGTGCGGCTGCGCTTGCGTGGAGTGAATGAGGGCGCTGGGATGGTGCATGTCGCTGCTTTCATTAACGGGAATACACACGGATCAAAAGCACACGCGGAAAAGCTTTGCAGTGTGTTTTTTTGTTCCGTGTGTCGAAGTGCTTTTGGTGAAGCTTTTTGCGCCGATTCGCAGGCCCAGAACTGAGCCTTGACTTTGCCTCAAATATTGATAATTTGCCGCATGTGGAGTAATAGATTTCTTAAGCCAGCGCATTGCCATGCAAGATTATCAAGTCACAAGTCTCTCGTTCAAACAATCCGCGGTCGTGCCCTATCGCCTCGTGAAAGGCGAGATCAAAATTCTCCTCATCACGACGCGCAAGGGGCGCTGGATTATTCCAAAAGGCATTATCGAGCCGGAGCTTTCGGCCGCGGAGTCCGCGGCGAAAGAAGCGCTCGAAGAGGCGGGTGTGGTGGGCAAGATCGCGGCGGAAGAGCTCGGCAAATATTCCTATGAAAAATGGGGCGGCACGTGCCGCGTGCGCGTGTTCCTTTTGCGCGTGACGAAGATGCTGGACACGTGGGAAGAACAATTCTTCCGCCGCCGCAAATGGCTGCCGCTGAAAGAGGCAATTACGACGGTTGAAGACGAAGCTCTACAGAAGATTTTGAAGAAGGTGGCGAACGTGGTGGGCGGGAGGAGGTGAAGTTGTCCAATCCCTTCACACCTGCGTGCGTTCCGCACACGCCTGTGGTACACACGCGCAAGAGCTTTCAGCATTTCGCAGAATAAGCTCTACTATTTACAAGCGCGGATTCAGAGCTGCGCAGCAGTTTCCAATGGCATATGCCTTGCGTTAAAAAAAGCGGGAACACAAAGTAACCCAAGATGTTAAATGTCTGTGCGACCTCACTTCGTAATCAAACCAAATCCTAATCACCCTTGCAGCCAATGCTGAAAGGAGAAACAGTACAATGAAACTCAAAGCCAGTGTGTTTGCCCTCGCTGCCATGTTCATGGCGCTCGTGCTCACGGGTTGCTATACGCAAATGGCCAAACCCGATCGCGGCGAAGATCGCCCCGAATACAGCGAGCCGACCGCGGAAGAGCAGCGCGATTATCAGGAAGAAGAGCGTGACTATCGCGACTATGATCAAGTCACGAACGTTTACGTCTACGACGATTTCTACTCTCGCCGCTACTATTGGGATCGTTGGGATCCCTGGTATGCGTGGCACTATCGCTACCCGCGTTCCGGTTGGTATGTGCGCGCCGGCTATTACGACTACGATTATTGGGATTGGTCGTGCGGCACGCGCTGGGATCGGTATTATGATCCGTGGTGGGATCGTTATGCCTATTCCGGTTGGGGGTCGCGTTGGGGTTGGTATGATCCCTATTGGGGCCGCGATTCCAACGCCCCTCGTGGCCGAGGCCATGTGAACGAGAAGCGCCCCTTTGGCCGTCGCTCTTCGAGCAATGATGATGGCGGCACCGGAGGCGCGGTGGCGCGTCGCGGCTCGGATCGCGGTCATTTGAGCAAGCCCGAAGGCACCACCTATGCTCGCGGCGATGACGGCGTGTATCGTCGCGCGCGGCGCACGGACACGGAATCCCCTCGTGACACGCGCACTGAAGGCACAGGCTCTTCGAGCGATGGCCGGCGCTCGGCGCGACGCGGCACAACGGACACGCGCTCGGATGAGGTTGTGAGTTTGCCGAATACCGGCGGCAGTTCGGTCGCTCGCCCGGCACGCACGCGCGAAACTCCGACAGATGCGAAAGAGCCTTCGACCTCTTCAGATCGCCGTTCTTCCAAACGCGAAAGCTCGGATAAGGATAAAGTCTCCAAACGTTCAAGCTCGGATGATTCCGGGTCCTCTTCGCGCAAATCATCAAGCGGAAGTTCTACCAGCGCGCCTCGCCGTTCTTCAAATTCCGGCAACTCCGGCGGCTCGTCTTCCGGCGTATCGCGCTCCGGCAATTCTTCGAGCGGCAGTTCTTCGAAAGGCTCATCGAGCAGCGGCAGCAGCAGTTCCAGCAACAACAATTCGAGCACAGGTTCCAATCGCCGCTCGCGCAATTAAGCCTCATCGCATGGAGTAATGGCTTCAAAACGCCATTACTCCATGCTCCAATACTCCAAACAAAAATAGATTGCAAGCTCATCTCAAGACTCAGGGAGTTGGTTCATGACAAAAAAAGCTTTTTGCTTGGCCGCCGTGCTCATGTTTGCAGGAACTGTTCAAGCGCAAGAAGAAGTCTTTCAACGCGGCATCGAGTTCGGCGTGGGCGCGCGCGCGTTGGGCATGGGCGGCGCATATATTGGCGTGAGCGATGATTATAGCGCGGCTTATTGGAATCCCGCGGCGCTCACCCAAATTCGCCGCATCGAAGGCTTTGCGACCTTGAGCCACACGCAACGCAAGGACGACATTACGTTCGGCACTTACGGCGCGCCCGATGAAGCAAGTTTCACCCGCTTCAACAGTTTCGGGCTCGCGTATCCCATTCCCACCTATCGCGGCAGTCTGGTGCTCTCCCTCGGCTATCATCGTGTGCGGCCGTATGACAGCAATTTCAGTTTCTCCTGGTTCAACGGCACTCCCGGCGATTCGCTCAGCCAACGTTGGAGTGAACTAGAAGAAGGCAGTTTGAACAATTGGACCTTCGCGCTCGGCTCGGAAGTCGCTCCCAACATTTCCGTGGGGCTCGCGTTGAACGCATGGTCGGGCCAGAATGATTATCAATTCAGCTTTGTGGAACAAGACGAGCTGGACATTTATACGTTCCGTGAATTTCGCCACGACGACAACGTGCTCTCCGAATACTCCGGCTGGAATTTCAAGCTGGCCGCAATGTATCATCCTTCATCCCTGCTGCGTTTGGGCGTTACGCTCGGCACGCCGGCGACTTTCAAAGTGAAAGACGGCTGGCAAGTGAGCGAAGAAACCACCAGCGAGATTGACAACGGCGGTTTGGAAACGGATCGGTATAATGACGAAGGCGAGTTCACATATAAGATTCGTTCGCCGTTTTCACTGGCCGCCGGCGGCGCCGTCAACTTCGCGAACTTGCTCATTTCCGGCAGCGCGGAGTTGAATGATTGGTCGCAGATTCGTTATACGACCGAGCCGCCGATTGACGGGCTGTCACGCAGCGAAGCGAATGATGAACTGGCGCGCAACTATCGCGAAACCGTGCGGCTGCGTTTGGGCGCGGAGTTTACCATTCCGCTCATCGACTTGCAAGTGCGCGCCGGCGCTTTCCGCGATCCTTCGCCATTGGCCGGACTTCCCAAAGACGCTGATCGCGAGTTTTACACCGCCGGCCTCGGCATTTTCCTCGACAAACAAGTTCGCCTCGACCTCGCAGTGGTCACGGGCGAGTGGCGCGAATATAAAGATCCCATCAAAGACTTTGGAGATGGCAATGGCAATGATATCGACGTCATCCAAACTTCGGAAAAAATTCGCCTCAACCAAGCCTACGTCTCCTTGGCCTTCCGCTTCTAAGCTCTCATTCAAAATCATCGGCGTGATGAATTCAACCTTGCGACCCGCTTTCAGGCGGATCGCAAGGTTTTTGTTTGTTGCGCTCTTGCTTTGCGCCGCGCAAATACTGCTTGCGCAAGAAAAGCGCGTCACGCTCGTGCTCAAAGGCGGCGCTGAATTAGCCTGCACGGTGACTGATATTTGGCAAGACGAGATTTATTTCGAGCCGGCCTCCGCGCGCGATGCCTACAAATATGGCGAAGCCCTCGCACTCGAAAAAATCGAATCCGTGCGTCTCAGCCGCAATCGCCTCATGAAGCCGCAAGAGTACGCAGCTTATTGGCGCGGCGAAACTGCTCCGCAAGAAGAAGAGCAAACGCCTCCGCCCAAAGCTGCGGCGACGCAACCCGTTGCCACTCCTCCTCCGCCTGCTCGTGAAAGCGGCCCCGGCTTGCGTGTGCAAGCTCTCAACCTCGATACCACGCGCGTGAAAGGCGGCATCGGCTTGCGCTATCCTGAAATGCCGCGAACCGAATCTACTCCGGCGATGGCCTACAGCGAAGTCGCGGACTTGCTCGCGGAAAGCGGCATGGCCGGCAAGCTGCTCTATGAAGTCAGTGCCGGCGAATTGCGGCGCCGGCAATTAACGAACAGCCAAAAACAATTGGTCGATGCGCTCTTGCAATCGCGCGTCTGGTCTTCACGCAAGCGCGAGCTACGCATGGCACACGTGAAAGCCGCGGAGGAATTTGAGCGTCTCGCGACCACGAGCAACAGCCTGTTCGAAGCCTTTCGCTTCCGGCCAACGGATTCGCAATACGCCTTTCTCGAGTTCGTGCAATTCCTCCACGCCGAAAACGCGCACAAATTTTTAGATCAATGGCAAAAGGTCGAAAGCGTCTTCAGCTCCGAAGGCGCATGGGCGCTGCGCGACGTGCTCAATAATTATGATGATTGGTTTTATTTGTATGGACAGGAGCTTGAAAAACGAGGCAATAGCAGATGACATATCAATCTATAACATTACACGTGCCGGAGACGGTTTATCGTCGTGCGCAATATGCGGCGAAGGCATTATAGCGGCCGTTAGAAGAAATTATGCTGGAAACCCTTAGTGTCGCTTTGCCCTCGCTCGAGGACGTGCCTGTCGAGCTTACCAATGAGTTGGCGAGGATGAGTGGATTATCCAACGAAGCATTATGGGAAGCGGCACGCAGTGTCATGCCGGCCAAAGAACAAACCCGCCTGCGTACTTTGTCTTCCGCACAACACAAGCGTGCGCTGAAGCCTTTCGAGCTTCAAACGCTAAACGAATTGCGGAAGGAATACGGGCGCTTCACTCTTCGCAAAGCACAAGCCTATGCGCTCTTGCGGCAACGAGGGCTTTATTCACCAGCGGCGGCATAATGGCCCGCCCATATCTTTCCAAAGCACTCCGCCGCCAAGTTGCCGAGCTTGCGCGTCATCGTTGCGGATATTGCCTTACCTCCCAGGAATATAGCGGCGCACAATTAGAGATTGAACACATCATTCCGGTGAGCCGTGGAGGCTCTCACCATGAAGACAACTTATGGCTCTCTTGTAGCTGGTGCAATAGCATAAGGGAGCGCAGATCGAGGGATTGGATCCCGAGACTGGCGAGCGTGCGCCATTGTTCAATCCCAGGCAGCAAGGTTGGAGCGAACATTTTAGGTGGAGCGAAGACGGGCTGAAAATTATTGGAGTCACAGCCTGCGGTCGAGCGACTATTGCAGCATTACTGCTCAACAACGAATTTATTTTACCTACGCGGCGTCGTTGGGCGAGCGCGGATTGGCATCCTCCGAACGATTAGTATTTTTTGACCATGGTTTCCCTCCTCACATTCACCCTCCTCCTCTCACTCTCCTCCCGCGGAAATGAGCGCGACGAGCGCGTTTTGCAGGCCCAGCAACTTCTCCGCGCCACTCTCGCCGCGCGCGATTCGCTTTCACTCGATCTTTACATCAAGCAACTCGAACAAGTCACACGCTTGGATAAAAAGAACGCCGAAGCGTTTCTCGAACTCGGCTTGGGTTATACTCGTCTCGAAACCGTGTGGGGCCGCGAGCGCGCGTTGCTCGCCATGGAACACGCGATCAAGCTTGAGCCGCGCAACACCGCATTTCATTACGCTCTCGCGGAGTTGCACATTAAGCGAACCTTCGAGGGCGCGGCGAAGAGCGAGTTCAAACGCATCATGCAACTCGATCCTTCGGACGCACGGCCCTATTATCACCTCGCGCTTTTTAAAGAAGAAGACATGTTGCACTATCGCGAGATGGTGAGCCTGCACGAGAACGCCACGATCTTCTTCTCCGATTTTGCCGAGGAAGATTTTCGTGAAGCGGAAGAGCTCTATCGCACGGCCATTGCGCTTGATTCTCAACTGCTCGCGGCCTCGTATCGTTTGGCGGGATTATATTTTGAAGCGCAACGCTTTCAAGAAATGGCGGAGGTGTTGCTAGCCGCGCTCGAGCAACGCGCGCGCTCTGCAAAGAGCAATGCCGCGCCTTCTCTTCTTCCTCAACCCACGTTTTTAGATTTAAACCTGCTGCTCGGCTTGGCGCATACGCGCTTGCATCAAACTGAGGAGGCGCAACACGTTTTCGAAACCGCTTTCGCTGAAATGCCGAATGCAGATCGCCAATTGTTTTTTTCTTTAGCAACCGTGCTTTCGCCGGAGGAGTTGAAAGCACATTTCGCGGCGAATGAGGCTACGCGACAACTCGAAGAGCAAAATTTTTGGAATGCGCGCGATCCGCTATTTACGACCTCCGCCAACGAGCGCATGCTCGAGCACTTCAGCCGTATGGCCTATGCGAGCCTGCGCTTCGGTTTTCCGGAAAGAAAGATTGCGGGATGGAAAACCGACCGCGGGCAAACGCTCATTCGCTTTGGCTTTCCTAAAGGCCGCATGCGCACGCGCGCCGATCTCGGCTCAACACCCACCGGCCACATCACGCTGAATGCTTCCAAGGAAGTGTGGGACTATGGCGATTTTCATATGCTCTATGAAGATCGTTTTCTGAATCAAAACTATTCGTTTGCTTGGAGCATGGACACGGAGGGCGACGGCAGAAATTTGTTTGATCGCCAAATCCGGCGCACGCCCGAGCGCTTTGAATTTCAACACGGCGGCAAATGGCTGCAATTGCCGCACGTGATTGCGCAGTTTCGCTCGCCGCACAAAGACAGCACTTTGCTCGAAGTGTATTATGGCCTCGCTGCAATCGACCTTGAACCCGCAACAAAAACTGTGGGGCAACATCATTATCAACTCGAACGCGGCTTCTTTCTATGCGAGCAAAATTGGCAGCCGGTTTTCGCACGCCGCGAGCCGCGCACGCTTGTCTTTCCTCATGCCGCGAACGATAGCGCGGCTCTTTTGCTCGACCGCTGGTCATTGCACGCGCCGCCCGGCCAGTTTCAGCTAGCGCTGGAAGCAATAGACCGCCAAACAAAACATTCCGGCGCTGAACGCGAAGCGCTCACAATAGAAAATTTTTCTACCGCTAGTTTGCGCATGAGCAGCATCATTCTCGCAACGCAAGCCGCAAGAGCAAGCGCCGATTTGAGCTTGTATCGCAAAGGGGAGATCAATCTCATTCCTAACTTGCGGCGGCAATTCGAAGCCGACTCCTCGCTTTATGTTTACTACGAAATTTATAACCTCGCCTTCAACGGCAACGGTCAAACCAGCTTTCGCATCGAGTATACCATTGCGCCGGCTCCCGCTCAAACCACGCAACTCACCAATGCCTTCAAAACGCTCGGTCGCTGGCTGGGCATGAACGAGCGGCCGATTGCCATCACCTCTTCTTTTCAAGCCGGAGGAGCAACTGCGGAAGAAAAGCTGCACCACGCGCTCGCTCTTCCCGGCGCCAAGCCCGGCCCGTATCGCCTCACCATTGCCGTGCTCGACTTGAACACGCAACAGCGCTTCAACCGTTGGGCGGATTTTGAAATCGTTTCACCACTGAAAACAAAAAAGGTTTGCATCACGGAGGGTGATTCTCTACATTTGCGCCCTTAAATTTTCCCCCGAACAATCAAAACGCAACGTAGCTGAAATCCGACTCATGAGGAAGCAGGCATGATCGAAGGCGTGCTGTTCAAGCAACTCACGACGCATAGTGACGAACGCGGATTTTTTCGCGAGGTGGTGCGACGCACCGACGACTTTTTCAAAGAAGGTTTTGCGCAATGGAGCCACTCGCTCATGTACCCCGGAGTTGCCAAAGCCTGGCATATTCACACAACGCAAATCGATTGGTGGTATGTGCCGGTCGGCAATCTCAAAGTGGCGTTGTTCGACCGAAGACCGGAGTCGCGCACGTTTAAAAAACTGGAGACTTATTTTCTCGGTGAGAATTATCCTTCGTGCGTCATTAAAATTCCCGCGGGCGTGGCGCACGGCTGCAAAGCTTTGGGCGGAGGCGTGACGCATCTTTTTTATATCACCTCCGGCGTTTATGATCCCGCGGAAGAAGGCCGCATTGCGCATGATGACGCCGAGATCGGCTTTGATTGGCTCGCGGGAGCGGAGATCAAATAAAGCCCGGCGCGTCTAACGCGGGCGGCAGTCGCAACCACATACGTTTTAAATTTTCGATTCGAAATTTTCAGTTTAAAGTTTGATATGCTCTGAAAAGCTTTTCGGAAGGAGAGCACAGTGGATCTAGACATTAGCGGCAAGGCGGCATTGGTGACGGCCTCGAGTCGAGGTCTCGGGCGCGCGGTGGCAGAGGCGTTGGTGCAAGAAGGCGTCAACGTCATGCTCTGTGCGCGCGGAGTGGTGACGCTCGAGCAAACGGTGGCGGCCGTGCGCTCGTTGGCGGCAGAGGGCGTGAAAGTGGAGAGCGAAGTGGCCGACGTGACCAAGCCGGAAGATATCGAACGCCTCACGCAAGCGTGTGTGAAGAAGCTCGGCGGTTTGGATATTTTGGTGACCAACGTTGGCGGGCCGCCGCCCGGAAAGTTTTTCGAGCTGGAAGAAGAACATTGGCGCCAAGGCATCGAGATGCTGTTGATGAGCGTCATTCGTCTTTTCCACGCCGCGGCGCCGCACATGAAAAAACAAAAGTGGGGCCGCATCATTCATCTCACCTCGATGGTGACGAAGCAGCCGATTGACGGCCTGGTGTTGTCGAACGCATTGCGCAACGGCGTCGCCGGCATTGCAAAATCGTTGGCGCTCGAGCTTGCGCCGAATAACATTACGGTCAACTGTGTCGGAGCCGGCTGGACGCGAACGGATCGCGTCGAAGAGATCATGCAAGCGCAGGCGAAACGTGAAGGCATCACACTGCAAGAGGCGATGGAGCGCATGGTGAGCAGCATTCCGCTCGGCCGCATGGGCCGCCCCGATGAATTGGGATCGCTCGTCGTATTTTTAGCGAGCCGCCGCGCGAGTTATATCACAGGCAGCACGATTCTCGTGGATGGCGGAGCATATGGCGGGTATTAAAAAAGCATTGCAAATTTTAAATTGTAAATTTTCAATTTAAAATTTGCATTGTTCTAAACCAATCTTTGGAAATCGTCCTTTTCTCATTGCCCCGCGGGATATGTTTCCAATAACCCCTTTTCCGCCATCAGTTTCTCGATTCCCGCGCGATCCCACGGCACGAAGTCCGATATGATCTCTTTGCCCGTCTCCGTGATCACAATCAAATCTTCCAAACGAATATAGATTTTTTCTTCGGGCACGCGCAGCGCCGGCTCGATCGTGAACACCATGCCTGTTCGAAGAGGGCCGGTGTCGATGCCGACGTCGTGCGTGGCCATGCCCACCCAATGCCCCAGATACGTCTCCGAGTTCTGTGCGCCTTCGCGATACGAGTCGACAAAGCTTTTCGCCGCGGCGTGATAGTGCGGCTTCGAAAATTTGCTCTGTGCCAGCGTCCCCTCCATCACTTGCACCGCTTCCTGTTTGATTTGCGCTGCAGTCACGCCCGGGCGAATGGCTTGCAAGATCGCCTGATAGCACGCGAGATAAAAATCATACAGCTCGCGCTGCCATTGGTTGAATTTGCCATTCACCGGCCACATGCGCGTGACGTCGCTCATATAATACCCCACGTCCGGCGCGAAATCCATCAACAAAAAATCGCCGTCCTGCATTTGGCGTTTGCCCGCGTTGTAATGCGGATACCACGCGTTGCTCGCGCTCGCAATGAGCGAGTAATACGCCTCGCCTTGGGCGCCGTTGCGATAGTAGATGAACTTCGCCATGCCGTCCAATTCATATTCGAACATGCCGGGCTTGGTCGAGCGCATGCCTTCCATGAGCGCGAAACACGACAGCCGCGTGGCTTTGCGAATCACCGCAATCTCCGCCGGGCTTTTGATGAGGCGCAATTGATCCAATGCCGGCGTGAGGTTCTTGAGTTCGAAATGTGGAAAGCGTGTGCGCAACAAACCGGCGAAATGGCCTTCGCGCGCAGGACGACCGTCCCACGGATCCGCGGCAAAATCGGCAACGGCGCGCAACGCTAAATCGCGGCTCATCGCAAAACCTTCCGCGGGCGCAAAGCAAGTATAGACGCTCGTTTTGTCGGGTGTGCGCGCCGAACGCGCAAGATGCTCACCTAAAAACTCGCTCCCATACACCGCTTCGATTCCGCTCCATTGCGTGATAAGGCTCGCGTCTTCGGCGGAGAGCACCTTGCCTTCGCTGCTCTCGCGGCGTTCATTGCGATGCGGCAGATAAAGCGCGGCGTGGCGCGTTTTGCCATCGAGCAGCAAATACGCATGCGGCGTTTCGATGCCGCAGAGATAATAAAACTCATTCGATTGCCGAAAGCGCACATAACCCGCGGGACTCGGCGCGCCTTGCAACACCGCGAGCGCATTGGCGCCAATCGCGTCGTAAACTTTGTTGCGTCTTTGCGCGAATTCTTCGGGCGTGAAGTCTTTGGTGAAAAGTGGAACGCCTTCTTGGGTGAAAGCGCGCGTTGCGCAGATGAGCAGGAGAAGCGAGATGACTTGTCGCATAGTAACCCTTTCCTGAAAGTTTGCCGTAAGCGGATTGTTCGAATACATCGGAGCAGGCCGGGGCCACGCTACTCATATTCCGCTTACCCAGCGCCAAGCTTGCGCGACGAGAAAGCAAACCGCGAAACCCATCACGATCGGCAACAAGCCGGAGATCGCGGTCCATTTCGCGCTGCCGGTTTCTTTGTAGATCGTATACAATGTCGTCGAGCAGGGATTGTGCATCAAGCTAAAGAGCATGAGATTGACTGCGGTCAACAACGTCCAGCCACCGGCTTGCAACACGTTCATATACGCGTTCGCGTCATCCAGCTCGAACATGACGCCCGCGCCTGCGCCCACATCGGCCAGCTTCGCGCTGAGCACGGTGAGCATGAGTACCGTCGGAATCACGATCTCGTTCGCGGGGATGGCGATGATGTACGCGAGCAGAATGACGCCGTTCAAGCCGAGAAACAGCCCGAAGGGATTCATGTAATCGATCGCATACTCGGCAAGGCTGAGGCCGCCGATGCTGATGTTCGAGATCAACCAAATGACTGCACCTGCTGGAACCGCAAACACAACGGCACGCCACAAAACATAAATCGTGCGATCAATCAACGACGTGTAAAGCGTTTGCAAAATGCGCGGCGGACGATACGGCGGCAATTCAAGACTGAAGGCCGTGGCTTCGCCTTTGAGCATCGTGCGCGACAAGGCCCACGAAGTTGCGAACGTGAGAAAGATGCCGAGCAACGCGATGCCGACGACTGCGCCGGCGGAAACCAATCCTGCAATTGCGGCAGGCGCCAGTGCGCCGATGAAAAGCGAGGCGATCAAAATCTGCGTGGGCCAACGCCCGTTGCACAACGCGAAGTTGTTGGTGACGATGGCAATGAGCCGTTCGCGCGGGCTGTCGATGATGCGCGTGGCGATGATGCCCGCGGCATTGCAGCCGTAGCCCATGCTCATCGTGAGCGCTTGCTTGCCGTGCGCGCCGGCTTTGCGAAAAAGATTGTCCATGTTGAACGCGACGCGCGGCAGATAACCGAAATCTTCGAGCAGCGTGAACATGGGAAAGAAGATCGCCATCGGCGGCAGCATCACGCTGATGACCCATGCACCGGCCAAGTAAATGCCGTCGAGCAGAAAGCCGGAGAGCCACCACGGCGTGCCGATTTGCGTGGCAAAATTTTTCATGATGGGATGAAAAGTGTCGATGAGCAAAGCGGCGAGCATGCCCGATGGCACGTTCGCGCCGGCAATCGTCAACCAAAACACGAGCGTCAACAAGAGCAGCATGACCGGCAGGCCGGTGATTCGGCTCGTGAGAATTTTATCGAGCGTGCGATCCCAATCGAAGCGCGGCTTCTCGCCGACTTTGGTGACGGCGCGGCCCGCGATGCGCGCGGCGTCGGCATAGATCGTGTCCATCAACGAGTCGTGAAAATTCTCGCCCACTTCCCAACGCAAAGAGTTGGCGGTGGCGAGCAGGTTTTCGGAGGAAGAAGGTTTATTCATGGATGTGTTCACGTTTGTTTGTATGAAAACTTTTGGAGTGATGGAGTTGTGGATTATTGGCTTGCTGGGCTTGGCTTTTCTAATTGAACAAGCTGCCCTCGAAATGTCATTCTGGAAGAACCTTCCCTCGCACTCGGCACAAATTTCAAAACGACTGATCCTCCCAGAGCTAGAGAAGATTCTTGCAGAATGACATCGAAGAGACACAGCCACGTTAACATCGCTATCAACCGAGGAAGTCGGACTTGGACTCGAAGATGGTTGTTGTCATCGAAAGCCTTTGCGTCCAAGTCCGACTTCCTCGAGGTTAGTTTAAAACATCTTTGCATGAGAGGGAATACATCGTTATATTTTCATCGCCACAAAGCTTGTCGTTTGCTGCTTAGAAAAAGCTAAACGGCTTTACTGAGAAATGTCGCTTGCTCGCAAGGATGGAGTGCATTATTTTTGGTCAGACTTCCGACTTGATTCGAAAAAGAAGTAGGCAAAAGAACCATCTCACATATTGCTGATCACAGAATGGATGTTGCGAAATTAGCAAAAGCTTGGCGACGCTCAAGCCAAGAGGATTTAAAAGTTGCCTATAGCATGCTTGATAAAAAGCACTATGCTTATTGTCTCTTCTTTTGTCATCTAGCAGTCGAGAAAGAACTCAAGCGTCTCTACTTGCTGCGTCGTGAAGAATTGCCTCCCACGATTC
>Ga0247727_10013855_pt1 | contig 13511 bp, 12 predicted proteins | sample WisWelCaveWW1625_FD_202498 | JGI IMG/M metagenome (GOLD analysis project Ga0247727, IMG submission 202498) | Biofilm microbial communities from Wishing Well Cave, Virginia, United States - WW16-25 | ecosystem: Environmental > Aquatic > Deep subsurface > Groundwater > Cave microbial mat | place... | reverse complement strand
CGCCGTGCGAACGAACGTCGTCGCCGGGAGCGGCTCTCCCGAGCGGCCGCGGGCGTGACCGCTGGAGTCCCGCCTGAACCGCCATCGAGGACCGCTCCCGACGCGCGTCGACGGTCTGCCCGCGCTGCCGCCGGCGTACGCTCACGCCCTGGAGGCGGGGCTCGCGGCGCTCGGGCTGGAGCTGTCGGACGGCGCCCGCGCGACGATCGACGGCCACGTCCGCCTGCTGCTCGCCTGGACGACGGCGATCAACCTGACGTCGATCCGCGAGCCGGCGGCCGTCGCGCGGCGCCACGTGCTCGACAGCCTGTCGGCCGCTCCATTCCTCGCGGCGCGCGGCGGCGGCGCGCTGCTCGACCTTGGCAGCGGCGGTGGCTTCCCGGGACTGCCCCTGGCCGCGGCGCTCGGCGACGGGGCGCTGCTCGTCGAAGCGGTCGCCAAGAAGGCGCGCTTCCTGGCGACGGTGGTGGACGCGACCGGGCTGGCGGGAAGGGTCGCCGTCGCGGCCTCTCGGGCCGAGGCGGTCGCCGCCGACGCGGGACACCGAGGACGCTGGCCCGTCGTGACCGCCCGGGCGGTCGGCCCGCTGGCCGACCTCGTCGAGCTCGCGTTCCCGCTCCTCGCGCCGGGCGGCCGGCTCGTCGCCTGGAAGCGCGGTGACATCGCCGCGGAGCTCGCCGCGGCGCGCCGGGCGGTCGCCGGCCTCGGAGGCGGCGACGTCCACGTCCGGGGGGCGGACCTGCCCGGGTTGGAGGGCCACCTGCTCGTCTTCGCGGAGAGGCGCGGCGCGGTGCCGGAGGGCTTCCCCCGAGATCCCGCGGTGCGGGCCCGGCAGCCCTGGTAGCCGGGCCGCTGCTACCCTCGCCCGGTGCGGATCGCCGTCCTGTCCGACATCCACTCGAACATCGTCGCGCTCGACGCCGTGCTCGCCTCGCTGGGCACGGTCGATGCGGTCTGGCAGCTCGGCGACATCGTCGGCTACGGGCCGGATCCCGACGCCGTCGTCGGCCGGCTCGCCGAGATCGGCGCGACCGGCGTGCGCGGCAACCACGATGCCGCGGCCGTCGGCGGCGAGCAGATCGAGTGGTTCAACCCCGACGCGCGACGGGCGATGGAGTGGACCCGGACGGCGATCTCGCCGGACACCCGAGCCTGGCTGGCCGACCTGCCGGAGCGCCACGTCGCCGGCGAGTTCACGCTCGTCCACGGCAGCCCGCGCGACCCGACGTGGGAATACGTGACGTCCGTCCCGGTCGCGCGCGCGAACCTCGCCGTCCTGGCGACGCGCGTCGGGTTCGTCGGCCACACCCACATACCGGTCGCCTTCCGGGAGGACGACGGCCGCGTCGAGGTGATCGGGCCGGGTCACGGGTCCAGCCTCGCGATCGGCGATGGACGGCTGCTGGTCAACCCCGGCAGCGTCGGCCAGCCGCGCGACGGAGACCCGACGGCGTCGTGCCTCATCCTCGACGACGAGCGTCTCGAGTGTCGCTGGCTCCGGGTCGCCTACGACGTCGAGGCCGTCCAGGCGTCGATGATGCACGCTCGGCTCCCCGCGGCGCTCGCGGCGCGGCTATCGTTCGGCCTGTGAGAGGGCGTTCGGCGTGATCGGCGGGCGACGCCCGCTGCAGGGTCGCAAGATCGGCGACCGGCGCGTCCGGGTGGAGCGACCGCACTCGGCGCTGTTCCGCTGGAGCGGAGAGGGCGTCATGACCGCCCGGCCGGCGGCGAGCCGCCCGACGACCGCCGGCGGCAGGGCGTGGGCGGCAGTCAAGGCGTTCTTCATCGGCCGTCCGCTGGCGAGTGAGGCGGAGATCGGCGAGCGGCTGTCCAAGAAGAAGGCGCTCGCGATCTTCAGCTCGGACGCGATCAGCTCGTCGGCCTACGCGACCGAGGAGATCCTGCGCGTCCTCATCCTCGGCGGCGTCCTCGCCCTCGCGCTCGGTCTCCAGGTCAGCATCGCCATCGCGATCCTGCTCGTCGCCGTCGCGATCAGCTACCGGCAGGTCTGTCTCGCCTACCCGACCGGCGGCGGTTCGTACTCGGTCTCGAAGCGGAATTTCGGCCGCGACGTCTCGCTCGTCGCGGCTTCCGCGCTGCTCATCGACTACGTCATGACGGTCGCCGTGTCGACGACGTCGGCCGTCGAGCAGATCGTCTCCGCCGTCCCGGGGCTCCACGACCAGCGGGTGCTCATCGGCGTCGTCGCGATCGGCCTGATCACCGTCGGCAACCTGCGCGGCATCCGCGAGGCGGGCAACATCTTCGCCGTCCCGACGTACCTGTTCGTCGGCTCGGCGCTGCTGATGATCGGCGTCGGCGCGTGGCGCATCGTCATCGGCGGCGAGGGCGGCGGCTACGACGCGGCGACCCTCGAGAGCGCGACGAAGGTGACCGAGAGTGTCGGGATCCTGCTGCTGCTGCGAGCGTTCGCCGCCGGCGCCGTCGCGCTCACTGGCACCGAGGCGATCGCGACCGGCGTGCCGGCCTTCAAGCCGCCCGAGGCGAAGAACGCCGCCGCGACGCTGGGGGTCATGGCCGTCCTGCTCGGGCTGCTGTTCATCGGCATCACCTTCCTGGCGGTGAACTTCGGCATCACCCACGTCGAGGGACCGGAGCCGCAGACCGTCATCAGCCAGGTGGCCCGCGAGATCTACGGCAGCGGCACGATCCCGTTCTTCCTGTTCCAGGCGTTCACGGCGCTGCTGCTGTTCCTGGCGGCGAACACGAGCTTCAACGCCTTTCCTCGGCTGCTCGCGATCCTCGCCGGCGACCGCTTCATGCCGACCCAGTTCGGGCTGCGCGGCGATCGGCTGTCGTTCTCGTACGGGATCCTCGCGCTGGCCGGCATGGCCGCCCTGCTCATCGCGATCTTCGGCGGGGAGACGCATCTGCTGATCCCGCTGTACGCGGTCGGCGTGTTCATCGATTTCACGATCAGCCAGGCGGGCATGATCAGGCACTGGCTTCGGGAGCGGCCGCCGGGCTGGCAGCGCCGGCTCGCGATCAACGCCTTCGGCTGCGTGCTGACGGCGGTCGTCGCCGTCGTCGTCACCGCCGTGAAGGCGCCGGCCTCGCTCATCGTCGTCGTCCTCATCCCGGTCCTCGTCCTGCTCATGCGCTTCGTCCGCCGGCAGTACGACGGCCAGGCGACGGAGCTCCACGTCCGCGACGATCTCGTGTTCAGCGGGCCGCACCGCGAGCAGCGCGCCGTCGTGCCGGTGAACGGCATCAACCGCGCCGTCGTCCAGGCGGTGACCTTCGCCCGCACGCTGACGGCGGATGTGCGCGCCGTCTACGTGACCGACGACCCCGACGAGGGCCAGGACCTGCGACACCGCTGGGAGAAGCAGCTGCCCGGCGTGCCGGTCGTCGTCGTCGAGTCGCCCTACCGGGCGATCGTCGAGCCGATCGTCGCCTACCTCGACGTGCTCGACAAGGCATGGCCGCCCGACCGCGAGGCGCCGATCACGATCGTCGTGCTGCCGGAGTACGTCGCCCGCCACTGGTGGGACCGCATCCTGTACAACCAGACCGCGAAGCGCCTTAAGGCCGTCCTCGTCGGCCGCGCGAACACCGTCATCGCCGACGTCCCGTACCGCCGCGAGCAGTAGCGCGGGGCGGTCCCCGATCCCGGCCCGGTGGTATCGTCAGCGGGTCCACCCATCGACGAGGCGACTATCCAGCGGTGCCCGAAACGCTTCCACCGTTCTTCAGGCGGGCCGTGATCGCGCTGACCGGCGGTCCGCTCGACGAGCGGATCGTCCGACTGGCGAGCGGGCTCGCCCACGCCACGAAGGCCGAGGTCGTCGGCGTCCACGTCGTCGAGGTCGAGTGGTCGATGCCGCTCGACGCCGAGGTCGCCGTGCGATCGGAATCGGCCCAGCGGGTGCTCGACATCGCCGAGGGCGCGGCGGAGGACGCCCACGTCGTCCTCGAGACCGTGCTCCTCCAGGCGCGCGACGTCGGCGCCGCACTCGTCGACGAGGCCAGCGCGCGCGACGCCGACCTGCTCGTCATGGGCCTGCCGTACAAGCAACGATTCGGCGGCGACTTCGCCATCGGCCGGACCGTCCCGTATGTCCTCAAGAACGCACCCTGCACCGTCTGGCTGGTGCGGGAACCGATCCCGGAGGGAATCTCGTGAAGATCGTCGTCGTTGGCTGTGGCCGCGTCGGAGCCGCGCTCGCGGAGACGTTCGACGCGTCCGGCCACCAGGTCGTCATCCTCGACATCACGGACCGCGCCTTCGATCGCCTGTCGAGCTCGTTCCGCGGCGCCGCGATCCGCGGCGACGGCACCGACGCGGACGTGCTGCGGCGGGCGGGGGCGGAGGGCGCGGACGTGTTCCTCGCCTTCACCGAGGGCGACAACCGCAACGTCATGGCGGCCCAGGTCGCCGCCGAGAACCTCGGCGTCAAGCAGGTCATCGCGAAGATCAACGACCCCGTGCGGGCGGCGGCCTACGCCGAGCTCGGGATCGCGACGATCTGCCGGACGACGATGCAGTCGGACGCCATCCACGAGTACCTCGGCCTGGCCGGCTCGGGGATGCCCGCGATCATCGCCCCGACGGCCGGTCATCACGGCGTCGAGCGCCACCCGGCGGCAGCGGCCAGCGCGACGGTCGGGGAGGGCTGAACGATGTTCGTGCTCGTCGTCGGCGGCGGCAAGGTCGGCTACTACCTCGCCAAAGAACTCATCGAGAGCGGCCACGAGGTCGTGCTCATGGAGAAGGACCGCGGCCGCGCCGCGCAGATCACGGACGAGCTGGGCTCGATCGTGGTCGCCCAGGATGGCTGCGAGGGCAAGTACCTCGGCGAGGCGGGCTGCGCGCGGGCGGACATCGTCGCCGCGGTCACCGGCGACGACGAGGACAACCTCGTCATCTGCCAGATGGCGAAGCACCACTTCGACGTCCGGCGGACGATCGCCCGGGTGAACAACCCGAAGAACGAGGAGCTGTTCAGGCACCTCGGCGTCGACGAGATCATCAGCCCGACGCGGATGATCCTGGGCTCGATCGAGCAGGACATCCCGGTCCACGAGCTGCTCCACCTGGCGGCCCTCGAGGGCGAGCTGGAGATCATCGAGGCGCAGCTTCAGGAGGGCTCGCCGGCGATCGGCCGGGCTCCGTCCGAGCTGACGATCCCGGAGGGCTGCTCGCTGTTCGCCGTCGTCCGCGACGGGGTCGCCACACCGCTCCGGCCCGACACGATCCTGCGCCAGGGCGACAAGGTCATCGCCATCGGCACGCCCGACTGCGAGGCCCTCCTCCATGAGCAGCTCATCGGCCAGGTGGCGACGGCCGACGCCGGCTGAGGCCGCGCTCGCGGGTCGGGCGACGAACGGTCGCCCGGAACGCCAGCGTCAGGACTCTTGACAATGGCATTGTCAGGGTTCTAGGATTCGGTCGTGTCCGGTCGAGCCGCCTGGGCCGCCCGACGAACGGACCTCATCGAACCACCTGAGGAGGTGTACGTGATGATCGTGCGCCGACCTTCGCCATTCGGCGAGCTCATGACGTTTCGCTCGGCGATGGATCGCCTGTTCGACGACGAGTTCTTCCGGCCGCTGTGGTCGATCACGGACCGGGAGGCGATGAGCCTGCCGCTGGACGTGTCGACGACGCCGGAGGCGCTGCTCGTGGAGGCCTCGCTGCCGGGCGTCAAACCCGAGGATGTCGAGATCACCGTCGAGGACGGCACGCTGACGATCAGCGGCCGGACCGCGGACGAGCGACAGGTCGAGGAAGGCAGCCACCTCGTGCAGGAGATCCGGCGCGGCAGCTTCAGCCGCTCGGTGACGCTGCCGACCGGCCTCGAGGCCGACAGGGCCGTCGCGACGTTCGAGAACGGAGTGCTCAGCCTGCGGATCCCGAAGGCCGAGCAGGTCAAGCCGCGCCAGATCAAGATCTCGCCGGTGACCGAGGCCACGGCCGAGCTCACCGCCGAGACGCCGGCCTGACGGACCGGGCGTCCCGAGCGATGGCGTTCCGGCGTCCGGACCAGCGCGATCCCGGCCGCCCCGTCTACGTCATCAGCGTCGCGGCGAGCATCGTCTCGGTGCATCCCCGCACGCTGAGGATCTACGAGGAGGAGGGGCTCGTCTGTCCGGCGCGGACGCCGACGAACATCCGACTGTATTCCGAGCGAGACCTTCGCCGGGTCCTGTGGATCCGCCACCTGACCCAGAATCTGGGGGTCAACCTCGCCGGGGTGCGCATCCTGTTCGAGCTCGAGGAGCGGCTCGGGACGCGCATCCTGGAGCGCCTGTACGACGAGGGGGCGGACGCGGCCGAGGCCGAGGCCGAGGCGGCGCCGGCTCCCTCGACGGCGGGCTGACGACCGAGACCCCAACCCAGAACGCGGCTCACCGCCGGTCTTCCGGCCGGCTCACAGGAGAACCCGATGGCCAAGCGAACACCGGACCCGAAGGCGGAGCGCCACGGCGGCGCGATCCGCGAGCTGCCGCTCGTCGCCCTGCGCGAGACCGTCATCTTCCCGGAGATGATCGTGCCGCTCCAGGTCGGGCGGGAGAAGAGCGTCGCCGCGCTGAACGCGGCCGTCGAGCGCGGCGGCCAGATCGCGCTCGTGACCCAGCGCCGCGCGGAGCAGGAGGACATCTCCGAGCCGGCCGAGCTGTACGCCGTCGGCACCCTCGCCAAGATCGCCCAGGTCGTCCAGCTCGGGGACGGCACGGTCCGGGCGATCGTCCAGGGCCAGCGCCGCCTGCACCTGCGCGGCTTCGCCTCCACCAGCCCGTTCCTGCTCGCCCGGATCGAGGAGGTCAGCGACCCGGCGCCGGGTGGCGTCGAGGTCGCCGCCCTGATGCGCACCGTCCAGGCGCAGATCGAGCAGTACGTCCAGAGCGGCGCCCCGGTGCCGCCCGAGGCGGCCGTCGCGGCGCGCAACATCAGCGAACCGGGGCTGCTGGCCGACATGACCGCCTACAGCCCGGACATGTCCACCGAGCAGCGCCAGGAGCTGCTCGAGACGATCGACGTCGTCGAGCGACTGAAGCTCGTGTCGGGCTTCCTCGCCCGCCAGATCGAGATCCTCGAGCTGAAGGGCAAGATCCAGTCCGAGGTCAAGTCCGAGATGGACAAGACCCAGCGCGAGTACATCCTCCGCGAGCAGCTGAAGGCCATCCAGCGCGAGCTCGGTGAGGACGACCCGCAGCAGGCGGACATCAACGAGCTGCGCCAGAAGGTCGAGGCGGCCGGCATGCCGGACGAGGTGAAGGCCCGGGCGCTCAAGGAGATCGACCGGATGAGCCGGATCCCGTCCGCGTCGCCCGAGGTGGGCGTCATCCGGACGTACGTCGACTGGCTGATCACGCTGCCCTGGAAGGTCGAGACGGAGGACCGCTACGACATCAAGGCCGCGGCGGTCATCCTCGACGAGGACCACTACGGCCTCGAGAAGGTCAAGGAGCGGATCCTCGAGTACCTCGCCGTCCGCTCGCTGGCGGACACGATCCGCAGCCCCATCCTCGCCCTCATCGGCCCGCCCGGCGTCGGCAAGACGTCGCTCGGCAGGAGCGTCGCCCGGGCGATGGGCCGCAAGTTCGTGAGGATGAGCCTCGGCGGCATCCACGACGAGGCGGAGATCCGGGGTCACCGCCGGACGTACATCGGCGCGCTGCCCGGCCGGATCATCCAGAACATCAAGACGGCCGGCACGAAGAACCCGGTGTTCATGCTCGACGAGATCGACAAGATCGGGATGGACTTCCGTGGCGACCCGTCGTCGGCCCTTCTGGAAGTCCTCGACCCGGAGCAGAACAACACCTTCCAGGACAACTACCTGGAGGTGCCGTTCGACCTGAGCAAGGTCCTGTTCATCGCGACCGGCAACCTGATGGACCCGATCCCGGCCGCGCTGCGCGACAGGATGGAGATCATCCAGCTGCCCGGCTACACGCAGCACGAGAAGATCGAGATCGGCAAGCGCTTCCTGGTGCCGAAACAGAAGACGAACCACGGCCTGAAGCCGAAGCACATCGAGTTCACCGACGAGGCGATGACCGAGCTTGTCCAGGCGTTCACCAAGGAAGCCGGCGTCCGCAACCTCGAGCGCGAGATCGCCAACGTCATGCGCAAGGTCGCCCGCGCCGTCGCCGAGGGCCGCAAGCGCAAGACGGTCGTCGACAGAAAGAAGCTGATCGAGTTCCTCGGGCCGCCGCGCTTCGAGTACGGCGAGCTGGAGGCGGAGGACCAGACCGGCGCCGCGACCGGGCTCGTCGTGACCGAGGTCGGCGGCGACATCGTGGCCGTCGAGGTCACCCGGATGGACGGCAAGGAGGACTTCATCCTCACCGGACAGCTCGGCGACGTCATGCGCGAGTCGGCGCGGGCCGGCCTGTCGTGGATCCGTGCCCACGCGAGCGATCTCGGCATCCGCAATGAGCAGTTCGAGAAGCACACGCTGCACATCCACGTCCCGGCCGGAGCGATCCCGAAGGACGGCCCGTCGGCCGGCATCACGATGGCGGTGGCGATGGTCTCCGCGTTCACCGGCATCCCCGTCCGCAAGGACGTCGCGATGACCGGCGAGATCACGCTGCGCGGACGGGTCCTGGCGATCGGCGGTCTCAAGAGCAAGATCCTCGCCGCCCACCTGTCCGGCGCCCGGATGGTCATCCTGCCGAAGAAGAATGAGAAGGACCTGCGCGACATCCCCGACGAGATCCGCAAGCAGATCAAGCTCGTGCTCGTCGACTCGATGGACGGCGTCCTGGAGGCCGCGCTGCGGCGGCGCCCGAAGCCGCTACCGGCCGAGACGGCCCAGCCGGTCCTAAAGCCCGCTGGCGAGGGCAGCGGGTCGGCCGAGACCCCGACGGCCGGTACGCCCGTCCGGCGCCGGCCGGGATTCCCGCCGAGCGACCAGCCGCCGGTCGTCGTCTGAGGCGACGGGATCGGAGGCGCGATGGAGTATCGCGACTACTACGAGGCGCTCGGCGTCGCGCGCGGGGCGAGCCAGGCCGACATCAAGAAGGCCTTCCGCAAGCTCGCCCGTGAGGTCCACCCGGACAAGAAGCCGGGCGACAAGGCGGCCGAGCGTCGCTTCAAGGAGATCAACGAGGCGAACGAGGTGCTGTCCGACCCTGACAAGCGCCGGAAGTACGACACGCTCGGCGCCGACTGGGAGGCGTACTCGCGGGCCGGCGCCGGCGCCGGCGCGGCCGGGCCGTTCGGCGCCGGTGGGCCGTTCGCCGCGTACGGCTTCGGCAGTGCGCCCGGCGCCGGCAACGTGCGCTACGAGTTCCGCTCGAGCGGCGACGCGGGCGCGTTCTCCGACTTCTTCCAGGCGTTCTTCGGCGGCGAGATGGCCGGCCCCGGTGGCGGAGCCTCGCGGGCCGCCCCCGGCGGCGCCCGCCATGGACGGGTGGCCCATGGCGCGGTCGAGGCGACCGCCGAGCTCGACCTCGAGGAGGCGTTCCACGGCACGACGCGCCTCGTGGCCGTCGGCGGCAAGCGGCTCGAGGTAACGATCCCGCGCGGCGTCGACACGGGGAGCCGCGTCCGGCTGGCCGGCCGGGGCGGCGATGGGCGGGATCTCGTCGTCGTCGTCCGACTCCGCCCGCACGGGACCTACACGCGGCGGGGCGCCGACCTGGAGCGCGAGCTGCCGATCAGCCTCGGCGAGGCGCTGCTCGGCGGCGAGGTCCCGGTCGCCACGCTCAAGGGTCGCGTCCTGCTCACCATCCCGCCCGGCACGCAGGCCGGCCGGAGCTTTCGGCTGACCGGCCAGGGGATGCCCCATCTCCGGGGTGACGGCACCGGCGACCTGTACGTCCGCGTCCGGGTCGTCCTGCCGACCGCCCTCGGCGAGGAGGCGGCCGCGGCGGCGCGGCGCTTCGTCGAGCTGGCCCAGCAGCCCGATCCGCGGGCGACGCGGCACTCGTCGTCGACGCAGTAGGGACCGCATCGATGCAGCTCGACCACTTCACCCAGAAGGCGCAGGAGGCCGTCGTCGCCGCCCAGGCGCTGGCCGGCCGGTTGGAGAGCCCCGTGCTCGACGCGGAGCATCTGCTGTCCGCCCTCGTCGAGCCTGACGACGGCGTGCCGGCCGAGACGCTCCGGCGGCTCGGCGTCGACCTGCCGGTCTTCCGGGCAGAGCTCGCCGCGACCCTGGCCCGCCGGGCGCGCATCGCCGGCGGCTCGCTGGCTCTCGACCCGCGCGCCCGACGCGTGGTCGAGCGCGCCCAGGAAGAGGCCCGCCGGCTCGGCGACGAGTACGTCTCGACCGAGCACCTCCTGCTCGGTGCGGCCGAGGTCGGCGGCGAGGGCCAGAAGCTGCTCGAGCGCCACGGGGCGGGCCGTGAGGCGATCCTCGGCGCCCTCGCCTCGGTCCGCGGCGGCCAGCGGGTGACCTCGCCGAACCCCGAGGGCACCTACCAGGCGCTCGAGAAGTACGGCCGCGACCTGACAGCGGAGGCCCGGGCCGGCAAGCTCGACCCGGTCATCGGCCGCGACGACGAGATCCGCCGCGTCATGCAGGTTCTGTCTCGCCGGACGAAGAACAACCCCGTCCTCATCGGCGAGCCGGGCGTCGGCAAAACGGCGATCGCCGAGGGCCTCGCCCAGCGGATCGTCCGCGGCGACGTGCCGGAGACGCTCAAGGACAAGCGCGTCGTGTCGCTCGACCTCGGTGCGCTCATCGCCGGTGCGAAGTACCGCGGCGAGTTCGAGGAGCGCCTGAAGGCCGTCCTCAAGGAGATCCGCGACAGCGAGGGCTCGATCGTGCTGTTCATCGACGAGCTCCACACCGTCGTCGGCGCCGGCGCGGCGGAGGGCGCGATGGACGCCTCCAACCTGCTCAAGCCGATGCTCGCCCGCGGCGAGCTGCACACGATCGGCGCGACGACGCTCGACGAGTACCGCAAGCACATCGAGAAGGACGCCGCGCTCGAGCGCCGCTTCCAGCCGGTCGTCGTCGACCAGCCGACGGTCGAGGAGACGATCTCCATCCTGCGCGGCCTGCGCGAGCGCTACGAGGTCCACCACGGCGTCCGGATCACCGATTCGGCGCTCGTCGCGGCCGCCACGCTGTCCAACCGCTACATCACCGAGCGCTTCCTGCCGGACAAGGCGATCGACCTCGTCGACGAGGCGGCCTCGCGGCTGCGGATGGAGATCGACTCGATGCCGATCGAGCTCGACGAGCTGGAGCGGCGCCGGATCCAGCTCGAGATCGAGCGCGAGGCGCTGCGCAAGGAGACCGACGACGCGTCGAAGGCGCGCCTCGAGGCGCTCGAGCGCGAGCTCGCCGAGATCGCCGAGGAGGGCGGCGCGATGAAGCAGCGCTGGGAGGCCGAGAAGGCGGCGATCGCGGCCGTGCGGACGACGAAGGCGGAGCTCGAGGGACTCGGCGTCCGGATCGAGCAGGCGGAGCGCGAGGCGGACTTCCAGCGCGCCGCCGAGCTGAAGTACGGCACCCAGCGCGAGCTGACCGAGCGCCTGCGGACGGAGGAGGCGGCGATCGCCGCGCTCCAGGGCCCCGGCGCCATGCTGAAGGAGGAGGTCAGCGCGGACGACGTCGCCGAGATCGTCGGGGCCTGGACGGGCATCCCGGTGACGAGGCTGATGGAGGGCGAGACGGCGAAGCTCGTCCGCATGGAGGAGCGCCTTCACGAGCGCGTCATCGGCCAGGACGAGGCGATCGGCGCGGTGTCAGACGCCGTCCGCCGCGCCCGCGCGGGCCTGAAGGACCCGCGCCGGCCGATCGGATCGTTCCTGTTCCTGGGGCCGACCGGGGTCGGCAAGACGGAGCTGGCACGGGCGCTCGCCGCGTTCCTGTTCGACGACGAGGCGGCGATGGTCCGGGTCGACATGAGCGAGTACATGGAGAAGTTCTCCGTGTCGCGGCTCGTCGGCGCGCCGCCTGGCTACGTCGGCTACGACGAGGGCGGCCAGCTGACCGAGGCCGTCCGCCGGCGGCCGTACCAGGTCGTCCTGCTCGACGAGATCGAGAAGGCGCACCCGGACGTGTTCAACGTCCTGCTCCAGGTGCTCGACGACGGCCGCCTGACCGACGGCCATGGGCGGACCGTCGACTTCAAGAACGCCGTCGTCATCATGACGAGCAACGTCGGCTCCGGGGTCATCGCCGGCTACGCCGGTCGAGCGGAGGACCCGGCCGCCTACGAGGCGATGAAGCGGGACGTGACGGACGCGCTGCGCGTCCAGTTCCGGCCTGAGTTCCTCAACCGCGTCGACGAGGTCATCGTCTTCCACGCGCTCACGGACGCCCACCTGGCGGCGATCGTCGACCTGCTGCTGGCCGATCTCGAGCGGCGCCTCGCCGGGCAGGATCTCGTGCTCGAGCTCACGCCGGCCGCCCGTGCGCTCATCGCCCGCGAGGGCCACGACCCGCAGTTCGGGGCGCGACCCCTGAAGCGGACGATCCAGCGGCTCGTCGAGAACCCGTTCGCGAAGGCGCTCGTCGAGGGCCGCTTCAAGCCTGGCGAGACGATCGTCGCGGATGCGGATCCGGTCGGCACGACGCTCGTCTTCACGTCCGGCGGCGCGACCGTCGTGACCGACGCCGCCGAGCATCGTGATGCCCGCCGGCGCGACGAGAGCGAGGCCGTCGGCGCCGGGGTCGGCGGCGGGGGCCGGCGGCGCAAGTCGATCCTCGACCTGCCCGACGCCGAACCCGGCCGAGGCGACGGCGGGGGCCGTCCGAACTGAGGCACGCCGAGGCGGTCGCTCGGCTGGCCCGGCTGCCGGACCCGCTGCCGGCGCCGCCGGTCGAGCTCGTCCCCGTCCGGCTCGACGATCCCGATGGCTGGCGCTCCGCCGGCGACCCCGCGGCCGCTCGGCCGGCCGCGGTGCTCGTCCTCATCGCCCCTGACGCCGCCGGGCAGGCGCACGTCGTCCTCATCGAGCGCACCAGCTACGACGGCCACCACTCGGCCGAGATCGCGTTCCCCGGCGGCGCCGCGGAGCCCAGGGACGCAGATGCCGTCGCCACGGCGCTGCGCGAGGCGGCGGAGGAGATCGGACTCGACGCGGCAGCCGTCGGCCTGACCGTTCTCGGCGTCCTCGAGCCGTTCTGGATCCCGGTCAGCGACTTCCGCGTCACGCCGGTGCTCGCGACGGCGGACCGCCTGCCCGCCTGGTCGCCGGACCCACGGGAGGTCGTGCGAGTCATCGAGGCGCCGCTGCGAGCCTTCCTGCCGGGCGCGCCGATCGTCACGATCGAGCGCGAGATCCGCGACTGGCGGATCCGCTACGGCGCCTACCCGCTCGACGGGCTCGTGTCCGGCGCCGACGGGGTCGCCGTCTGGGGCGCCACCGCCCGAATCCTCGGCCAGCTCGGGGCGATCCTCGGCGCGTAGCGAGCGGTCGCGTCGAAGTACCTCGGGTGTCGTGAACCGGCGTGACGTCACGTCCACAACCTCTTGACAGCCACCCCCAGGTGCGCTACCGTCTCCCGATGGGGTCGCTACTCTTGGCGGGAATCACGCGGTCGTGAGGCGACCGGCGGTGGGTGTGACAAGTT
>Ga0247727_10013854_pt1 | contig 13511 bp, 9 predicted proteins | sample WisWelCaveWW1625_FD_202498 | JGI IMG/M metagenome (GOLD analysis project Ga0247727, IMG submission 202498) | Biofilm microbial communities from Wishing Well Cave, Virginia, United States - WW16-25 | ecosystem: Environmental > Aquatic > Deep subsurface > Groundwater > Cave microbial mat | place... | reverse complement strand
AGGTGGGCGAGCAATTCACGCGCAAAGTCCTTTTGCAATTCGGAAAGATTGATTGCCTTAGCTGTTTCAGGTGACAAGCGGATTGATGTCCATTTTCCAAACCGGCTTCCCCACAGCCGCTCGCCGGTCTCCAGAGACAAAAAAACCTTGGGAGTCGTGCGATGCTGTTCCCAATACTCGTCATCTTTAGGACGCACTCGCTTCAGGTCCATGGGAAATGGCGGGTCCCAGTCGGAGTAGGTTTTTGCGTTGGAGATGCCAGGATATTCGGGAACGATGCCCGGATCGTCCGCCGTGCCGTCAATCGCGACGATGCCACGCACGACAAAGGTCGATTCGGCGGTTTCAAATGGTTTCGACGGATCCGCGGCGAAGTATCTGAGTCGCACGTGGTCGCCCGGCCGGACGCCGAGATCAGCCGCCGCCCATTCGTTGAGCAGAATTTCGTCTTCACCGTGGTCGCGCAGCGGCCGGCCTGAAAGCAATCGGAAGTTCGGAAAAGTTCCGTCGCTTGAATTTTGCAACGCTCCAACAGTCGAGTAAGGAATCCGCGACTCAACGCGAAGGGCGCGATTCGCCGCGATGCTTGCAAATGCCAACGGGCTGAAGATCACCTCCACCAGCGAATACCCCTGATCGTCAGCAGATCGAAACGATGCCGAAACTGGGGCCCGATCAATCGAGTTGGCCAGGTAGGCCAGTACGGGGTGGGCGGAGATTTCCAGATCGGCGGCGGTTTCGATTGCGGCATCAGCGACTGCCGGTTCGAGCACCATTCGCAAGCTTTCGAGGGCAACATAGCCGCGGCCCGGGTCCGGCCGCAGCCGCAGACCGAGATCTTCCAGGCGTAGCTGTTTGGCAAGGACTTGCTGCATCCGGTCCGCCGTCTCGACGGGGCTTTCTACGGTGTTCGGCGGCTGACTGACGAGCAGCGTGTTGGCCCGGTCGGTGAGCCTCAGCGATTGTTGCAGTGCCGCGAGCGGAATGAAGACGTTGCGTGGGTCACGCTGGTTGGCCTCCAAACCGAATCGACCCAAATGTTGCGCCGGCAACAGCCCGGCAACGCGGAGTCGCATCGTTCTTACCGTGTCGTCTTTTCGGCCCAGCACCGCTTCGCGCGGAATCTCACTGGGCACCGGCACTCGAACGAGCACCGTGTCGCCTGTGGCGACACCCAATTCTCGCGCCAGTTCTTCTCCCAGCAGCACCGCGTCTTGATCTGCCCCGTCGGCCCCCCAGCCTTGAAAGATCGAATCTCTGGGTCGCTGTCGGGCCAATCCCCAGAAAGTTGGGCTGACGCCCCAGATTCGTGCCCGATTTGTGCGAGCGGTTTCAGTGCCTGTCTCTGACACTTTGCTGATGCTCCCGCGAAGTGCGATGGCCGGCTCGACGGAAACGAGCAGCGGTGATTCGGCGCGTGCGATTCCGTAGGAAACGAACCCAGAGGCGCTGCTCAAGTCCTCGGCGAGCGACTCGCGAAAAAACCGGTCCGCCCGCAGCGCGTAATCGACTTTTCCGAGCCGATCGAGCGTGATGTCTCGCAAGCTGCCGCGCATCGAATCGCCGACGAGCAGCGCGCCAGTCAGCACGGCCGTCCCCGTAGCCACGCACAGCGTCACGGCCACGTTGGCCCGCCAGTGAAATGAAAGACTTCGGAGGATAAGTTGTGTGCTGGTCATTCGCCGCCTTTGTGGCTCGGCTGAACTAGTCCTTAAACAAGCGACCCGGGTGCGCGCTGGTCTTCCCTCTCCCTTGTACTCAGGGGAGAGGGTTAGGGTGAGGGGTCCGCAGCGTGCACTCGAACAGAACCCCTCACCCCGGCCCTCTCTCCTGAGTACAGGGGAGAGGGAGCAGATCTTCGCTATTATGAGGCCTAGTTCAATGGGTCACGCAAGGCGCCGTCCACGAGCTCAGCACGATGGCTGAATCGTGAGGCCAACTCGAGGCTATGAGATACGACCACCATCGTGACTCCTTCGGCCCGGTGCAACTCAAAAAACAGATCAGCCACTGCCATCGCCGACTTGCGATCCAGGTTTCCTGTCGGTTCGTCGGCGAGCACCAGCAGCGGCCGGTTGATGAACGCTCGCGCGATCGCAACTCGTTGCCGCTCGCCGCCGGATAGTTCCGCCGGGCGATGATCCATTCGATCCGCCAGTCCCACCCGCTCCAACAGCCCGCGCCCACGAGCCGCCGCGTGATCTCTGCCGCTTCGATTCACCAGACTCGGCACCAGCACGTTTTCCAGGGCAGAACATTGAGGCAGCAGGTGATGATCTTGGAACACAAACCCTATCTTCTGATTCCGAAAGGCTGCCAAATCACGATCCGACATTGCAAACGGGTCGGTGTCGCCCAGCCGAACAGTGCCTGATGTAGGCCGTTCCAGTGTCCCGATGATGTGTAGCAAAGTGCTCTTGCCGGAGCCTGACGGCCCCATAATGACTATCGATTCGTTTGTGGGAAGTACCAAGTTAATCCCATTGAGAACGACCAGCGGTTCCGCCCGAGTCGGAAACTCTTTTCGCAAGCCTGTTACGAGCAATATCTGCTGTTCCACAGCGACTCTCGATTCGCTAGCCATCTCAATTGTCCCGGTTTTCTTTTTCGGCCGCCTGGATCTTTCGGACAGCCTCGGCAGCCGCTTCAGCCGGTGTTTTCGTGGTGAATTCTGATGAGTGTCGTCCGGGAAACGCACCCGGTACAGGCATCTGAACCCCTTTTCCCGCGCCCCGGGAAAGTTCCAACAGTTTCGGCTCGGCATCACGTGCTGCGGGGCCAATCTGCCCCAGCGCTATCGCAGCATGCGTGGCCAGACCCGCTTGACCAGGATCGTTGAGGAGCTGAATCAACAACGGAACCGCCACTTCTGCCTCCGGGCCAATTCCTGACAGGGCCGCGACGATAAACCCATGTTCGTTTCTGAATCGCTCAATTCCCTGAAGCCGTTCCACTAGTTTCGGTACAATCTCCCTGGCTGTTTCCGGGCTCACTTGCCTCAAGGCACGGCCGGCTGTCCAACAGCCAAAGGAGTGGTTTCGGGTCAGAGATTCGATGAGGGCCGGTATGGCTTCACTTGCCTGCGTGCCGATTTTCCCGAGCGCCTCGGCGGCAACTTCGTCGTATTTGGGGATTGATAGCAGTCGCGCGATTATGGGAACAGCGTCCTTGGCTTTCGCGCCGAACTTGCCGATCGCTTCGATCGCAGCGCCGCGCAATTCAGTCCGATTCTTAACCAAGTCCAATAGGACGGGGACGACTTGGTCGGCCTCGCTCTTGATTTCACCCAAAGTCCAAACGGCGCTGAGACGGACTTCCACGAGTTCGTCGCGAAGGAGAGACAACAGCTCAGGGATCGCGATCGTAGATTCTGGGCCAATTTCCCCTAATGCCCAAGCCGCCTGTTGGCAAACCTTCGAGTCGCTGTCTTTGAAAAGCTCGACAATAGCTGGAATGGCATCCCGAGCGTCCAGGCCCATCTTTCCCAGAGCCAGAGCCGCGCTGGATCGCACCCGCGGAATGTCGTCCTTTAAGGCTTCCGTCAGGGAAGGAACAGCATCTCTGCCAGCGGGACCGAACGCTGCAAGCGTGCAGGCCGCGGTGGCACGAAGTCGGGCGTCTTCATCCCGAAGAGCCGTGCACAGGTATGGAACCGATTCTCGTCCAATCCTTCTTAGTGCAGTGGCGACCGATTGAACTTCAGTGTCGATGTTCTCGACAGCAAGGCATCCCACCAGGTCTGGGATAGCCGAGGTGGCATCGGGACCAAGCAGGCGAATGAGCCGGGCTGCGGCAATGCGAGCCGGCTTTATCTCCGACCTTAGGGCTTGCCGCAGGACCGAGAGCATTGAAGGATCAGCGCGGTCAATTGTGTTCAGTGCTTCGGCTGCCGCTTGGCTAGCGGGAGAATGCTGCAGGACTACATCGAGGAGCGCTGGGACTGCCCCAACCGCCGAAGGACCGATCTGTTGTAACGCAAGGGCAACCCGGAGGCGAATCATGTCGTCATCGGTCTCAAGCAGTTTTGTGAGTGCAGGGACCGCCAACTCGGCTCGGGGGCCAATCCTTTGCAATGCTCCCAGGGCGGTGGCTCGAACATTGGCGTCCCGGTCTTCCAAGGATCGAACCAGAGCCGGGACTGCCGTTGCCGCTCCAGGACCTATTTGGCCCAGCGCTCCGATCGCAAACAACCGAACTGTGTCGTCGTCCATTGCGGTGATCAGGCCAGGCACGCCGTCTTTGGCTTCCTGGCCAATGCGACCCAGCGAGATTGCTGCTTCCTTCCGTACCTGAGGGTCCTTGTCGCTTAGCGCCCCCGAGAGCTTGCCCACTACACCGCGGTCGGCGTGGCCAAACTGACCGATGGAACGAATGGCCTCACACCGTACCTCTGGTTCCTTGTCCTGAAGCAGTGTTTCCAACAGAGGCAGCACCGTCTCGGCATCCACCTGGAACTGACGAAGTTCGATAACCGCCTCCAACCGAGTCCGCCCACTTGGACTTTTGGCGGCATTCACGAGGCTGGCGATTTCGGCACCCGTCAGCTTTCTGGTGGGAGTCCCCATGAGCGGAGCGATCCTGGTCGACTGCGCGAGAAATCGCCATAGTCGAACTCCCGCTCCCACAAAGAGGCCACAGCAAACAGTGAACAGAAGCAGCGAACGGAGCGTGAACCGAAGGTTGGATCGTCGCTGGTTCATGTTCTGGTTCTATTCGAGGGCTAAGGATTTTGCTACTGCCCAGTTTTTCTATCAACCTTAATGGACCAATGCTACTGTTCCCAGGCCGTAAAACGTGTACTCCACGTCAGTGGCTTGGTCCCATGCGCCTCCACGAAAACCGCCGGTTTCGGATTCCACCGACGCGGCGAACTGCCGGAAGGAATTGGAGTCGATCCCAACATGGGCTCCAAGGTCGCAAAGGGTCAGAAGTCCGGTAAAGGTGGAAAGCAGATCGGCCATCGGGGCACGGTCGTTGGCACGCAAGCCGCCTTTCGGCGATTGCATGCCAGAAAGAAAACTGACGACGGCTGAGCGAGTCGCGTCATCCAGGGCGTTGAGGATCAAGAGCACGGCGGCTGCGGCGGCTGTTGGGTTGGTGCCGCCGCGGCGTGCCGGAGCGACTTCGACAAATCCGCCATCGTCACGGCGGCGCGAGCGGATGAAATTCACGACTTGGGACGAATCCGGTAGCGGCACGCCGATCAGTTCATAGCACAAGGCCACGAGGAATGTGTGATAGGTGCTGCCCGCTGTGCCGGCGGTGGCTTTGGCGTAACCGCCGTCCGGTTTGCGAAATGATTCCATCGCGGCCGCCACGCCCGCGGGCCAATCGCTGCCATGTTTTGAGAGCACATCCGGTCCGCCGCTCGATTGAATCAATCGGGCCGCGTACAAAAGCGACATGAAGTCGACGACGCTGGCCGGTAGCAGGAGCCTCGAGCGCAAAAACGCCGCCGCTCGTTCGATAGTCGGCTCGGCCAAGGTTCCAAGCACGGCCAGGCCACGCAGGGCAAATGCCGTGTAGTACAAATCCGAACCGCCCTCGCGACCCGACCAGCCACCGTCGGAGTTCTGGACCGACAGCAAATAATCGCGATGCCTGGCCAGAAAATCCGCCGGCATCTTCGTCAGCGAGGCTGCGAGCCGCGTCGTCAAGGTCTGAAGATAGTTGGTTTGCATGGCTGCATTCAATCAAGACTGCGAGTAGTCTGCCGATCGACATGCTTCGGCTTTCATGATCCTGCCCACCATCATTCTGTCAACTCCGATGCCGGGCAGGAGGACGGCGAGCAGGATTAGGGGAGCAGATCGAAACAGGTTAGCTGCTGGCGGTCACGAACGTAGATTCGGCTGCCGACAAGGGTCAAGTGTGACCACGTAGGTGAATCGACTAGCTTGCTGTGACCAACCTCGCGGTAGGCAGTCGGGTCGGCCTTGATCACGAACAACTCGCCGTCGGTGTCGAGAACGAGCAGGCGATCGCCCGCGACCACAACGGAACAGTAGTCGCCGAACTCGCCGCCGGTCCAGGCGGTCTTGCCGGTCTTCCAATTAACGCACACAAACCGGTTATCGCCCGCGTGGCTGTAGAGGTGGTCGCCGACCACGACGGGCGACGACATGTACACTCGCATGTCGCGGTTCGTCCACGCTTCAGACATCTTCACGCCGTCGCCGCTCTTCTCGACACGGAGTGCGAAGGCGAACTTGCCGACGCCGGAAGCAATCACGAGATCATCCACGATGACAGGCGTCACGGTATTTTGGTCATACGGCGTTTTGAACGGATATTTCCAAAGCAGCTTGCCGGTTCGCGCATCGAGCCCGACAAAATGATTCTGCGTGAACGTGAGGATTTGCCGCACGCCTCCCAGGTCCGCGGCGATGGGAGAAGCGAATGATGGTTTTTCGCCAGGCACGGCTTTCCACACAAGTCGTCCGTCTTTCTTGGCAAATGCCATGACCGAGCCGCCTTGCTTGCCGCCGACCGGGACGATGACGAGTTCGCCGTCCACCAGCGGGCTGCCAGCGGTGCCGAACTCGGCTGGTTCGGCCTGGTATTCGATCTTGAGGTCGTGCTGCCAGACCAGCTTGCCGGTGGAGACGTCGAGGCAACTCAGGATGCTTGAAATTCCAAATGCGTACACTCGGCCACCGGCGACCGTCGTGGTGGATTTTGGGCCCGGCCCGTGGCCCGTCGCGGCGTCGTTCATTTTGTAAGGTGCGGCGTAACCTACTTTCCAAAGCTGTTTGCCCGTCGCCGCATCGAGGCAAATCACGAATTCCCTCTCCCCTTCGCGCGAGAGCGTGTAAAGTTTGCCCGATACGAGCACGGGGGCCGAATAGCCCTCGCTCAGCGGCACCCGCCACACGGTGCTTAATTCCCCCTTGGGCCACTCCGCCGGCAGCTTCGCCCCAATTGCCCAGCCGTCACGCTTCGGACCGCGCCACTGCGGCCAGTCTTGGGCCTCAGCCGGCACAGAATTGAACAGAGGGAAACAAAGAGAACAGAGGGGGAAAACGCTGGAGAATGTGAAGCGGAAACGGCGTCGCATGAATGAACTTCCTTCTAGTTCTCACAATGATTGTGGTTGTTGTTTGATCTTCGATCCCACGAACTCCGGAATCGGAATGGAGACCAGCTTGTCGTTTTCGATTCGGCAGCACGCTGTGGTGACGTGCCCGCGAGCCACTTCAACGCCGTTGTGCGAGAACACAAACTCAAACGTGATCGACTTGGTCCCTTTCCTTTTCACGCTCAGGTGTACGTCGACGACATCTTCGAATCGAACGGGCCGGATAAAGTCACAAGTCGCGTTCACTCGTGGCCAGGTGATTCTTTGGCCGTCCCGTTCCATGATGCAGCTCAGGCCGAGCGACCGGAGGAACTCATGCTCGACTTCCTCCATGAAACAAAAGTACCGGGAAAAGTGAATGATCCCGGCCGTGTCGGTATCGGCCCACTCAATGCGGCGGGTTGTGCGGTATTCCGAAGCCATGACTGAAGCATATTAGCGGCGTGGGCTGCCGACGGAAAGGTGATCGGTAATCAGTGATCGGTGATCAGTCACGTTTAACTTCTTTGGTACGCGATTACCGATCACCGATTACCGACTACCTTCTGATAGACCGCTAGCGTCGCTTCAGCCATGCGATCGGCTGTGTGGTTCTTTTCGACGGCGGCCCGCCCGCGACGGCCGAGTTCGTGGCGGAGCGGTTCGTTGTCGAGAAGTTGTGCGAGGGCGTCGGCCAGCGCCGGAGGGTCGTCGGGGTTGACGAGCACGCCGCCTTGCGTCGCATTGACCAATTCGGTGAACGAGCCATGCCAGGGCTGAACCACCGGGAGGCGGTTCGCCCAGGCCTCCAGTACCGGCAGCCCCTTGGCCTCGCGGTAGACTGTCGGCACGCTGAAGACGTCGAGCGATTGCAGGAACCGAATCTTGCCCGCTAGGTCCGGCTCGCCAAGGTAGTGAAACATCTCGCGGAGGCCCCACTGGTCCATCTGTTGGACCAGCACCCCCAGGTACGGCCGGTCGCGTTCGGCCAGGTAGCCTGCCACACGCAAGTGGCAGCGAGCATACTTCGGCTGCTCGTGCAGAATTCGAAACGCCTCGGCCAGTACGTGAAGGCCCTTCTCCGGGCAGATGCGGGCCAGATATCCAATGTGGAATTCACCCGGCAGACGATTGTTCCTGGAATTCGCATGACCCCGGCCGGTAGCTTCGCCGTGCCCATCGAGACTGATCCCGAGCGGCACTTGGAATAGTTTTTCCCTTGGGATCTGGAGTAGCTCGGACATGTGATCGGCGTAGTAGCGACTGAACGTGACGAACGCATCTACGTCGGCAACGCGGCGTCGCATCAGTTCCAACACCTGCGCTCGCCACGGGTCGCTCAGCCCATCGACGAATAGGTCTTCGCCGGAAAGCGTACACACGACCGGGACGCCCAAGCGTTGCCGCAATGGGCTGGCCAGCCCCAGGAGCAGGCCGTTCGACAGGTCGACAATGTCCGACCGGAACTCGTCGGCCAGCCATGCCACGAGTTTTTGGAATTCCTTGCGGTCCGGTCCTTCTTCACCCTGGAGCATCGAAACCGTGAGTGACCCCAAATCCGCAGCGTCGGTTGTCACAGCAAACCGAGATGCCCAATTGAGCAGCCGCGGCGAATCGAGCAACCGGTCGGCCAGCCACGGCGTGTGGCGAAAGAACGCCGACTTGTGCTGGAGGTAGACATTGATGCCGCCCAGGAACACCCGCGAGTGACTCACGTTCGGCTCGTCGGTGCGGGTCGGCGTGTAAGTGGGTACGAGCAGTACGTCGTGACCGCGTGCGATCAGCGCCCGGGCGAGCGCGTTGTCCCGCAAGCAACTGCCGCAATACATGCCGGCCGCGCCGGCGGTGATGAAGGCAATTTTCATTACCACACACTTTAACCGAGTTGAGCGGCGGAGCCAGACCCGTTACGATGCGTCGCGCGACTGGCCTCACCCACACCAGACAATGACTGCGAGCCAATCCACACATGAACGGCACGGATTCATCGGAAGCGGAATCATCGGGTCTCACGCCCGTCCACTGGCTGATCGTCACGATCGCGGCGATTGGGTTTGCGTTTGACATTTACGAACTGCTGATGCTGCCGCTGATCATCAAGCCGGCGTTGGCCGCGCTGGGCGGCGCCGCATCGGATGGCATACCGCTGCTCGTGCCCGGTTCGGAAGGCTACGTGCGCTGGGCGCGAACTCTCTTTTTTGTGCCGGCAATCGCAGGTGGCGTGTTTGGACTAATTGGCGGCTACCTGACGGACTTGCTCGGTCGCCGCCGGGTGCTGACGTTCAGCATTTTGCTTTACGCGTGCTCGGCGTTCGCCGCCGGATACTCCACGTCACTCACTCAATTACTCGTGCTTCGGTGTCTGGTGTTCATTGGCGTGTGCGTCGAATTCGTTGCGGCCGTGGCGTGGCTTGCGGAGTTGTTTCCGAACCCCATACAGCGCGAAAAGGCACTTGGATACACACAAGCGTTTTCGTCGCTCGGCGGTCTGATGGTCGCCGCCGCAAACGTATTGGCCGCGAAATGGGCGACGAGCCTGCCGGCGATTCACGATGGCCACGAGGCGTGGCGCTACACGTTAATCTCGGGCGTCGTACCGGCATTGCCTCTGTTGCTCATCCGGCCGTTCCTGCCGGAGTCGCCGGAATGGCAGCGAAAACGGCAAGCCGGGCTCCTCAAGCGGCCGAACATCCTTCAGCTTTTCAGTCCTGAACTGATTCGTACGACCGTGCTAACGACACTCGTATTCGCGGCAAGTTATGGCATCGCGTTCGGTGCCATCCAGCAGCTTCCGCAGATCCTCGGCGCCCCGCAGACCGGGCACAAGGCGATCCAGGCCGTTGCCAAGACCGCGCAGGACAAGGCGATCGCCGATGCCAAAAACGCCGGCAGGCCCGCACCGCCGACGCCTAAGCTCAAACAGATCGGCGGCAACGCGACCGACGCCGCCGTCGCCAAGGTCACGTTCTGGCAGGAAATCGGCGGTCTTACCGGCAGATTCATTCTGGCAGCGCTGGCGGTAGTCGTTCTGAGTCGTCGCACTCTGCTGCGCATTTTCCAAATACCCGCACTTATTTTCGTCCCCGTGTTCTTCTGGTGGGTCGCTGGAAACTTGAGCAATCCGGACACTCTGGGATCCATCAAGGTTGGGATTTTCATTGCAGGTCTCTTTACGGTGGCACAGTTTAGCTTCTGGGGCAACTACATCCCGCTGGTGTTTCCGCTTCACTTGCGTGGCACGGGGGAGAGCTTCGCGGCAAATATTGGCGGCCGAGTAATCGGCACGGCCGCCGCCTGGATCACAATTACGCTCTCGGAATCCAAGCCGCCTGATCCGGCGAAGATTGCCCTGATGGGTGCAGGTGTTGCCGGGGCTTATGCGCTCGTCGGGGCTATCCTCACGCACTGGTTGCCGGAACCGAAATCGGAAATGTTGCAGGACTGAGCTGCCGATTCCTACCCAATCGTGTCACGCACGAGATCGTAGCCGATCAAGAAAATCCCCGCATCGACTAGCAAGTGGCTTAGCCACGGACCATAGAGCGAATTCGTGCGGTTGTACAGCCACGCCCAGGCGGCGCCGCCGATGGCGACCGAAATTGAAAAGAGCCACGTCGCCGGAGAAAGCCAACCGAAGAACTTGGCGAGCACAATCACGTGATGGGCCATAAAACCGAGACTTGAAATCGTGGTTGCGGTCGGCAGCGAAACCAGCGGCCGAAGCTGACGGAACACGAACCATCGCCAGTAATACTCTTCGAGAAATGAGTGGCCCAGCGAATAGAACAGGCCAAGTGCCGCGTACTTGGCCAGGTTATCGACGCCGAAGCCGGTGACCTTTTGATGAACTGCCTCGGTCGGTCCATTGAAATACCCTGCCGGTTTCAAGTAGGCGTGATACAAGGCAAGCATCGCGACCACGACGATCGCGCCGAAACCGATTCCCGCCAGCAATCCGTCGCCGCGCGGTCGCTGCCACTCGATCCGCTGTCGCTGAACCACGAACACCCAGACGACCGGAAACAGAAACTGAATCGCCTTGCCGATCGAGTAACTTGCCTGCTGGACGCCCGGCGAATGGCCAGCAAGCGATACGAAATATACCCAGGTCACGATCGACGGGAACACGAGGGCGGCGAGCACCGCGGCACTGTCGCGATTTCGGTCTTGGCTTGGGATCGAGTCGTTCATCAGATCAGGTCACCACGTTTTGCGGTCGGCCTTTGAGGAAAGCGATGACGTTATCGACCGCGCCGCCGTTCAGGATATCGAACCCTTCCGGGGTTTGGTCTGCGTTGTGGGGCGTGAGAACCACCTGATTGCAACGCAGAATCGGGTGATTGGGCGGCAGCGGCTCGGCGTCATACACATCCAAACCGGCCCCGCCGAGATGACCGCTCATCAGGGCGTCGACCATCGCGTCCGTATCGACGATCAGGCCGCGGGCCGTGTTCACGAGAATCGCGCCGGGTCTCATCAGCCCAATCTCACGTCGGCCAATCAGGTGGCGACTCTGCGGCGTGAGTTTCACGTGCAGGCTGACAACATCACTGCGTCCGAGCAACTCATCGAGAGAGACGAATTCTACCCCGAGTCTCTCTGTCCGCTCGGCCGATGGACGAAACGACCATGCGATCACCTGCATACCAATCGCCCGGCCCAACTCGATCATGCGGGAGCCGATAGCACCAGTGCCCACGACTCCGAGCGTTTTGCCTCCGAGGTAAACCATGTCCAAATTTGTCCAGCGGCCGGCTCTCAACTCGGCAGTCTGAAACGAAAGTCGGCGGGCCACGGCGAGCGTCAAGGCCAGCGCATGTTCCGCGACGATGTCCGCCGTTCGGCCGGGGATGTTCGATACCACAATTCCCCGTTCGCGGGCTGCGTCGAGATCGATCGAGTCGGTGCCGATGCCGACCACGGTGATGAATCGGAGCTTGGAGAGCTGCCGCAGCAGCAGCCCCGGCCACTTGACCGCGCTTCGCGAGTTGATGAGTACCGTCGCGTCGGCCAGCCGGCGAAGTTTCTCTGCGTCGTCGCGTGGCCGATCGCGGTGCAACACTATTTCGCCGTAATTCTGAAGCCGATCCAGGTGGGGCGAGCCGGCAATCTGAACGGGATCATCACCCGGAATCACAATCGTGGGTCGGTCGTTGCCTGGCATTTAAGCTCCAACGTTTAAGCCGGCAGCGAGATCATCCGGCCCATCTGAGTGAAAATTTCATCCACTCCGTCCTTGAAAATGTCGCCGATCAGCAGGTCCACGAGGTTTTTCTTTTGTTCGGGATGCTGACGCATGAAGGCACCGAAGCTGAATTCGGGCGTGTAAAAGGCGTAGACCAGTTTTCGCAGTGAGTTGAATCCTCTGAAGAAGCCCGGCCCCCAGCCGCCGAGTTGCTCGGCGGAAAAATCATTTCGCTCGAATGCCTGGTGGATTGCGTCTGCGGCCAGCTCGCCTGTCTTGAACGAAAAGAAAACGCCGGAGGAATAGATCGGGTCCAGGAAACAAAGCGCATCGCCCACGAGCACCCAGCCAGGCCCGGCACAGCGGCTGGAGACGTAGGAGAAATCTCGTGTGACAAAGTAAGGGCCAAACTGCCGGCCGCACTCGACGCGTTCCCTTGCGGCATGACAGAGGTTGAGTTCCTCGTGAAAGATTTGTTCCGCACCGCCGCGCCCGTGCAGCAGATACTCCATCGATCCGACGACGCCGATTGAGACTACGTCGTCGGGTAGCGGAATGTACCAGAACCAGCCCTTCTTGTCGCGCACGTGTAGCACGAGCGTGGCCCCTTCGTCGATGCCCGGATCGAGTCGTGCGCCACGGTAGTATGTCCACACTGCGCCATTTTTCAACCGCTCGTCGAACTGCCTCAGGCCGAGACGGTTGGCCAGGATCGACTGCTGGCCGCTCGCGTCGACAATAACCGGTGCGCGAATTTCTTCCGACTCCCCACCGCTTGGGCCACTGCCGACCATCGTCGCGGCCTCATCGCCCGCGCTCGCCACGCTCACGGTCGCAAGTCCCCGCTGTTCCCCGTTTTCGGCCAGCAGGTCCGTTAATCCCGCCGGTGTTTGTGTCGTCGCGGCACGGGCGACCCGAACACCAATCGCACGATCACCATCAAAAAGCACATCGCTCACGCGCGTTTCAGTCCGTACTTCGACGCCGTGCGATCGGGCGTTGTCGAGCAGCATTCGGTCGAAATCGGCTCGCCAGACCTGCCAAGTTACCGAGCTTTCGTGCGGGTTGGTCTCGAAAAAATAGAACGGAACCGACTCTTTCCCTTGATCGTTCACGAATTGCACGCTGAACTTGCGCGGAAAGTTGCTTGCCTTGAGCTTGTCGAGCAATCCCAACCGCTCCAACGACCAATACGTTTCCGGCATCAGCGATTCGCCGATGTGAAACCGCGGCACGCGGCTGCGTTCGACCAGCACGACGTGCCGGCCC
>Ga0247727_10013853_pt1 | contig 13511 bp, 9 predicted proteins | sample WisWelCaveWW1625_FD_202498 | JGI IMG/M metagenome (GOLD analysis project Ga0247727, IMG submission 202498) | Biofilm microbial communities from Wishing Well Cave, Virginia, United States - WW16-25 | ecosystem: Environmental > Aquatic > Deep subsurface > Groundwater > Cave microbial mat | place... | reverse complement strand
CCCAGCGAGGCCGACTTGGACGCGCTCGCTGATCCCGACGAATTCACGCTGGTCAGGAAATTATCGGCCTACCCGTCGGTGGTGGAAGGCAGTGCCCTGGCGCTCGAGCCCCACCGGATCGTGTTCTATCTTCAGGAATTGGCCCAGCAGCTGCACACGTTCTATTTTAAGCACCGGATTCTCCCTCCGGCAGCCGAGGCGGAGGCGCCCGACGCGGGACAGTTCGTGAAGGATGTGACGGTGTCGTCGGTGAAGCATCGCGAACAGCTGACCCCACGACTGACCGGGGCGCGGCTTGCGTTGATGGGGCAGGTGGGGCAGGTCATCCGGAACGGGTTGGGGCTTCTTGGAGTCTCGGCGCCCGAGCGGATGTAACAGGATGTTGAAAAAGGCCTCCAGCTTTGTTCTCGCATCGCTCGGACCCTCGACGTACGGAAAAAAGTACGCCTCGGGTCCTCGCTCGCTGCGGCCGTGCTGGAAGGCCTTTTTGACCATCCTGCCGGAGAAAGCAGGTACTTGATGTTCGGATTTTCAATCCAGAAAACGGACCTCGGCGGGGCGGCACGGACCGGCAGGCTGACGACTCCCCACGGAACGATCGCCACGCCCGCTTTTATGCCGGTCGGGTCGCTGGGCCCCGTGAAAGGCATCGAGCCGAGCGAATTGCAAACCATGGGCTATGGGCTGATGCTGAACAATGCCTATCATCTCTTTCTACGTCCGGGACACGAAGTCATCGCCGGGATGGGCGGGCTGCACGCCTTCAACGCCTGGTCCGGCGCCATCCTGACCGATAGCGGGGGATTTCAGGTCTTCAGCCTGGCCAAATTACGCAAGGTGTCCGACGACGGGGTGACGTTTCAATCCCATCTTGACGGCTCCCTCCACCACATCACGCCTGAACGAGCGATCGAGATTCAAGAGGCGCTGGGGGCCGACATCATCATGGCCTTTGACGAATGCGTGGCCCTGCCGGCATCCAGGGAGCAGGTCGGCGAGGCGGTACGACGGACCAGCCAGTGGGCGCGGAGATGCCTGGCTGCCAGGCGCCGGGCGGACCAGGCCCTGTTCGGGATCGTTCAGGGGGGCCTGGATCATGAGTTGCGCAAGCAGTCGGCGGATGAACTTGTCGCGATGGGCTTTGACGGCTATGCCATCGGCGGATTATCCGTCGGCGAAGAGCCGGCACTGCGAAACCATGCGCTGGAAACGACGACGGCGCATCTTCCAGCCGAGAAGCCGCGCTATTTGATGGGGGTCGGGTTGCCGGACGATCTGGTGGAGGGGGTGGCGCGCGGCATTGACCTATTCGATTGCGTCGTCCCGTCCCGGCATGGGCGCACGGGCTGGCTGTTTACCTCCTTTGGCCGGGTGCGGATCAGAAACGCCAAGTACGCCAGGGATGAACGTCCCGTGGATCCCTCCTGTGCCTGCCCCGTGTGCAAACGGTATACGCGGGCCTATCTCCATCATCTGTTCCTGGTGAAGGAAATGCTGGGGGCCCGTTTGAACACGATTCATAACCTGTATTTTTATGCAGACCTGATGGAACAGATCAGACAGGCCATCGCGTCGGGAACGTTCGCCGAGTTTCGGGCCCGCTACTACACACGACGGGAGCAATTACCTATGCAGACGGACAGCATGGATGAGCAGGACAGCCGGGCGCTGGCGGCCAGCGCTGCGGAAGAGGGGCGGCCATGAAGGTGCTTGAGTCGGTGGCCTGGGCCCAGGGCTTAGGGGGCGGCGGCGGAACGTCCAGCACGCTGGTGTCGCTTGTGCCGTTCGTCCTGATTTTTGTGTTGTTTTATTTTCTACTGATCCTGCCCCAACAGAAGAAGCAGAAACAGCAGAAGAGCATGCTGGAGGCCTTGAAAAAAGGGGATAAAGTCATCACCTCGTCCGGCATCTGGGGAACCGTGACCAATTTAGGGAAGGACACGGTGACGCTTCAGATCGCCGACACGACGAAGGTGAAAATCCAGCGGGAATACATCGCGCGAATCAGAAGCGAGGCAGAAGAGCAGCAAGGAGCATGAAGCACGCATGAAAAAAGTTGGCGGGCGGTTCACAGTACTGGCATTAGTGGCGGTGTTCTCGGTCGTGGCATTTCTCCCATCGTATCCGGCCCTGTTCCAGGCGCTGCCGCCGTGGGTGAAACGGGCGTTCCCGAACAAGGGGATCGCGCTCGGGTTGGACCTGCAGGGCGGCATCCATCTGGTGCTGGAAGTCGAGGAGGACCGTGCCGTTGAGATTGCCGTGGACCGGTCCGCGAACGCGATCAAGGACCTGTTGGTCGATAAAAAGATTCCGGTCGAGTCGGTCAAACGCACGGAATTCACCCAGGTGACGCTGGTATTTCAGAAGGCGGATCTGAAGGCACAGATTCAGAAAGCCCTTGAGGACTTTCCCGCGTTCGTTGACAAATCGGCTGCCGATTCATCCGGGACGCTGGTCTATGAGCTGACGGACGCTGAGATCAAGCGAATCAAGGATTCCGCGATCAACCAGGCGCTCGAAACGATCCGGAACCGCATCGATCAGTTCGGTGTTGCGGAACCGCTGATCCAGCGCCAGGGCCTCAAGCAGATCGTCGTCCAATTGCCGGGCATCAAGGAACCAAAACGGGCCAAGGACTTGATCAAGGAAACCGCGCTGCTGGAATTCAAGATGCTGGACGAGGCCAACAGGCTGACGACCGAACTGCCCCAGCGGGTGCTCAAGGGGCAGGAAGAGAGCATCCTCAAGCAGCATCAGGGCAAAATTCCGGAAGGCGATCAGATTCTGTTCGAAAAAGTGATCGAAAAGGACAGCGGCCGCGAATACCGGATTCCCTATCTGGTCAAAAAGCGAGTCATGCTGGCCGGCGATGTGCTGAGCGATGCGCGCGTCTCCATCGGGCAGTTCAACGATCCCTACGTGGCCGTGACCTTTGACGCCAAGGGGGCCCGCGAGTTCGAGCGGATCACCGAAGAGAACGTCAAGAAACGCATGGCGATCGTCCTCGACAATACGATCTATTCGGCGCCGGTGATTCAAGAGCGGATCAGCGGGGGGCGGGCGCAGATCACGGGAAGTTTCAGCACGCAAGAGGCCAACGATCTGGCCATTGTGCTGCGGGCCGGCGCCCTGCCGGCGCCCTTGAAAGTGATCCAGGACCTGACCGTGGGGCCTTCGCTGGGACGAGACTCGATCGAGAAGGGCATTCAATCGACGTTGTTTGCCGGCGTCCTGGTCGTGCTGTTCATGGCCGTCTATTACCGCCTGTCCGGTGTCATCGCGGACTTCGCCCTGACGTTGAACCTGATCTGCCTGATCGGCGCATTGGCGGCGCTCAATGCGACGCTGACGTTGCCCGGCATCGCGGGCATCATTCTGACCATCGGCATGGGCGTGGACTCCAACGTCCTGATTTTCGAGCGCATTCGCGAAGAATTGCGGTCGGGGAAACCGGTCCGCCTCGCGGTGGATGGAGGCTACGACAAGGCGCTCCTGACGATCATCGACTCGCACGTGACGACGCTGATTACCGGCTTGGCCTTGTTTCTCTTCGGCACCGGTCCGATCAAGGGGTTTGCCGTAACCCTGTGTCTGGGGATCGCCATCAATCTGTTCACGGCCCTGGTCGGCACCAAGGTCGTCTTCGATGTCATGAACCGTCGCCGGCAGACCGAACAACTCAGCATTTAGGACTTGGAGGCAGGACTCGTATGCAGGAGCACGCATGATCGAAATTCTTGGAAAAACGAACATCGACTTTATGGGCAAGCGCAAGATCGCGTTTGTCTTTTCCGGCATCATGGTGGCGCTGGGGATCCTGGCCATGGTGCAGATCGGCAGGGGGGCCGCCAACCTCGGAATCGACTTTGCCGGAGGGACGGCCGTCCAGCTTAAGTTCGAGCAGCCGGTCCGGACCGATGAAGCGCGGGCCGCGCTCGAGCGAAACAGGCTGAGCGGGGCAGAAATTCAGGAGTTTGCGTCTGAAAACAAGCTGCTGATCCGGGTGAAGGCGGCGACGACGATCGAGGAAAAGGTGGCGGACCGGGTCGTGGCCATCTTCAGTAAAGAGTTCCCGACCAACAAGCTCGAGGTGGAAGCCTCGATGGAAATCGGACCGACGATCGGGCACAAATTACAGGAGGATGCGCTGATCGCCATCCTGATTTCCTTCGTGGGCATCATCCTGTATATCGCTGCCCGGTTCGAATTCCGTTTCGGGGTGGCTGCGGCGGTTTCGACCTTCCATGACGTGCTGGCGGTGCTGGGACTGTTCTATGTCCTGGACAAGGAGGTCACGCTGCTGGTTGTGACGGCCCTGCTGACACTGGCGGGCTATTCGCTGACGGATACGGTGGTGGTCTTCGATCGGATCCGTGAGAACTTGCGCGTGCGCCGGCGGGACGGGCTCGAGACGATCATCAACAACGGCATCAATCAGGTTTTGAGCCGAACGATTGTCACCAGTTTGACCGTGGTGCTGGTCTTAGTCCCGCTGACTCTGGCAGGCGGTGAGGTCTTGCATGATTTCTCGCTGGCGCTGCTCTGCGGGGTGATCGTGGGCACCTATTCGTCGATCTTCGTGGCCAGTCCCTTGCTCGTCATCTGGCCCGGTGGAGCTGGAAAACTGCTCAAGCGGGGGTAGGCAGAACCCTCGTGACGAAGAGCCAGCGTTCCAACCCCTCTGATTTACTTGAAAATTCGACCGCCATTTCGTGGACGAATTAAGCGCCAGGAATGTTACCCCTGCTTGACATTAGATGAAAGGCGCATGAAAATAAGCACTTAGAAGGATTGTTTCGCGTTACTTAAATGAAACTCTGGGGTCGGTCACACAGTCTCCAGCGCAAGATCATCACAGCGATCGTGATGGTCGGCCTTCTTCCGTTAACCCTCTCGCTGGTTCTTACCTACTTTACCGAGCGCCGGGCGCTTCACGAAACAATCGGGGCCAACTTCCGTGAAAAAGCCGTGGAAGCGGCCCGCCGGGTCGAAATGAAGGTGACCCGCGGGATCAATGAAGCCGAACAATTGGCGGCGACGCCATTTCTCCGTACGTCCGTGACGGAGGCCAATCGCAGCTACGCGGGCAAGGAGCCGCGCAACATCGAGTCCATGATCCAGGACTGGCAGAAGGAATGGCGGAAGCGGGGCAAGAGCAACGAGTTCCCTCTGTTCATCAATCGCATCGTGACCAACTATCTGATCCGGTTGCACGACATCCGGCGGGCCGACTATCTCGGGATTCTGGTGACGGATAACCAGGGCGCGCTGGTCGTCAGTTCGATCCCCCAGGTGGAATACTTCCACGGCAGGAGCGCCTGGTGGCAGGCGGCATTCAACAAGGGACACGGCGCGGAGTATGTCAGCGAGCTCTATTTCGATCCGTCCTACGGCACGCACGTCCTGAACGTCGCCGTTCCGATTTGGGACGACGAGCAACGAACCGTCATCGGAGTCGTCAGCGTGCTGCTGAAGCGGGACTCACTCTTCCGGTTGATTTCGGAGGTCACCATCGGGGCGACCGGCCATGCCATGTTGATGAGCTCGGACGGCACGCCGCTGATCTGTCCCGTGCTGGCGCCTGAGGAACACGCAATCACGCCGGCGCTGGTCGCGCATCTTGCGCCGCTGCAGGCGGGATGGTCCATTGCCGACGACGATTCGCACGGCGGGCGCAATTCTCTGATCGGGTTTGCGCCGGTGCGGTTGAGCGACCGCCTGGCGCCGGGCAGTTTGGGGGGAAAACGCTGGATCACCTTCGTGCGCCAGAACCCGACGGAAACCTATACGACGCTCGATCAGCTGCTCCTGAAAGTGTCCGTCTATGGCGTGGTGGTATTCGCGGTGCTCGTGGCGACTGGCGCGTGGGTGGCCCGGAGGATCGCCAGGCCGATCGCCGTGCTGCACGAGGGGGCGCAGCGGATCGGCGCAGGCGGCCTCGATCATCACTTGACCCTCAAGACCGGCGACGAATTGGAGCACCTGGCCGATGCGTTCAACGGCATGGCGGTCAATTTACAACAGTCGTTCAGTCAGCTCGAGCAGCGGTCCAAGGAAATTGAGGCGACCAAGCGCTATCTGGAGAACCTGCTCGAAAACGCCAACGACGTCATTTATACCCTGGATACCGAGCAACGGTTCACGTACGTGAACAGCAAAATTTCCGGCTGGGGGTATCAGAAAGACGATTTGATCGGCCGGCCCTACCTGGCCCTGTTGTCGAAACGTCACCGCGGCCGCCGCTTGAAAAGCACGCTGGATATCGGAGCCAAGCAGGTCTACGAAGTGGAAGTGATGTGCCGGACCGGCGAGACCCGGATGGTGACGGTGAGCGTGTCGCCGCTGTGCGATTCGCAGGGCCACATCCATGGCGTGCTCGGCATCGCGCGGGACATCACGGAGACCAAGAAACTGGAGCAGCAGATCCGCAATTCGGAAAAACTGGCCTCGGTCGGCAAACTGGCCGCCGGTGTGGCGCACGAGATCAACAACCCGCTGGGCGGCATTCTCAATTGCCTCTACAATTTCCGGAAGGGCGCGCTGACGCCGGCCCGGCAGGAAGAATATGTGGCCTCCATCGAAGACGGCCTGCGCCGGGTCCAGAAGATCGTCCGGCAGTTGCTGGATTTCTCGCAGCAGCACGACCCCGAATTTTCTCCCGCCAATATCAACGACGTGGTCGAGCGGGTCCTGGCGCTGACCGAGCATGCGGTGGCAGAGAAAAAAATACGGTTGAGCAGACAGCTCCAGACGAACCTGCCCGCCTTGATGGTGGATCGGCACATGATGGAGCAAGTCTTGATGAATCTGATCCTCAACGCCATTCAAGCGACCAAGGATGGCGGCACGATCACGATCAGCACGCGGGCCCATGATGAGAACTGCGAAGTGATCGTGGAGGATACGGGGTGCGGCATTCCCTCCCACGTCCTGCCGCGCATTTTCGATCCCTTTTTCACCACCAAGGGGACCGGGGAAGGGACGGGGCTGGGACTCTCGGTCAGCCTGGGCATTGTCGAGCGGCATGGAGGCCGGATTCTTGTCGATAGCGAAGTCGGGAAGGGATCCGTGTTTACGGTCTGCCTGCCGCTCGCGCATGAACGGTCCGTGGAACGCTCGATGGCGGGGAGAATGTCGTGAAATCACCGACGGTGCTGATCATCGATGACGAGCCCCTGATGCGCCTGTCCATGGAGGATGCGCTGCGCGCCGTCGGCTGCGAGGTGCGCGCTGCGGCCACTGGACCGGAGGGGCTGGCGATGCTGGAGAAGGCCGTGGCCGACATCGTCATCACCGACCTCCGTCTTCCTGGAATCGACGGCCTGACGCTGCTCCAGGCGGCCAAACAGCGGTCGTCGAGGACGGAGGTCGTCGTGATCACCGCGCATGGCTCGGTGGAAACGGCCGTGGGGGCGATGAAGGCCGGCGCGTACGATTACATCACGAAACCCTTCTCGATGGATGAGTTGCTCCTCATCGTTGAGCGCATCGGCAAGATGCTGGCGCTGCGGCAGGAGAATTTGCTTTTGCGGGAAGAATTGGAAGGCAAGTTCACCTTCGAGGGCATTCTGGGAAAAAACGAGCGCATGCGGGAGGTGCTGGACAAGGTCAAGCTGGTGGCGGCGACGGATTCCACCGTGCTGATCGCCGGCGAAAGCGGGACCGGCAAGGAATTGGTGGCCAAGGCGATTCATCGCAGCAGCCCACGCCGCGACCAGGCGTTGATCAAGGTCAGTTGCGCTGCGCTGCCGGAAACCCTCCTGGAAGCCGAGCTGTTCGGCCACGAGAAGGGCGCCTTTACCGGCGCGCTGAAGCAGCGCCGCGGCCGGTTCGAGCTGGCCCACAAGGGGACGTTGTTTTTGGACGAGATCGGCGAGATTTCTCCGGTCGTGCAGGTCAAGCTGCTGCGCGTGCTCCAGGAACGGCAATTCGAACGTGTCGGCGGCAATGAAACGATCGATTCGGATGTCCGTCTCGTCTGCGCCACCCAGAAAGACTTGAAGAAGGAAGTCCAGCAGGGACGGTTTCGCGAAGATCTTTATTACCGGCTTAACGTCGTGCCCATCCAGTTGCCGCCGCTGCGAGCGCGCCGGGAGGATGTGTTGATGATTGCGGATCACGTGCTGCAGACGAGGTCGGCGCGGATGAGCAAGGCGGTGAAGGGGTTCTCGCAGGGGAGCCGGGAAGTCCTGCTGCGTTATTCGTTCCCGGGCAACGTGCGCGAGCTGGAGAACATGGTCGAGCGGGCCGTGGCCCTCTGCCGGCCGAGTGAGGACATCCAGGCATGGGATTTGTGCGGGATGCCGTCCTGTCCCTATCTTGGCGGCCCTCAGCAGGAAGGCTGCGGGTTTTGCAGCGAAGGATTGACGGGGAAGCGGATCGCGCCGGCCAGTCGGAGCGACGTCATGGATTCGATGGCGGCTGCGAGGGAGCAGTTCGAAAAGCAGTACATCCTGTCGATTCTCGAGCGGGCGGAAGGCAGCCGGACGATGGCGGCAAAGATCCTCGACCTGTCCAGGAAAGCGCTATGGGAGAAGTGCAAGCGCTACGGTATCCCGTCGAATCGAAGCAGCTCGGAGGACGAAGAGGAGTAGGGAGGGAGCGAGTGCGGGTTGGTCTGCTCCCGTGCTCGCAGAAGGCGCACACCTCAGAAGGTGCTCGCCACGTTCAGTGTGCTGCGCCGGTAGCTACTGCCCTCGAAAAATTGCCCGCTTCTTCGATCGCTCTTCCAGTAAAACCTGCCTCCAGCCTTGGCTGCCCCTTGAAATATTGACGCAATTCCTACGAAAGCGTAGCCTGTCTCCAGCCGAAATGGCGAATGTCCCCGTTTTCTTTCAATCGGGAGGCTACTCCCATGGCGTTTAATATAAACGCTTTCACGGGCCTGCCAAAGAATACCGTCCGGTATCCGAGACGTTTAGAAGAGTTAAAGACGCAAGGGCGGTATACCTCCAGCATCGAGAAGGCAGCAGCAGCAGCTATTGCTAATATTCATAAGGAACAAACTAGGTCTTTTGTTATCTACGGTGAGCCTCAAAGTGGCAAGACCGAAATGATGATTGCCTTAACTGCACGATTGCTCGATGAGGGACACCGGGTCATCATTGTTCTTCTGAATGACAGTGTTCAATTGCTGAACCAAAATCTTGAGCGCTTCCGCAGGTCAGGTCTTGACCCGGCACCAAAAAACTTCAGCGAGATTCTTGATTCGAGCATAGAGATTGGCAGTAACGAATGGGTAATTTTTTCGAAAAAAAACTCAAAAGATCTACAGAAGCTGATCAATAAACTGTATTCCAGAGAAGACAAGCTCGTTATAGACGACGAGGCAGATTATGCTACACCTAACGCGAAGATAAATAAGGGCGAAAGGACAAAGATTAATGAACTTGTTGGAAAGCTTTTGGGAGAGAAAGGAATCTATATAGGGGTCACGGCTACCCCAGCTCGTCTTGATCTCAACAATACGTTTGAGAATGACAATGAGAGGTGGATAGATTTCCCTCCGCATCCTGATTACCGAGGGCAAAACACATTTTTTCCGGTTTCGCTTAAAGAAACCCTTGGCTATAAACTCAACTTATTGCCTGACGCTGGAGATGATCCCAAATATCTTCGAGAGGCACTGTTCGGATTTTTTGTGAATGTTGCGTATCTGAATCTTAGGATTAATTCCAAAGAAGCAAACTACTGCATCCTTGTCCATACAAGCGGGAAGAAAGCAGACCATACCGAAGACTACAAGCAGATTGTGAAGATTTTTAATACTTTAAATAATGTAACAGACAGAAAATTTGAGAGCTATGTTCGAAGGATTTGGGAGATAGCAAGGGAGAGATATCCCGGCGAAGAGGATGAAATCGCCAAATATGTGAAGCACAACAGCAATCGCAATACAATAGTTGTGATGAATAGTGATATCGACAAAAAAGTTGTGGATTATATGAGTGCCACAGTTCCTTCAACTTTATTTACTGTTGCCATTGGAGGCAACATTGTTTCTCGAGGCGTAACATTTGAGAATCTATTGTCCATGTTTTTTACTCGTGATGTTAAGCACAAGATTCAGCAGGACACATATATCCAGCGAGCGCGAATGTTTGGAACGAGAGAGTCCTACTTAAAATATTTTGAGTTGTCGATCCCCGAGCGTCTGTTTTTGGATTGGCATAAATGCTTCGTATTTCATGCGCTCGCACTTGAGTCAATCAGGTCAGGTAACGGATCGCCGGTGTGGTTAGAAGATTCGAGGATAGCTGCTGTTGCATCCGCCAGTATCGATCGGGCCACTGTATCAATGGACAGTGGGGAAATGGGTTTTGAGCTATTTGATTACCATAAGGAAATTGAGGAAATCATAGCCGGGACGGGGAAAAATTTCGATAAACTGGATAAGATGACAAAGAAGCTTGGTGGCTTCAGGCTCCCAGAATTTCTCCTCAATTATATTAAAAACTTCAGCCCCGACGGTGAGCAGTCGTTGGCTATCCATGAATCACGCTCAATTGCTGGCTATAAGGATGCCGATCAAGAAAAGATTCAGCGGATAAAAGGGTTTATCGGGCAATCTGACTTGGAATTGAAAAAATATCCACTAGCCATACATCACATCAAAATTCTGTACAATGGTGCCCATAAAGCACGAGTATTCTATAAGTATGTAGGAAATATTAAGTTTGTCAAAAATCTTAAAGGCGTGATCTAGTGCTCAAAGAGTTCGAATTTTTCCATGGCGCAGTCTTTGCCAACCTACTACATGCGTCAAACAGGAAGATCACTTTAAAACCCTACCCAACTCCCAGCAATTCGTCGTACATCATCAACGAGAACGTTGGTATCTATATCAAGCATTCGTCTAAGAGAATGTCTCCGTGGAGGTACTCGTTTAAAAAGGAACATCAAGATGAAATACGCAAAATGAAAGAGGAACTGGGGGAAGTGTATGTGGTGCTAGTCTGCAATGATGATGGTCTTGTCGCGCTCAATTTTTCAGAGTTTAAGGCAATTCTGAATGATCTTCATGAGGAGGTTGAATGGGTCAGCGTAACCAGAAATCGCAGAGAAATGTACCTTGTTAAGGGCAGTGATGGGAAGCTCCCCTTTAAGGTCGGCAGAAGCGATTTTCCCAAGAAAATATTTGCAAAAGGGACAGCAGATAATTAAATGAAGAAACTTAGTCCCATTCACCCATTTCCGGCCCGGATGGCTTCGTCGATTGCATGGAGAAATATTCCCGAAGGTACAAGGCAGCTAAGAGTTCTAGATCCTATGGCTGGATCAGGGACAACTCTTGTTGTGGCAAGAGCAAAAGGACACAAGGCCATCGGATTTGATAGAGATCCCTTAGCGGTTTTGATAGCTCAAGCATGGTGTTCACAGGTTAATAAGAACGCAGTTCGCTTTGCTGCAGAGAAAGTATGCAATCGTGCGAAATCAGTATGGCGTCGTGTTCCATTATCAGATGCCTATCCAATAGGAGCGGATAAAGAAACCAAGGGTTTTGTTCGCTTTTGGTTTGATCAGACCAATAGGCGGCAGCTTGCGGCGTTGTCAAAAGCAATTTCTCGTCTCCGAGACCGGCGATCCCGATTAATTTTGTGGTGTGCTCTCTCAAAGCTTATTGTTACGAAAAAGATTGGCGTGTCTTTGGCAATGGATGTATCGCACAGTCGGCCTCATCGTTCATATAGAAAGGCTCCCATTCGGCCTCTCGATAAATTTGTGTCAACAGTCGAGGCTATTCTGAAATTGACTCCGTTTGAAAAGGGGGTAGCTCTTCCTTCTATTAGGGTTAAGGAGGCGGATGCTCGCAGGCTTCCGGTTCAAGCAAATACCATCGATCTTGTCGTCACTTCTCCTCCTTATTTAAATGCGATTGACTACCTAAGGGGGCACAAGTTGTCCTTGGTTTGGATGGCCTACAAGGTTTCCGAACTGAGAGAAGTGAGGGCAACCAATATTGGAGCGGAAGTATCAAAATCGTTGAAGCAAGAGAATTTGCTGATGGACAAGGTTTTGAGGCAAACAGCAGATGTTTCTAGCATGACCGGACGTGTAAAGGGTTGGCTGACAAGTTATATTTATGACATGGACGCTGTTCTATCTGAAATCTCCCGCGTCCTCGTTCCTAAAGGAAAGGCAGTCTTTGTCGTCGGTGATTCAACCGTTTATGGTACCTACATACGAAATTCTCGCGCGATTGCGCGTTTGGCAGAGATTCATGGGCTCAAAGTTACTTCAAAACGTATTCGTCCACTTCCTGCGAATCGCCGTTATCTGCCGCCTCCAACGCTATCGAGTTCAGGGGCTCAACTTCAATCGCGCATGCGGAAAGAGGTCGTTATATGTACGAGAAAAATAGCTTAGGGGTAAGGAGGAGAAAAACCGGGACATTCTCCATTGTCTAGGCGAAACCAATGGACCTTAAGGCATTCCCGCAGATGGTGCGAAGAGACATTCAAGGTTTGTAGGACAATCACTGTTGGCGTAGCCCACTGAATGTGGCAAAGCGTTAAAGGCGACGGGCTTGTGAAGCGGCCTGTCGCCTTTCTATTTTAAAAAGCCGGGTGGCGAGGTCGAGCGGACTTTGCCGGAGAAGCGGGGCACCCGCCGAGGCTTTAGCGGGCAGGAAAGCTGGAACTGACCAAGGCACCGCGGTCAATGACCGCGGCCGCTGGAATTCCAGAAGGGTTCCGCCTGCTAAAGCCCGGAAGGGTCGCTTCGAGAGGCGCGGACGCGAGGCCTTGCCGGCCTGCTTTAGCCATATTTTTTGTTCAGGGTATGGGGCGAGGAGGGGAGTAAGGCTACTCTGCAGGCGGCGTTCCGCCTTCCCAGAGCTTGACGGTCCGGTCCCACGACGCGCTGGCCAACTGCAGGCCGTTCGGCGAAAACGTAATGCACCGCACCCCGCCTTTATGGTCCTTGAGCGTCCGGAAAGGCCGGCCGGAGGCGAGATCCCACAGCTTGATCGTCTGATCGTCGCCGGCGCTGGCGAGCACGGCCCCGTCCGGCGACACGGCGAGCGCGCGCACCCACCCTGAATGGCCGTTCAGGGTCCGGGTCTCGGTCATCTGCGGCACGTCGAAGAATTTGATGGTGGTGTCGCGACTGCCGCTGATCAGGGTTTTCCCGTCCGGGGTAAAGGCCAGGGCGCCGATCCAATAGTCCATCGGCTTTTGAAATCCGCCGTCGTCTTCGACGAAGAACCCTCGTTCTTCCGAGCCTTCATCGGGGGTTTCCTGCCAATGCCCGTTGTGGACGATCTTTTCCTCTCCACTCGGCAGCACCTCCCAGAGCTTGATCTTTCCGATGTCGCTCCCGCTGGCCAGGTGGAGGCCGTTCGGCGAAAAGGCCACGCAGACGGACCAATGATGATCGTAGTCGTCCTTGCCCAGCAGGGTCATGAGTTCCGTGCCGGTCGTGACCTCCCAGATTTTGATGTCCTTGTTGTGGGAGCCGCGCGCCAGCATGAGGCCGTCGGGCGACAGGGACAGGCTGCAGACGTTGTGGTC
>Ga0247727_10013852_pt1 | contig 13512 bp, 11 predicted proteins | sample WisWelCaveWW1625_FD_202498 | JGI IMG/M metagenome (GOLD analysis project Ga0247727, IMG submission 202498) | Biofilm microbial communities from Wishing Well Cave, Virginia, United States - WW16-25 | ecosystem: Environmental > Aquatic > Deep subsurface > Groundwater > Cave microbial mat | place... | reverse complement strand
CGAAAGCTCGATCATTTTCGAATGCGTTGATAAGCCAACAACATACGTCCCTTCTTCGCCGGTTTTGAAATCGAGCAACGTCATGGTACCAGCGTTGCGCCATTGCGAGGTGTCGGGATGCGCGCGTTCGGCTTGCGGCCCGATGATACTCACTTCAGACATGCGGTCGCGTGTAATAAAATTTTCACTTTTGACAAACGTGCCGTTGAACAACGAAATGGTGGCGGAAGTGTGCGGTTTCAGAAAGAAGGTCTCAAGTTTAAAAAACATGTCATGCGCAAAAAGCATGACGCCGCTAATCATGATAAATATCACGGCGATTAAAATTTTTTTCATGGCGGTCTCTCCTCCTCGGCTTATTTGATGAATAAAAATTCAACACCACCTTAGGCCTTTGCACAGCAAAAGTTGGAAAATTTCTGAATTTTAATTTCCCAACAGATAGAAACAACGCAACGGATATAATTTTTTTTCATCCGTTGCGTTGTTTCTATCTGTTGGAGATTGCTTTTAAAGTTTTTGGATTGTGGCTTGTGTTGGATTATGGCGCTATCCAAAAACAAATGGCAAGACAATTTTTGGCAAAACCATTCGTTTGCAATTTTGCCAAAATCATCTTGCCAAATAGGTTTTTCAAATTCAAGCTCAACTGAAACGCAACGCCGCAACCAGATCATCGACGAGGCGCTCAAATGTTTCCTGCGTCAGGTGGCACGGAACGAGCTCGCGATTTTCCGCGCCGCTCGATTGGCGATAGCGCGAGAACGTCGCCCCGAGGCCGTGTTGCAAAAACACTTCGTAATAGAATTTCTCGCCGCTCTTTTGGTGCGGCGCGGCACTGCGGACTTGCGCGAGGCAGTTAAACTCGTCCACTTCCAACAGGCGAAAGTTTTCGAGCAGATAAGTTATGCGGCGCTCGATTTCACCGGCTTGCCGCAAAAGCAATTCCTTCAGCGAAACGTTTGCCGGCGGCGCTTGCGCTCGCGTCACGGAGAGAGTTTTGACGATGCAACTGAATTTGTCAAAAGCCGCAATCTCCACGCTCACGCTCATGCTGTCAATCTTCTCCTCAATGACGTAGCCGCGATCCTGCTCGGCTTCCGGCAAACTTCCCGTCTGTCGCATGGCGTGCAACTTTTCCAGAATTTTTTGTCCGAGGTTCATGGCAGCACCTTTAATTTAAGGGTTAATCGATTTCCGTTTCCTTGTACTCTGCTCCTTCCAAACTCAACAGCGTCTTGGTTTCATCCACAATCGTTTCCAGATGGACGGGGCGCGTCCAGATGGTCGAAAGGTTCTTCAAAGTGTCACGCGCTTCGTCGAGCTTCAGATCGATGCCTTCGTGACGATGGCGCAAATACAGCTCGCCGCGATTACGGTAATTGCTCTCCTCCACGTAAATGAACGGCTGGCCCCAGTTCGTCAGCATGAACAGCAGCTTTTGTTTGATCGCTTTGAATTCGCGGTCGGAAATCTCATACAGATTGTTGCGATCATTGTACTCATACACAAACATCCGGTGCTCGCGGCAAAATTCCGGCGTCAGAAATGCGTCGATGAACATCACGTCGTTGTACATCTTGCGCACTTCAAAAATCTTTTGCCGCCCGAGGCCGAGTTGTTTGTCCCAATTTCTCTTCACCTCGTAGTCGTCGCACTCTTCGTAGTCCTTGCCGAATTTGCCTTTGTTCCAGCGCTCTTCGATGTCGCGCAACAGCTCGATGCCGAGCTTGTAAGGATTGATGCGGCCCGTCTGGGTAAACATCGTGCCGGAATGATGGTCGGCGTAATCGATCACCTCGGCGTCGGTGAGCGCGCGCGTCGTCATGATTTTCGAGTGCCAGTAACTCGCCCAGCCTTCGTTCATGATTTTCGTCTGCGCTTGCGGCGCGAAGTAATAAGACTCTTCGCGCACGACGGAGAGAATATCCTGCTGCCATTTTTCCAGCGGCCCATAGTCGATGAGAAATTGCAAAATATCGCGCTCCGGCTTTTCGGGAATTTTGCGAAATTTATTTTTCGCTTTTTCTTCCTCCTGCTTGCGCTGCCGATCGATCACCGCGCGCGGATTGATGAAGTCGTCCATGTAACCTTTTTCACTTTTCAGGCGCAGGCTGGCTTCAATGGAATCTTCTTCCTCCTGTTGTTGAGCTTCGGTTTGTTCTTCCGGCTTCTCAAAAAATTGCGAATGCGGGTCGATCAAATTTTCGACGGAAAGGCAAACATCGACGAAATTTTCCACTTTGTCTTCGCCAAATTTTTCCGCATAGCGGCGAATGCGCGTCGCGTGGTTCGCCATCTCGTCCATCATCTTGCGGTTGGTTTTGGAGAACCAGAGATTGTTCTTGAAAAAATCGCAATGGCCGTACACGTGCGCCATCACCAGCTTCTGATCGACCATGTTGTTGCACTTCATCAAATAGGCATAACACGGATCGTTGTTGATGACCATCTCGTAAATCTTCGAGAGTCCGTAAGAGTAACTCTTCGAGAGTTCCTCATACTCCATGCCATGCCGCCAGTGCGGATAGCGCGTCGGAAAGCCGCCGTAACTGGCGACTTCGTTCAGCTCGTCGTACTCGAGCATTTCAAAAATCGTCTCATAGAAATCAAGCCCGTAATCGCGGGCATAGCCTTTGATTTCGTCACGGAAAGCGGAAAGTTCGGCGGTCAGGCTCATAGATGCAATAATGGTTGTACAAGTTTGATGGCAGGACAAGAGCTTGCCATGTTAAGTTAAAGTTTCTGTTTCTCGGTTTTTCATTCTGCCGCTTGTTTTGATCGGCATGGCAGAATCCCTGGCCTGCGTCAGGGCAGGCATCCCGTAAAAACATTTAGAAGACAGAAAAATGGAGGACAGAAAAATATCTGTCCTGTTTTGCGGAGTTCGCTACACCACGATGAGCATTGCTTTGATGATGCCAAACTCCATTTTTCTGTCTTTCATTTTTCTGCCATAGCTTTTGTTCAGGCCTACTTAACATTGTCAAGATAGAAGTTATTGCAAAAATTATCTTGCCACAATCAGTTTATCTTTTTTTCTTTTTCTCTTTTTTTCAAGAGTTACTTGCCCTTTCCCAAAAAATCTTTGATGGACTGATAAATCGCTTCTTTATCGGCAATTTCAGAGAGAATGAGTTTTTCTTCATTCTCAAAATAATCTTCCAGATCGCGGATAAACTGGCCGCTGCCGTAAGGGCTTTCGACCTGGCCATAACAGAAGAGGTTCGCTTTCGGCACCAGCTTCTCTTCGATGATCGAAATACATTCATCCGTGTCGATCTCGCCCCAGTTGTCGCCGTCGGAAAAATGGAAGAGATAAATATTCCATTCCGACGGGCTGTAATTCGCGTCGATGATTTGATTCGCCAGCTTGTACGCGGACGAGATGATCGTGCCGCCGCTCTCGCGGGTGTGATAAAACGTTTGCTCATCGACCTCACGCGCCACCGCGTCGTGAATGATATAACGCGTCGCGATGTTTTTGTATTGATATTTTAGCCACGTGTCGATCCAGAATGACTCGATGCGCACGATCTCTTTCTGCTCCTCGCCCATCGAGCCGGAAACGTCCATCATGTAAATGATCACCGCGTTGGCTTCAGGATATTGCACGGTTTTCCACGTGCGATAGCGCCGATCTTCGCGAAACGGAATAATGATCGGATTATCCGGATCGTAAGTCTTGCTGATAATATGCCGCCGCAGCGCTTCTTTATACGTGCGCTTGAAATGCCGCAACGACTCCGGCCCGCTGCGGCTGATGCCGGTGTAGCGATCTTTGTCGCTCACAATGTTTTTCTTGCCCTTCGCTTCGATGCTCGGCAATTCCAATTCTTCGCCCAGCATTTGCGCGAGTTCTTCGAGCGAGATGTCGACTTCCAGCAGATGATCGCCCGGCGCTTCACCGGCTTGACCGGTGCCGTCGTCATCATCGCCGCGACCGATGGGCGTGCCGACATCGCCCTCGCCCTGTCCGACGCCGCCGCTATTTTTCGACGAGTAGCGAAAGTGCGGCAGGTTGATCTGCGGCACCGGAATGCTCACGAGATCCTTGCCCTTCTTGCCGATCAGCTCGCCGCGCGTGATGTATTTGCGCAGCTCTTTTTTAATCCTGCCGCGAATAATCTGCCGGAAGCGGCTGTGATCTTTTTCGATGCGTTTGACCATGCGTATTTTTGTTTTTACGATTATACGTTGAAACTTGCAGCTTTCAAAATGGGGTAAACGTTCTCACCAGCACTCACATCCGCGAAGCCTGCACGAAACTGTTAAGCAATTGCTAAAGCACTCTCCTCTGTTATACCCTGAAGGGCATAATCAAACACGGGCACTTGAACTGTTTTGGCAGGTTTGAGTTTCTTTTTGGCAAGACGAATCAATTCATCCGTAACTGTTGGTGAATATGTCTTCTCACCGCATTGCTCACAGACCTCGGCAGGCACGTTCTCGATGAAAAAATAGTCGTCGTCGTAATCGTAAACGAAAGTTACATTTCGAGATTCAACTTTGCTGCCACAAAAAACACACTTCATTTTGGCCTCCTGATTTTGCAATCGATCCATTCTTTAGGATCGGGCGGATACGTGGTAACAATCACAACTTTAGGCGGTAAAGAAACTTGGACGTGTAAATCTCGTCCCGTTTTGGTTTTACCATAAACCAGACAACTTGGTGAATATTTATCATGAGGATATTCTTCAATAATTTCACCGTTGAAAATAGCCTCAACCATTTCATCTCGCTCGATTGACTTTTGCATCATTCTTTTGACGGCATGATCAGATAAGCGATATTCGCCTTTTTGTATTTTGTCCTGAACCTCAGTTAGTGACATCGTCATCAAGTTTATTCTTCCGTAAAAATATCACATACAAAATCAAAGGCATTTGCCGCGTATCGGCCATTCTCCTAGGACGGCCAGTTTTTGTATTTGCTCGGGCCCGGACTCAGATATACTGAATGACTACCAATGCTTACTGAAACACCTCCTTCCCAGTTCTTATTTGCCTCCTTATCTTTCCTCCAATACTCTTCCCGCTTCATTCTCATAATACATGCCCCGCACTCATCGCAACGGTTACCAACTGTAAAATCTTGTATGCGATGGCGAAAGGGTTTTTCAGAACACACTCTGAAATAATCCTCTTCTGGTTTTTTGAAATTTGGTTCACCCCCCACCTCCGTCTTCACCCTCGTCGTTGTCTTCTTCATAGAACCAAATGTCACAATTTAAAACCCACTTACCCATAAATTATCTCCTTACAATAGATCAAAGTTTACGTTTCACTTGCTCTGTTATATGGAAATAAAGAAACTTCGGTACCAGCATAAACGTTCGCAAATCCAGCACAATGCTTTCGTTTTTCCACCTGCGGCAAGAAAGTTTGTTCTCTGTCGAGATACATAGCTTCAATCTATTACAGCATAATAATTCTCTGCCAAGTACTCATCTTTCTGTTCGTGCATACCGCTTTATTTTTGAGATGCGCTAACTCGTTTTCGTCGTCATAAATCACCTCCCATTATCTCCGCATCTGCTGCTTCACATCGCCGCGCGCGAAAATGCTGGCCACGTAGTTGAGCACGTCGGTGGAGCAAATGTCGCAGTAGCCGTAGTGCTTCGTCATGCGCGATTTCACCACGTCGATCTTCTCCTGCGTTTCTTTGTCGACGACGCTGGAGATCAGGCTCGTGAGCTTGATCGTGTCCTTCTGATCCTCAAACAGTTTCAATTCAAGCGCCTTCTGCAAACGCTCGTTGCTCTTGTAGTCAAAAACCCGGCCTTCCAACGCCAGCGCGCCGATATAGTTCATCACCTCGCGGCGGAAATCGTCTTTGCGGCTTTCGGGAATGTCGATCTTCTCCTCGATCGAGCGCATCAGGCGCTCATCCGGATCTTCGTTCGCGCCAGTGTATTTGTTCTTCACCTTCTCGCGTTGGGTGTAGGCTTTGACGTTGTCGATATAATTGCCGCAGAGGCGTTTCAGCGCGTCTTCGTCGGCGGCAATCGCGCGCTGCACTTCATTTTTGACCACGTCTTCGTATTCTTCTTTCACCACCGCCAACAATTCTTTATAACGCTTGCGTTGCTCGTCGTTGGAAATCAGCGAGTGATGCTTCAAGCCGGATTCCAGCTCGTTGATCACCATGAACGGATTGACACAGCCTTCGCCTTTGTCGCTCACCAGCGCATTGGAAATTTTATCTTGAATATAACGCGGCGAGATGCCTTCCATGCCTTCGCGCTCGGCGTCGGCGCGCAACTCTTTGATATTGTCTTCGGTGAAGCCCGCCAGTGTTTTACCGTTATACAATTTCAGTTTTTGCAAAAGCGCGAGCTGCGCTTTCTTCGGCTCTTCGAGGCGCGTCAGCACCGCCCACATCGCGGCCATTTCAATCGTGTGCGGCGCGATGTGCTTGCCTTTGATGCGCGCGGTATTATAATCCTTCTCATAAATTTTGATTTCTTCCGAAAGCTTCGTGATGTACGGAATGTCGACTCGCACCGTGCGGTCGCGCAGCGCTTCCATGAACTCGTTGGATTGCAGCTTCTTATATTCCGGCTCGTTGGTGTGGCCGATGATCACTTCATCAATATCCGTCTGCGCAAATTTTTTCGGCTTGACTTTGTGCTCCTGCGAGGCGCCGAGCAGATCATACAGGAACGCCACGTCGAGCTTCAACACCTCGATAAATTCCACCAGACCGCGATTGGCAATATTGAACTCGCCGTCGAAATTGAACGCGCGCGGATCAGAATCGGAGCCGTACTCCGCAATCTTGCGATAATTGATGTCGCCCGTCAACTCCGTCGAATCCTGATTCTTCTCATCCTTCGGCTGAAACGTGCCGATGCCGACGCGATCTTTTTCCGAGAGTAACAGGCGGTGTACTTTCACCTCGCCGACCACCTTCGTCCAGTCGCCGTCGAATTTGCTCAACAACTCGCGAAACGTTTGCCGGCAGAACGGACACATCTCACCGACGATGCGAACCTGCTCATCTTGCGAACGATCTTTATTCAACTCCTCCATCACGCGGGCGCGAAATTGCTCGGGAATCAAATGCAGCGGTTCTTCGTGCATCGGGCAATTCACCCACGTGACTTGACCATTGTTCTCCTGCTTCCAAGCATAACTGTACAGCGCGCCCTCTTTGATCGCCGAATACGCTTCCAAACCTTTTTTCAGCAGCCGCGCAATCGTGCTCTTCGCGGAGCCGACCGGCCCGTGCAACAGGAACACGCGCTTCTCGGTGCCGTAACCTTTCGCGGCAGATTTGAAGAGGCTCACGAATTTCATCAGCGAACGTTCGAGGCCATACACTGCGTCGCGTCCGTGGTCGATCGGGTCGGAGAAAAATTTGTAACGAATGAGTTTTTCTTTGTGCTCGGTGACTTCTTCGGTGCCGTAACTGAGAAGCATGTCGTGTAGGCGCTGAAAGGCATTGCGCGCCACCTGCGGATTCGCTTTGACGATGTCTAAATATTCGGCGAGGCCGCCATCCCAGTGCAACTCGCGATACCCTTGCACGTCCTGCAAGTTACCGATGAGATTGATGATGTTGTTGGATGAAGCTGGTGATTTCTCGTCCATCTTATACCTCCAGTTGATAGGTTTTCATGCAATCGACAAGATGGCGTTACCATAACGCCATCGCGTGTACGACTTGAATTATCATGACGCAATTGCTGCGCCACTCAAACGGATGTCGTTAATTGCTGAGATCAACGACTTCCCTAAGTGTTGCCGAAGAACTTTTCCTCTGGAAAAAAATCAACCACGTTGCACAACAGATCAGCGGTAGGTACGGACAGCCTTTTAAGCTCTACTCCCCTTGCCCAACCAGGCGTTATAACAGCTTCCTGCGCTGCCATAACGTGGAGAAGTAGCAGAACAGTTTTCCCCATTTCCGGCATGGGGCGCAATTCATTCTGCCCGTGAGAACGATTCGTGAGGTGATTGTCTCTGCGCTCGCGAAGGTCATGTCAACTTCGATGACAGGTGTGAGTATTCCACACCTCCCATTTTTACACGGCTCTTCGTGAGAAAAAAAAAGTCGAAATCCGTTTTGAATTTCGACTCGTAAGAGACAAAGATCAGTAAGAAGTGATGGTAAGCAATATTAGTGATGCTGACGATCAAAGTCAAGAGATTTTTTTAAGATTTTTCGGCGGCTGATCACCGGCATCGTGTTCATAAAATTCCGCTGATTGCATTTGCAACACACTAAAGATTTTGCCTCGTTGTACCGTGCCGGAATGCAAAAGGTTCCATTCAACGCGCGCTTGACAAAAGCGAAAAAATTGAAAAACTCGAAGCCGCCTTGCAACAATTCTTTGCATTCTTGCAAGCCGCCAGCCAGCATATTGAATAAAAACTAATTTTGCTCAAACCGTCGCCGAAATATTGCCGCATAACCTTGCGCAATCCACAGCGTCACCGCGGCTTCGTAGGAAATCTCGCACTTCTCCCGCCGGCATAAGCGACGACGAAATCTTTCGATGTATCGGACTTGCTTCTGCATGAACTCCGCAAACCGTTGCGAGGTCGTGCATTCTGCCGTAGCGGTGGCGCTGATCATTTTTTTGCCTCGTTTACTTTTTAAATCCAGCCAATTTTCCTGCTCACAACATTTTCACTAGCGAGACAATGCAAGCGTAATGCCGTCGTCATTTACAGCTAAATTACGCAGGAATCATCCGCCAGGTTGCATGGAATACCGCATAAATCTGTTTCATCCGGAGCCGGCTGTCACACACGTGAGACACTTTTAAAAATGCGCCACTTCAGATAAAAACTTCTTGCTTCCCGCCTTCCGTTTCTGTATCTTTCGCCAATTCCTGATTCGGTGCAAAACCCAGCCATTCTATTTTCGGAGGTAGGATTCATGGCCGACAAAGCTCCCGATAAACCTTATATTCCAGCGGAAAGCAATATGCCGGAATTAACCATCAAAGCCGTGCTGCTCGGCATTGTGATGGCCGTCATTCTCGGCGCCGCGAATGCCTATCTCGGTTTGAAGGCAGGACAAACGGTGTCCGCAAGTTTCCCTGCTGCGGTGATTGCGATTGCCGCCTTTCGTCTTCCATTTATGCGCGGCAATGTGCTGGAGCAAAACATTACGCGCACCGCGGCCTCGGTCGGCGAGGCGCTCGTGGCCGGCGCGATTTTCACCATTCCCGCTTTCGTTATCGCCAACATCGGCGGCGAGAGATTGTGGACGGATTTTAATTATTGGGAAACGTCGTTCATCCTGCTCATTGGCGGCGTGCTCGGCGTGATGTTCATTGTTATTCTCCGCCGCACGCTCACGGTTGACGCCGGCTTGCCTTTTCCGGAAAGCCGCGCCTGCGCGGAGATTGTGAAAGCGGGACAACAGGGCGAGAGCGGCGCGAAATATGTTTTCGGCACGCTCGGCTTCGGCATGTTGCTGCAAGTTTTCAAATCCGATCAAGGCTTCACCCTGTTTCGCGAGAGTTTTTCCGGCGTCAAAGAAATGGCCTCGTCGGTCGTGCATCACTTTTCGCGCAACCGCACACCGATGGGCGACGTGACGCATCCGTGGGTGATGCCGTGGTCCACCTTCGCGATTTCGCCGGCGCTGATCGGCGTGGGTTATGTGATCGGGCCGGAGCTTGCCACGATCAACTTCGTCGGCGGCATTCTCGCGTGGTGGGTGTTGATTCCGCTCATTCTTTTTATCAATCCGGATTTGCCGACGCAACTTTCGATCAACGGCCAAGCGCCGCCGATTGGCGACGTCATCAATTCGGTTTGGTATAATCACGTGCGGCCGATTGCCGTCGGCGCGATGCTGGTCGCCGCGGGCAAAACGATGTGGGGATTGCGCCATTCGCTCAACTCGGCTTTTAAAGGCGCACTGAAAAAAGGCAGCGCCCTCGCGAAACCCTCGCGTCTCGAGCAAGACCTTGATTTGCGCGTGATTTTAGGCATCACGATTTTGTTGGCGATTCCGATGACGGTGTTGTATTATTATTTCAGCCAGAGTCTCATCGGCGCTGCCGTGGCGGCGATTGTGATGTTGGTGCTCGGCTTTCTGCTCTCCGCGGTTGGCGGTTATCTCGTCGGCCTCGTCGGCGGCTCGAATCAACCGATCTCCGGTTTGACCCTGACCACACTCATCATCGCCGCGGCGTTGATGGTGTTCTTTGGCGTAAAAGGCATGCACGGCGTGGGCGCGGTGCTCGGCGTCGCCGCGGTGGTCTGCTGCGCCTGCGCGATTTCCGGCGATATGATTCAGGATTTGAAAATCGGCCAATTGCTCGGCGGCACGCCACGGCGCATGGAAATTGCGGAAACGCTTGCCGTGATCGCCGTTTCATTTGTGCTGGTGTTTCCTATCATCGCGCTGCACAAAAGCAATATTGCCGCCGGCGGCATCGGCCTCGGCGATAAAGAATTGCCCGCGCCGCAAGCCGGATTGATGGCACAGCTCGCTGTCGGTATTGTCAGCGGCGAAATGCCGTGGGGTTTGATTCTGTTTGGCGCGGCGATGGCGATTGGTTTGATCATGATCAAAGCGCCGGCGCCGATGCTCATCGCCGTCGGCATGTATCTTCCTTTTGAAACGACCTCGGCCATTTTTATTGGCGGCGCGTTGAAATGGATTGTGGATCGCGTGATCGCCAAAAAGAATTTGCTTCAAGAAGCGAAGGATCGCGTGGAAAACACCGGCATCCTGCTCGCCTCTGGTTTCATTGCCGGCGAATCTTTAACCGGCGTTTTGCTCGCCGTGCTCGTTTTGGTGGTCAAAGATTTTGAATCGTTGACCGGTCTCGTCTTCGGTAAATCGCAGTTTGAGTTTGTCGACGGCTCGGCTGGAATTTTTACGGCGCTGCTCGCCTTCGCCGCGATTGCTTATGTCTTAGTCGCGATTCCGTTGCGAAAAGCGCGCGCGGCGTAATAATATTATTGTCTTAAGGAGAATATCTTATGGACCCCATCACTATCGGCGTCGCGATTGGAACGACCGTGCTGACGCAATTGACCAAGAAACTAATGGAAAAAACCGTCGATCCGGAGAAAGTAGGAAAAGCGGTCAATTGGGTTTTCTCGTCGGTCGATCATTTTCTTAAAATTCGAAAACAAAAGAAAGCCAAAGATACGCCGATCGCCCCGCCGCCAGCAGCGACGTCGCCGGCAGAGCCTCCGGCTAAAATCGATGCCGTCGAAGTCGAAAAGAAAACTGCCGCGGTTCAAGAAGTCGCGCAATCTCTGCAAAAAGGAAACCCGCCGCCTGCTGCCGGCGGCATTTACTTAGCCGCGCTCGATGATTTTACGCTCGAGCAACTGACCGAAGAGATCACGAGTTTGATGAACCAGATTCAAACGTATTTAGGCAATCTTCGTTTCGAAGAAGAAAAAGCCGCGCAATACGGCGGGCTGACGTTTGCCACGCCCTTGGTGATGAACACCATTCGCATTCAACAGCAGGAAATTGCCAAACGCGTGCTGCGTTTGAACAAATGCATGGAAAAAGCCTTTGGCGTTTCGGCGAGCGATTTGGACGCGCTGCTCGCGGTGACTGAGACTTAGGCGAAAAACTCGTTCGCTTCAAATCGACCCGATGAATCATGTCAGCACTTTTTCAAATCGAACACTCGGATCAGCGCGAACAGCCTGACTCGTTGGCGAGCGTGATGCTCACCGAGCAGTTGACCAAGTACCAACAACTGCGTCGTGAAGAAAAAAAGTTGCGCGGTCGCGTGGAGTTTCTCGAAAAGCAAGCGGCGCTCCACGGCTTTTTGCAGGCCAAAGTCGATGCGGCCACGCTCTTGCAAGAAGAAAAATCGCAATTGGAGGCGTTGCGCGAAGAAGTTGAGCAGCAAGAAGATCGGCTTAAAAAATTGGAGGAGCTTCCTCCGGCGCAACGCACCGATATCGAGGCCGAACACTTGGAGCAATTGTTGAGCGACCTCAAAGCGAAGCGCGAGCAATTGCGCATTTATCAAGGCAATCTACATTATTTGGAAGAGAAGCAGGCGCAGCTCGGCTTGGAGGCGCGGGTGGATTTGGCGAACGAGCTTAAACTTACGCAGGCCGCGTTGGAAAAAGTTCGGGAGCAATGGCAGCAATTGGAAAAAACGCTCAAAGCTGCTTGGCAATTCGATCCGAGCACGGTTCCGGATTTCGACGCGTTAGAGGCAAAGCAGATTAAGTCGCTTGCCAAAGAAATTATTGCTCGCCATGAAGCGCAAACGCAGGCACAAACTCAAGCGCGCATGGAAAGCGCCGCGCAAAAATATCATGAACTCGTGGTGGCGGAATTGGAAACGCTGCGGCAAGCCGCTTATCCGGATCCTAATTGTCAGGTCACCGATAAACTCCCCAGCGCGGGCAAGGCGGAATGGAAGCTGTTCTGTGTGGGAAGCTTTGGCGGCGTCACGGTAACCGTGGAATTTGACCATAACGGCCAATCGGCCCATTTCAAATGTGTGCGCCATCTCCATGATGGCAGCGTGGGCGACGAAAGCGACGCCGATTTATCGCGCGCGGCGCTGCGTGAAGCTTTGCAAGCGCTCCATCAAAAAAATAAAAAATGGTGGCAATGGTGGTGAGCGTTTTTTACGCCAAGCGCCGCTGAATATAGGCGATACGTCGTCAACGTCAGAAAAAATTCTACATGTGTGTTGATCATTTTTGTGAACACGGATTGCATGAAGGCGACGGATTTGCATAGATAAAAATCCGTGAGAATCCGCGTCATCCGTGTTCAAAGCTTTTGATTTTATACTGTCCCCCAAACGGGACTTCAGGTTTCTGCTATTGACCATAAATTTTTTCGAGGAAATAAACATGCAGGATCGTCTTCACCCCGGCGTCGGTTACAACAAAAAAATTCACGACAATTTAAATAAAATCGATCACCTCGTCGTGCTCATGTTGGAAAACCGCTCTTTCGATCATCTGCTCGGCTATTTGAAGCTCGAAGCCGGACGCAAAGAAATCGAAGGCTTGACGAGCAAGATGTTCAACGAGCACAACAAAATGAAATATAAAGTTCACCATCTCGACAGCAGGCGCTTTGAAGAAGATCCCGGCCATGAAGCCGCTGACGTCGCGGAGCAACTCAGCAACGACAATGGCGGTTTTGTCAGCAACTTTGCGAAAAAATTTCCCGCAGCCGATCCCGGCAAAATAATGGGCTACTACAATGCGGAGGATTTGCCGGTGTATGATCATCTCGCTCGGAATTTTTGCATCTGCGACCATTGGTTCAGTTCGGTGCCCGGCTCAACCTGGCCGAATCGACTTTATGCTTTGGCTGGACAAGCCGCGGGCAGCCAAGACAACAAGTCCGTGCCGATCTATTCCGAAAAATCTTTCGTGCGCTATTTGGAAGCCAAAGGCGTTTCGTGGCGCTGGTACAGCCACGATTTTCAAACGCTGCGCACGGCGGATGATCAATATCGCGTTGGTTATGATGAAAACTTTTTTTGCCTCGAAGAAAACAGCCGGTTGGAAACCGAGGACTTTTTAGATCACG
>Ga0247727_10013851_pt1 | contig 13512 bp, 12 predicted proteins | sample WisWelCaveWW1625_FD_202498 | JGI IMG/M metagenome (GOLD analysis project Ga0247727, IMG submission 202498) | Biofilm microbial communities from Wishing Well Cave, Virginia, United States - WW16-25 | ecosystem: Environmental > Aquatic > Deep subsurface > Groundwater > Cave microbial mat | place... | reverse complement strand
GATGACCGAAACGATTTTCTCGTCGATCCCTGCAAACAGCCTCTCGAAACGAAATTGTCGCGACTTGGCCAGCCTTATGGTGAATTAAACAATGTCTCATGAACAAAATGTGCGAAAGGCCAGTTTAGAATAGGCCTATATTTAAGCTATATATAGCCTATTTATTGGCTAACTCAATAATAGCCGGTAATGAATAATTCTTCAACCCTGTTTTTTAATAATGTAATGGCATAGTATCCTCATGAGAATGCTAGGTGATTTTTTACCCCCCTTTCTTCTAGCAGCGTCCTATGTCCGCAGGTTCTGTTATTCTTCAGTGAAATAATCGTTATCGATTTTCTTAATATCATAGGAAGCGACTTTTGAAACACCAAGATCATAATCAATCATCAACTGCGATAATCGCTCACCATCAATGAGAATAATTTTACAATCAATATTTGATGCGTAATCCGTGGCATCTTTCGAAAAATTGGATGTCGTTATAAAAATGCCCTTTTTAGCTCGTTGTCCTTGAAGCGCACCTGCAAATTTTTGGATTTCTGGCCGGCCAACGACACTCTCCCAACGCTTCGCCTGGATATAAATAACATCAAGGCCCAATCGATCCTCCTTTATAATGCCGTCAATGCCACCGTCTCCAGTCTTGCCAATGGCTTGTCCCGCATCCTTTCTGGAGCCTCCGTATCCCATCTTGATTAATAATTCAATCACGGTCCGTTCAAAAAAATCGGGTGGGCAACGTTTAATCAAACTTAAAAGCTCACTCATTAACTCTGCCCTAATTTTCTGATATCCTTCCTCCAAATACTCTTTTGGTGTTTTGATTTCCTCTGTAGCATCTTCACGATTATCACTTTTCTTCGAACGGGACTTAAATTCAACAAATTCTTCAAATTGCGTCAGAAAATTTATATCAATTTTAGTCGGCTTTTTCTCTAATACAGCCTTCCCCCTATCAGTAATTCTAAATACCCCTCGAATTGGATTTTCCAATAAGCCGGCCTGTTTCATGTAAGATCTTGCCCACGCAATTCGATTATCAAATCTTGTTTGCGTTTCGCTTGGAAGAAGTTCTTTCTTTTCTGCATCCGTCAATTTAAAAACGGCAGCAAGATAATCAATGGCTTCTGGGAGCGTATGATCCTTTCCATCATTGGCAAATTTTAAAAGGGGCAGCATAATTGTTTGGAAATCAGGAATAGCCATTTCTATCACCTCTTGTTATTTTATTATTCACAATTTCACCCGCGGATTATAGCCCACTCATCTATTTTTTAGCAAATTTGGCAATTCGGAAATGCGCTGTTCACCGGTAGATGTCACGCCGGTGGCCGATATCAATGACAATCACAAGAAGCTGATGCTGGAAGATGGCGTAAATAATCCGGTAAGTTCCAACACGGTAAGACCAGCGGTCTTTCAACTGTCCCTTCAGGCGTTTTCCTTGAAAAGGATCTTGCTGTAAATCGTCCAACACCTGCATAATCCTTTTGAAAAGGATGGGTTCCCGCCTGGCAATCCGCTCAAGCTCGGACTCCGCGCGGTGCGTCAGTTCTAATTTATAGTTTTTCAAGGCGCGCTTTGATCTCCTGCCAGCTTCGGATTCTGCCTTTGCGCAAATCCTCTTCGCCCTGCTTCAACTTTCTGACAGCTTCAGGATCTGCCAGAATGTCCAGCGTTTCCATTAAAGATTCATAATCGTCAACGCTCAGCATCACAATGGACGGCCTCCCGTGCCGCGTTACGACATATCGTTCCCATTTTTTGTCAATGGCTTCTACCACTTTGGGTAAACCAGGCCGCAGCTCTTTTAAGGTAATGGTTCGGGTCATAAAACACCTCCGAAAAGAGTATACTCTAAATTGTATACTTTTTACTAGAGCTCTTCGCTTCCCATTATAGAGAATAATTAATTTATTGACATAATTATATTATATTTTTAATATATATTAAAGCGTTTTTTGCATAATTTCCTCTTTGACATTCGGCTGAAAGAGGGTTAGTTTTTAAATTATGCAGGAGGGGAAAGGAAACCATGAAATTGACAGTGGCAAAAATAATGACGGGATTACTTGCGATGATCTTTTTATTTGGATCCCATCTTTATGCCTGCGGAAGCGGGTGCGGGTGTATGGGGAATCTCGCGCCGGAAATCAAGGCGAAGATCGATGCGGCTAAAGTGGTGCACGGCTGTCCCGGAAGCTGCATGTGTGATGTGGGAAAAAATCAGCCGGTAGGAAATACGGTCACTGTACCTGCGGTTTAGAACTATTTCGTCAGAAGGATTCTGGCATCGAGGACTACGCAGCCCTTGCCTTTTTCATAAACCATCAGCGGATTGATATCAAGCTCCGCAATCTCCGGACAGGCCATCGCAAGCTGGGAAAGCCTTTCAAGGCACTCTTCAATTCTCTTGATATCCGCCGGCTTTTCACCCCGGACCCCTTCCAAAATTTTGTAGGATTTGATGGCGCGGATCATATTGTGAGCGCCCAGTTCACGGATCGGGGCGATCCGGAACGTGACATCTTTAACCACTTCAACATAAGTCCCGCCCAGCCCAAACATCAAGATCGGCCCAAACTGAGGATCGCGTTTAAGCCCGAGGATCACTTCACGCCCTTTTCCGGCCATCTTTTGAACCGTCACTCCCAGGATTTTTGCGCGAGGGTTTCTTTTCTTCACATTTTGAAAAATGTTTTGCGCAGCTTTTTCTACTTCTTCCTTCGATTTTAAATTTAACTCAACGCCCCCAACATCCACCTTGTGAAGAATATCCGGCGAATTGATTTTAAGGGCCACAGGAAAACCTATCCGGCGGGCCTCTTGAACCGCTTGCTCTGGAGTCTTGCATAACCGGGTGGAAAGAAGCGGGAATCCGTAAGCTTCAAGCAAAGACATCGTTTCCAAATCCGTCAGACTTTCGCGGCCTTCCTTGAGAGCCTTTCGCAAAAGAGATCGCACGCGGGCCTGGCGAACCTTGAACGTTTTCGCCTCCGTCCTCGGACGTTTCAGCCACGCGCCATACCGGGCCATTCCGGCCAAAGCGCGGGCCGCAGATTCCGGGAAACGGTAATTAGGCACTTGCCATTCGTCCAGAACGCGTGCGCCTTTTGAGACATCCACGATTCCCATAAGGCAGGCAAGAATCGGTTTTTGCGTCTTGGCGGCAATTTTTCCGATCACAAGCGCGATCTCTTCAATATCGGTCATGGCTTGCGGAGTTAAAATCACAAGGACGCCGTCAACACTGCTTTCGCGCGCCACAAGGCGAAGCGCTTTTTCATAGCGGTCGTGCTGGGCATCTCCGATCACATCCACGGGATTCTCAAGGCTGGCCGTGGCGGGAAGATATTTTTTCAATTCTTTTTTTGTCGCGGCGGAAATCTCGGCCATTTCAAGGCCGTACCGCACACAGGCATCCGTTGCCATAATGCCCGGGCCTCCAGCATTCGTCACAATGGCCACACGGTTCCCTTTGGGCATTTTGCGGCGGGAAAAGGCTTTGGCATAATCAAAAAGTTCGTCCACGGAATCCACGCGCAAGATCCCGCCTTGCGCGAAAACTGCGCTATAGACTTCGTCCGAACCGGCTAAAGAACCCGTATGGGACAAAGCGGCTTTTGCGCCTTGCAAGGTCCGGCCGGATTTGATGGCAAGAATAGGTTTACAGGGAACGCTTTCACCGGAAATCTTGCGGCAAAGCTTGATCATTTCACGCGGGTGTGCCAAATCTTCAAGGTACATCAGGATAACATCCGTTTGTTCATCCTGCCCAAGGTATTCCAAAAGCTCCAGTTCCGTCACGCAGGCCTTGTTTCCCATACTGATGAATTTTGAAAAGCCGATATTGGCGCCCTTCGCGTAATCAAGCACGGAGGTACAAAGTGCGCCGCTTTGTGAAATAAAGGCAATATGGCCCTGCTTGGGCATGGTACGTCCGAAGCTTGCATTAAGTAACACATGGGGATCTGTATTAATGACACCCAGACAATTGGGCCCAACTAAAGGGATGCGGTGTTTAAGCGACAGTTGAGCCAGTTCTTTTTCTAAGAGTGCGCCTTCTTTGCCAATTTCTTTAAAGCCTGCGGAAATAACCACTGCACCTTTTACTTTTTTCCGGATACATTGTTTAAATGTTTCAACGGATACCGAAGCCGGCACCACGATCATGGCAAGATCCACGTCGTCGGGAATGTCCAGGATGGAAGGAAAACACCGGACTCCAAGAACACTTTCCGCTTTAAGGTTCACAGGGTAGAGGATGCCCTGGTATCCGCTCATCAGGATATTTCTAAAAACCGCGTGGCCTACGGTTTCCGGGCGGCGGGAAGCGCCGATCACGGCAATGCTTTTGGGGCTAAAGATAGAGTCGAGCGAAATGGCTTTGTTCACGATCAATAGCTCAAGTCACGACAAGTAATGCCTTGCTGATTTCTCCTGCTTTTTCCCGGCCAAGAAGAAGTTCCACCAGTTTTAACGAAAATTCAATGGCCGATCCGGGCCCCCGGCTTGTCACAAGATTGCCATCCACCACCACGCGGGTTTCCAGATAGCGGGCTTTCTTGAGTTCGCCTTCAATGCCGGGATAGCTCGTAAGGGTTCGCCCCTCAATTAATCCCGCATCGCGAAGCACAAGCGGCGCCGCGCAAATGGCCCCGATCATCTTTTTTTTCTCATCCATTTTTTTAACGATCTCCAAAACCCTTGCGTCTTTCCTTAAGTTATCCACCCCCGGCTGGCCCCCGGGCAAAACCACCAAATCAAATTCCTCACTCATAACTTTTTCTAAAACCGTATCCGGCACCACCCGAACCCGGTGTGACCCCGTAAGCTCTCCTGCCTTCACCCCGGCAACCGTTACTTCTAAACCCGCCCGTCTTAAGACATCGATAATCGCCATCGTTTCAATTTCTTCAAACCCGTCCGCCAATGGAACTAATATTTTCTTCATGAGGATTCCTCCTATTTTTATTTTACTACACCCCAAAGTGCAAACTTTCTTCACTGTTAAGCAGATTTAGCCGATCTTGTGGTGACAGTGCGGTTATTGGCTCTACCCAATAGACTCGTGTGTGGGAAAAATCGAGACAAGCTCTTTCCAGTTTTTTGGTTTGTATTTGTCCCAGTCCTCTTGTTTCACGTAAAGCATTTTATAAGTGATCTTCTTCTGTCGGGCATTTGCGTCATCACACCACTGAGCAAGTCTTTGAATCTTCAAAGGATCGTCAAAATCCTCACGCCCCTTAGTCTCCACAATACACACCGCCTTTTCATCTGTTTTGACAAAAAAGTCCGGGTAATAATTTGCTATCGTCCCACCGGCATTTTTATAATCTATTTTAAAATGAACTTCATAATAATTCTTCGCGAACGAAATAATTTCATCGTCATTCAATCGCTCAAGAAAATCTGCAAACTCAAGCTCAAACTGGCTGTCTCCGACAATCCTGTTAAATACGCTTTTCTTAGGAACTAAATAAGCTCGGTCATTGACAACAAACGGGCGACTGCTACTGACCTTAATATAATTTTTGATTTCGGTATCACCCACGTCTTTCACTGTCAGCGCATTGATCCCGTTTTTGAAGGTCTCAATGATTGTCTTCGTCGCTTCGATTTCTGAAAGGTTTCTCAAAATGTTTTTATCATTAAGGTCAACGGCTGTTTCGAATAATTGAGAGGATATGAACTCTTTAACCTTGCCAAATAAAATGTCATAACATCCAAAAAGGCGCAGCTCTCGCATGATGCTTTGAGCAAAGAAGCCGACAACACTCTGATAATTTGGCTCCATATTGCTTTCTAGAATAGTCGTATGGTGGATTTTCTCTTCAATGACGTGCTTGAACACAATTTCTCGCTGTTCCTTCGCGCTGAAGGCCTTTATCTTTAACTTGCCGCACTTAAAACCCGCCGCATTCAATCCGGCAAGATCTTTGTATTCTCTCTGTATCCTCGGCGTCAAAATCGGAAGCTCAATATCCAACTTCTGAATGTCTTTCTTTGGGTTATCGTGGTCGATCTCAATGACCGTCGGCGTAATCGCTTTTGTCGTGCCGTCCATCTTTCGTTTTTCCAATTCAACACCTTCGGCCTTAATCGATTCAACAAAATCCATGAATGCCGGTGTTCCAACAACGCTTACATATTCTTCCACATCTTCCCGTCCGAAAAACATCCTTCTTAGGCCTCGGCCAAGCGTTTGCTCTGGTAAAATGTTTGATGTCGCCACATACGCTCGAAGACCTACTATCGTGGTAACGTTTTTAACGTCCCACCCTTCTTTGAGCATTAGAACAGATACGATCACTTGAAAGGGACTTTCCAAGCTATCTATTTCGTTGGCTTGTCTTCGCAGCCGGTCCAATTCTTCTTTCGCTTTGCCAGTTACTTTTTCCGACACATCGCCGCTTTTATTCGTGTGGATCGTCAATACCTTGCCGCTTAAATCAGCATAATTTTTTTCCAGATACGCCTGAACCTCATCACAGTTTTTTGTATCGTCCGTCATAATAAATAAAATAGCTTTCTTTCCGGTTGGCTCAAGTTCTTTGGAAGTCTTTCGCCATTCTTCAATGCCAAGATTGATATAATCCTCATATTTCTCGGTAAATATTGCGCTCTGTTTTTCCTGCAACTTTGCCCTACTGGCTTGATCCGGGAGCACAGGGGTCTTAACAACGCCTTGATGAATGGCCTCCACGAGCGGATAATCGGAAATCGTCTGCACAAAGATCGACCCATTATCGTGTTTCGGCGTCGCTGTGCAGTCTATCTGTAAAGAAATCTGCTTACCTTTCTGCTTCAGTTTATTATTTATGTCCTGGATAGACTTAAACCATGCCATCTTTGGATCATGGATGTGATGGGCTTCATCATTCATGACCATAAGCTCATCAATTTCCCGGATAATAGCTGCCAGGTCAACCAAAGACTCATTTGTTTTTGAAACAGGTTTTCCCCCTAAGAAATAATCTGTTAAATCGTCATCGTTGAACGACGATTCCTTAACATCGCCTTCATAAACACGGTGAATATTGGTAAGAAAAATATTTCCCGTAGGGGAAATTGCGGTCAAATCATCTTGTAAATGCAAGGTTATTTGGAAATCGTCCTGCCAGTTTCTGCCCTCGTATCCGTTATCCGGTAAAATGGGGTCCGAATAAAATATCCTCAATCCTTCAAAGTCTGTTTTGATACGCTCAAGCACAATGATATTCGGCGTAATTAAAAGAAAATTTCGGGAAAGCTCCGACTTCGGCTCATAGCGTTTATGGAAATAGGACCATGCGAGGAGCAGACTCATTACCTTTGTTTTACCGCTCCCGGTCGCCATCTTAATAACCAATCGAAACCAGTCCTCATCAAACATATTCGGGCTCACGCGCCCAAGAGAATCAAAGGGTAAAAGGTCAAATTTGCTTCTTGCTCCGGCAACATCATATAGCCAGATGATCGTTTCAACCGCTTCGCGCTGGGCAAAATAATACTGAAATAAAAACGCGCTGCCGTCCGCTCCATAAGCAAGATGCTCTTCTTTAAACCACCAGTTAAGAAGAGCTTTTGACGTGGCGCTTGCTCCTTCGTATTTCTTATCTCGCCACTCTGTAACACGTTTCCTAAGCTCCGGCACAAAGGGCGGGAGCAGCTTTTCATAGCCCTGTTCGCGCAATGCCTCATCAGCCGGAAACCAGCGAATCTCCGGCTTTAAAATCGAAAATTTATCTTTAGGGAAATTTTTATGCAGTGCCATCTATTTAATTTAATCCGATTTAATTGACTTTCTATAACCCGCACAAATTGAATAAGTTATGGAATCGAACTCATTTAAACTCATCTAAAACTCATTCAGACGGTTTTTACCTTGGGAGCAATAAAACAAGTAAAATAGTCATAACCTATTGTAAACAAATAACTTAATTTTTACTTGCTTATGAAAAATCAAGTAAATCTTTCTATGCTGTTTAGACAGCTGGCTGTGTAATAGCTTTGCGTTTAAATAAGTAACTCTTTTATTTTCAATAACTTACAATAAATTATATTGGAGAATAACTTATGAAATTAAATAAAATCAAGCCCAGAATGGCAAATACCGCGCATACCGCCTAGACCCTGTCGTGGCATCATCCTGCCTAATAAGCTTGGCTTCCACCGCTTCCGCTATCACTTGGGAAACGGTTGTTGACTTACTTTCCACCAATTTGAACCGTTCCCGTAAGCTCTGATTTGTCATCTGCTCATTCATCACATACCGCAAGCAACAATGTTGATAACACGCTCGCACACGATCTTTTCCATTCATCTCTTCAAAAGTTTTGTGCGAAAAAAGAATCGCCGTAGTTCGCCGCTCTCCGACCCGAAAATCCGGAGCCGGAAGTTGGTATAGTTCTGCGCTTTGAACGACCTTGTCGATTCCGCTTCCTTTCTCTTCGCAAATTCCAAGCCGCCTCATGACATCAGCCAAACGCTCATTACGTGATTGATACTCGTCAATAAACCGCTCCGTCGGAATAAACGGCTTCCCCGGATTCGAAATCTCGATTCGGTCTGTGTAAATTTCAATCACAACGGAGGTGCCTGATTCCAGAAAATCTTGGTGAATCAATGCATTCGCGACCAGTTCTCTGATAGCTACCTCAGGAAACATCTTGACCGTTTCGCGCAATGCTTTGCCCACGACCTCATTTGAAGGCAATAGACCGTTGATAAAATCAATTAAGCCCTCGAAACCCACTGCATAACCCCTAAGTCCCGGCTTATCTAAACGCGTCTGCATCTTGCCCTTGCCTTCATAAACGATGACACGCACCGACTTTCGAGATAAATTCTCAAACTCCCGCAGATCTTTCGCGAACAAAATTGCCCCTAGATTCGTAATTTCCCAAAAATCGTCTTTACGGCGGATCAACTTCTCGCTGACAAATTTCTCCAAAACACCTTCCCGTTGCGGTGGGTAAGGAATCTTGAGAAGGTCGAAATACCCTTGGGTATCCAGCAGTTTTATAACATCATCAGATACGACGCCTGCACGAGCCGTTTCCGAAAACCAATCCGGCTTTCCCTCATCAAAAATAGCCCTTAATCGATCCTCGGTCATAGACACAAGCTCTTCGCCTGACCGCATAAGATAGGTTCCCTCGAACTGATAAGCGGTTCCTCGAGGACGTGATGGCGCATGGAAAACAACAACCCTTCCCTCGGGAAAGCTCAGTTCTTCTACATCAACCCGGAAATTCAATTTGTGAAAAATTTTACTCTGAATATCGGATGGATTGGCAAATGCCTGACTCCCGACGATTTTCCTGGGCGGGTTGTTCGTGACACCAAGAATTAGTTTCCCGCCGCCCTCATTCGCAAGAGCGACACAATATTTAAATAACTTTGTAGTGTCAAACTGGTTCTTTGCTTCCTTGAACTCCAAATGCTCATGTTCTGCCGGAGCATTAAGCCATCGTTCAGCACTTTTTAAAGATGTGCTCATTCAAACTCCTTTTTCAGCCTATTTTAATCTATTAAATATTTATCTCTATCACTCTTGTCGTGTCATTACCGAAAATATCCACCACCTTAACGGCGATCTTACGCTGTCCTTTAGTGACCTCTTTCTCAGCCGAAACAAGGTCGAGTTTTCTGTCTTTCTTTGTCCTGAACGACTGCCATTCGTTCTCAAAAATATACCCGCCGGTCCATTCTTCTTTTTCTTCGTTGGTTCTAGGATCAATGGAACGAATAATCTCTTTTTTACTTTCCATATTAAAATCAACGGCCCAATAATCCACCCAATCCGTCCATTTTTTAGTTAAAACTTCTTTTGTCACTACGGCTGTCTTTTTGTCTTTGGAAACTTTAATGACTTGGCCATTTTCAATGACAATCTTGCTTGCCCCTTCTTTCAGGGAACCTTCTGCTTCTTCAAGACTATCCTGATTATAAAAAACGCTGAAATCGTACAACTCGATGGCAATGGTTTTATTATTCCCACGCCCCTTGATGATTGGCTTTACTTCGATAAAAGCAACGTCATAAAACTTCACATAACCTTTCTCAACAGCACGGCGGTCAAAAACCTGTTGGGGAATAACCTTAAATTGCACGTCAACACCCTGACGGCTGAGTTCTGCAAAATCAATACCCATCTCATAATCAAATCCGAGCACATCAAATTTTGTAATACCTTTTTCCTGGGCTTCCTTGATTGCTTCATCAATAAAGACAGATGACACCGGCGTATTGACGGGGCCAATCGCCACAAGCCGGTCACGTTTCTTGCCAACAAACGAATTATAGGAATCTACGGCTTGCGCTTGATAAGCAGAAAGAATCAGCTCAACAAACTGTTGTTCTTTATTGTTTGCGATGTATCGTCTTTCCTGTTCTCGGACACTTAAACCAGTATTGACATAATGCTCCCGTTCATACTTACCGAGGTTAAGAATCTCGAAAGCCCGAAAATCTTTGCCGTCTTTTTTCATTTCCCGTTGAACTTGAATAAGACGCTTTCGCGAAGTGTGAATAGCAAACCGCCCAAGATCAGAACCAATCCACTTGCGCCCTAATTTTTCTGCAACCGCCAAAGTCGTGCCGGAGCCGCAAAAGAAATCAGCAACAAGATCGCCTTCATCGGAGGATGCTTTAAGGATGCGTTCAAGGAGGGCTTCTGGTTTCTGCGTTGGATAGCTAAGATTCTCTCCAGAAATAGCTTCTACTTTACCAAGGTCAACCCATAAATCTTGAACCGGAATACCAGGAGAGTTATCTAGATACATTTTTAATCGAATTGCACCATCCTTAGATTCAGGATAAATTAAACGATTTTCTCGGTCGTATTGTTCCATGCGTTCTCGATTTACAGACCAACCGTTTCTGTGAGGTTGATATCCTTTGAACTCATAGCGTAAATTTGGGCGGGGATTTGGACTTCGGAGTGTAACAGATTGAAATCGCCGCCATTTTTTTTCGGGCTCTTGTCCCTTTTGCAGCCGAACAATTGTTCCATCTGGTTTTTCAGCATAAGCAAACGAGGTGGCTATAGATTCTTCGGACCGCTCAGAAAACTGAGGATTCCATTTGTAATTTTCTGCTCGTGAAAAGAAAAATATAGTATCCGTGATAGTTCCAAACCGATGGGGATCGTTATGAGCGCCGGTTCGACGCCATGAAATCTGGTTTACAAAGTTCGGATTACCAAAGACCTCATCCAGCATGATTCTAACAAAACTGTTCACTCGCCAATCACAATGGACATAAATACTTCCGTCATCTGCTAAAAGTCCGTGCATGAGTTTCAATCGTTCGTAAATCATGGCAATAAAACTGTCCGCACCCTTTCCCCACGTATCTCGATATGCAACTTCTTCAATAACAGATGGTTTTTTCGTAAAAGACTCATCACCGATTTCAATGTCCATCGAGAAATCCGCGCCAACGTCAAATGGCGGATCAAGATAGATCAGTTTTAGGCCGCCCTGCTTTTCGATTTCTTGACGCATGTGGCCATTCTTGAGAGAAGAAAGAATCAGTTTGTTATCACCCCAGATGAGCTTATTCGTCCATCCTCGAATCTGTCGCCCAGAGGGATCGAAGAAGTCCCCGAAGTAATCGTCTTTTTTGATTCTTTCTTTTCTTGGCTCATCAATATGTTCAATGGTTTGAAAGGGAAGGACCAGATTGCAGACTTCCTGCGTCTTGCCGTTCCAGACAAGCTCAACTTCGCGGTCATCCTGAAACAAAAGAAATCGGTATTTATCAGGAAGGGGCTTGCCTTCCTGAAGGAGTTTTATCGCATCTCTTTTTTCGTTTTCAGATAGTCTCATGGTTTTTTTACCGTTTACCGGACGACGTGTTTCACTTCAGAGTTTCGGTAACTTTTAAAAATTTTAACCCCTTGGTATACAAGAGAAAAACATTTTGAATGGTTACCTAATCAATGAAGAGCTACACGACGTCCCGTCATCGTGGAATCACTTAAACCAACTGGTCGGAAGTGTTTGATTGACTTCCTTGACCGCTTTTGGGATCAGCACGAGTTTCCCCTCGTCCGATTTTTTTCTGCTGCCATGGCCCTGTGAAATCACGGCCGATGTTCTAGGGCCATTCGGATCAAAACGCTTCATCAATTCAGCAACGGAAAAATAAGCGGCACCGGATGTTCTGGTTCTTTCGCGAAGCTCGTTGTCGTCAGTGGCAACTTGAATCTCGGCCGGCTTAGGGCACCGCTCGATCCAATCGATAATGGCGTCATCGGCTGATCCGGTCTTTGTGAAAATAACCCGGACAAAAGAATTGGCTGGTTCGCTTAAAAAAATATGCTCCTTTGAATCAAAGAAAATCAAAAGCTGAATTCCCTTTTTTCGAAGGCGGTAAGCCACAGCAAGGCGGATCAATTCCTTGCGGCGCTCATGTAATTCTCTTGCTGAAGCGATTTTTCCGCCGTTAATTACGTTGTAACCGTCAAGAAGAAGGATCATGACGCGTGTTTACCAGCCGGCGTCCCGTCTACATCTACATGGTTAGTTGCACTCTCTTTATTACCTGGCCTTTTGCAGGTTTTTATGAAATTAACCTCTTTAATCACAATAGGTTAAGTAATTTTGTTTCAATCGCCTTTGCGCAGGGATCGAAGGGAAATTCAGCACCCCTTTCGGAGGGCTTGATTTCCCTAGAAAGCTTAAAAAATGGTTGCCCCTTAAGGGTGGAAAAACCTGCAAAAGGCCAGTTATTACTGTTGTTTGGCAATTCAAGAATTTTAATCTGCGGCAAGGCTGTACCAGCCAATCCCTCTAAATCCCCATACATCCCAGCGGTGTTGGAAATTATTCTTTCGATCTGCTTTTCACGGCTTGCCCAAATCTTCTGCAGTGCTCTTTTTTCCGACTCGAGATCCTCTTTCATGGCTCGAAATCCTTCGACGATTGCAGTAACACGGTTACGAAATTCTGGGCCGGTCACATAGCGATAGATGAGGGCCATTTAAAATCCATCATTCCAATTCCTCTTTAATCTTTTCATTTAATTGCTTCTCGGATGGAAGAATATTTTTAAGCGGCGCGGGAAGCTTATGGGTCACGCGATATTCCGCGACTCCTACCGGATTTTTAGCACTCCTGAGCGCATATTCGACGACAATATGCTTCTTTCGTGCGCACAAAATAATACCAATGGGCGGATTTTCGTCTTTCAGTTTTGCCTGATCATTAAGCAAGTGGAGATAAAAGTCCATCTTGCCCGCATATTCAGGTTTAAAATCACCGATTTTAAGCTCTATCGCGACAAGGCATTTGAGCTTGCGGTTAAAAAATAACAAATCTATGAAATATTCGTCACCGTCCAGTTCAAGCCTGTATTGATTGCCGATGAATGAAAAACCCGCTCCCAGTTCAAGAACTGGCCTTTCGCACATTTTAGAGGTTAAACCGTGACAAAGAATTCAAGAAAAAAAGCCCATTCTCCGATGCGAGTGGTTGAGCGACCAAATCGCAACAACCGGAGAACGGGCTATGGTTCGAT
>Ga0247727_10013850_pt1 | contig 13513 bp, 9 predicted proteins | sample WisWelCaveWW1625_FD_202498 | JGI IMG/M metagenome (GOLD analysis project Ga0247727, IMG submission 202498) | Biofilm microbial communities from Wishing Well Cave, Virginia, United States - WW16-25 | ecosystem: Environmental > Aquatic > Deep subsurface > Groundwater > Cave microbial mat | place... | reverse complement strand
TAAACTTTTCATGTAAGAAGCATACTGGAGTTTGAGCGCAGGTTCTATTTGAAACGCTTTTTCCAGATCGGCTTTTGCCTTTTGCAGGAGCTGTTTTCTCTGTGAGGCGGTTACGCTTCCGGACTCAACAACACTCAGTGCGCCACGGATGGCTAATGTAGATGCGGAGCGGGAATTGATCTTGAGGGCCCTGGCTAGATGCTTCTGTCCCTTGCGTATTTCAGATTGAGGCGTTTGTTTTTGCGCAATCAACAGTTCCGCCTTACGTAAAAAAAGCTCGGCCATGGCCGAATGGTTATCGGCTTCCTCCGGATTCAGTTCGAGCGCCTTTGAGAGAGAGCGTTCCGCATTTTCCAGGAATTTCCGCGCAGGCTGGTTTTGTTTGATCGCCCATTCAGCTTCTTTTGTATCCACGCCTCCAATTCCCAGGTGGTAAATGTAATTGGCGGAGTTCAACCGGATGGCCTGTTGAAATGATTCACGGGCTTCCTGGAATACACCGATGGGATCTGTACCCAGCGTCATCATCATCACGCCTTTGCGTTTAAGAATATCTCCAATGTTATTGTACGCGCTGGGAAAATTCGGATTTAGTTGCAGCGCCCTGCGATAACTCTGAATTGCCGATTCATCATAGCTGCGCGAATCTACTCCTGAGTTCAACGCAAATTCGCCCAGATTCGCATACACAATTCCAAGGTTCACATGTGGCCAGGTGCGTTTCGGATCAATTTCAATCGATTTCTGAAGACTCTTTCTGGCTTCTTCCAGCGATGGTCGGGGATCAAGACCCTGAGTCATTTCGAATCTGGCCCTTGTACAAAACACATTCCCCAGCGTGTTGTACGAAGAAGAAAAATTCGGATTGAGCCGTATGGCCTGTTCAAAACTCTGTATGGCTTCATCAAGAGATGAAAGCGGATTCATTCCATGACCGACTTTATACTCTGCCTCATTCCAGTAGACGGAACCGATCACGCCATACGTTTGATAATCCGTGGGATCGATTCGCACTACCTGCTTTCCAAGTTCTATGGATTTTCTAAAGGAAATAGTGGGATCCTCACCTGTTTTGATCTCGTGTTCGCTCAAAACCAGGTACGCCAGCGATTTTTTGCCGTAGGCCTGCGCGCTTTCCGGATTTGCCTGTAAGGCTTTGTCACAGGCCGCAAGAGCCTTCTCAAAAGAGGTATCAGGTGAATTGCCCTGGATCCTGTCGAGATCCATCCATCTTACATAGAGGTTGCATTCCCATTCGTAAATCGAATCGTCGCTTTCGCCCAGTCCGGCGGCTGTCTGGTAAGACTGACCTGCGCGCCTGTAGAATTTTGCTCCTTCTTCGCGCTCTCCTTTCATATGATGCACATACCCGATTGCTTGAAGTACATCCGCCTCAAGTTTTTTTGCTTCATAAAGCCACGGGACCTGTTGAAAGGCATCGTGCGCCATCTGCAGCGATTTGTCGTAATTTTCTTCATAGAAAGCAATGAGCCCTTCTACATACGCGGAGGATTCTGCGGTTACTGAAGATCCGGCCTTCAGGTATTGAAGCGCCGGGTCCCGGTACTGTTTTTCTGCTTTCTTTCTGTGCGATTCTCTCAAGTCTTTACTGACTATTCTTTGTGAATCAGCGAGTGCCTTCTGATACAGGGCCCCGAAGGCCTGTCCCAGTGCATAGGCGACTTCCGCGCCCTGATAGCCTTTTTGCCAGGCGCTTTGCAGGAGGCGACTCGCATGCTGGTATTCTCCCAGTGCAAGGTAACCCCGCCCCAGCGCATAGTTTCCAGGCGATTCGCCAACAGTTCCGAATTGCTTCATTTCTTCTGAAATCTGCTTCATTCGTTCGCGCACCAGTGCTTTTTCTTTATCTGTGTTATGCAATGGTAAAAGATGCGAGTACCGGAGTATCGCTTCAATCTCTTTTACCAGTTGACCGTACCGTTGAGCGATGCCCGCCTGTTCTTTTGCCACAGCTTCACGCCTGGCGACTTCCCAGTAGGAACGCAACGCAACAAAACCCACAGCAATCAGAATGATGAGCGCCAGAAGGATTGTAAACACTACCTCTTTGTGCTTCTTCGCCTTTATTCGAAGCCTGTAGGTCAGATTTGCCGGCCTGGCCAGAATCGCTTCCCCATCCAGGTAACGCTGTAAATCATCTGCCAGGGCCCTGGCGGAGTCGTAGCGTCTTTGTGGCTCCTTTTCAAGGCACTTCATCACGATGGTCTCCAGATCTACCGGAATGTTCGGACTTCTTTTGCCCAGTGGTACCGGCTCTTCCTGTATCACCTTCATCAGCACTTCGATTGCAGTTTCTGCCTCGAACGGAGGTTTGTCCGATAACAGTTCGTAGATCGTAGCGCCCATGCTATATAGATCCGTTCGTCTGTCCAGTTGGCGTATTTCTCCCTTCGCCTGTTCAGGTGACATGTAGGTGGGTGTGCCGACAATCGCTCCGGTTACTGTAAGTCCCCTGGCGTTTATCTCACGGGCCAATCCGAAATCCAGAATGTAGGGGACCCATCCCTCTTCGCTCAACTCCACCATGATATTGCCTGGCTTAATATCCCGGTGAATCAAACCGGTACGGTGGGCTGCATGCAGGGCTTCGGCAACCTGTTTAATTACTTTAATTTTTTGCTCAAGGGACATCTGAACTGCCGATTCTTTGAGAGAACGGCCATCGATAAACTGCATCGCAATGTAGTGATAGCCTTGTACTTCGCCCACTTCATACACTCTGCAGATGTGCGGGTGATCAACTCGCGCTTGAATCCGGGCTTCCTGTAGGAAGCGCTGTGCGACTTCAGAATCATCGCTGCGGATAAGTTTCAGCGCAACAGAACGCCCCAACTGTGTATCCCTGGCAAGAAACACTTTTCCCATGCCTCCTGCGCCAATAAATTTCAGGAATTCGTAGTGTTCCCACCCCGTAAAAGGAAAAGACTCCTGAGATTCCATGAATGTTTCTTCCAGCTCAATGGAGATCAGTTCAGGTGGAGTCTTTCTATTACCTGGTTCTTCCTTTGGAATCTGCCTTCCATCCCGACTCACGGCCGCGATGCCTCGATTGATGATAAACAAACGATACTCTCAAACTATCAGAAGATCAGGGACCAAACAAGCGCAACAAAACAAACACCTTTTGTTACGGTAGACGGTGCTCTTTTGTCAGGAAAGTATCCCTGCCCCGGATTTTTTGCAGGGCAGATTCGGAAGCCGTAGAAATCAGTAAATCCGATCCATATCGTCCGATCGCCAGCGCTGCTAAAAGCGGTTCATCTTTAGCGGTAAAGACTTTCGAATGATGATCGACCCATTCGGCAGTTCTTCTTTTTTCATCCAGCTTTCCTTTTGCGAGAAAGCGAGCCAGGAGTTCCAGCAATGGCCGGCGCCCCGAGAAACTCTTGAAGTTTTCCGGCTTCAGCAGTTGATCGAGCAACTGATAACGCCCGGTAGTGTTTGGGTTTTGCATCAGTGTTTCGGCCACTTTCAGCCATTTGAGACTTCCTAGTCTCGTACAAAAAAGAAAGTTGGACTTTGCTCTTCCGATTCCTCTTTCATATAGGAACCATGAAAACTTTTGCGCAATACCTTGGTGATGCATCATTTCGTCGATTACCTCTCCGGTCGAAACATATCGCAAGAAGAGTGCCATTTGACACTTCGTCGTGGTTTTGGATCCATGCGTTACTTCCTGCTGAAAGGAATCTGAATTCGATCTGAAGAAAGTCTTATGAATTGCTGAATCCAAACGTCGTGGTACGATTTCAGTATGGATGCCTTCTACAGGAAGATTGTTGAATATCAGCGGGAAATGGCCGCTGATTTGCAATCGGAGAACCTGTCCGCACTTCTCACAAAAATGATCGGCGATCTGATGCAGACCGAAAACGTAATGCTGGTAGGAGTCGATGAGGAGCTGCTGGGGCCGTGGGCTGAAAAAACCGAGGGTTGGAAAATCAAGGGATACAGCCTTGATGTGATCCGCAAAGCGATTTCCAGTAAGAATGGATTCTGTAAGGCAGGAGTATACGAAGAGAATCCCAGCAAGAGTCAGGTTGCCGGGAATATCCTTTCCTGTCTGGCTGCTCGCGTGGAGGCCGCAGGCAAAATACTGGCAGTCATCTATTGTGATGTCAGAAAAGGCCTCCGGCGTTTCACTGATGAGGATGGAAACCGCTTGAAGTTAATCGCCGATTGTTGCGCTGTTTATGTAATGAACCTCGTGATGCAACGCAAAGACAGATTTGACGAACATCCATTGCCTGATCCGGCGGCGATTGCGACAGACAACATTTTGATTGGAGAAAGTTCGATGATTCGGAGCTTAAAATCGGAAATCAGTTCGCTTGCCCGGATCGATTCGGCAGTTCTGATTCTAGGAGAGACGGGAACCGGAAAGGAGGTTATCGCGCGGGCATTGCATTATTTATCGCCTCGAGCGAAGAGAGAGTTTGTGCCCGTAAACTGCGCTGCGATTAATGCAGGGACATTCGAATCGGATCTGTTCGGACATGAACGCGGCGCGTTTTCCGGCGCGTACAAAAAGCGGGAGGGAAAAATTCTTCGTGCCGACGGAGGCACCCTCTTTCTCGATGAAGTCGGAGACATCCCCATGGATTTTCAAATCAAACTTTTGCGCGTTCTGGAAACAAAGAGGGTAACTCCTGTCGGGGCAGATTTCGAGCTGCCTGTTGATTTCAGACTTGTTTGCGCGACGAATCGTGATTTAAAGAAGATGGGTTCCGAAAAAACATTCCGTGACGACTTGCTTTATCGTATTTCGGATGTTCAAGTGCGAATCTCTCCTTTACGCACAAGGCCTGAAGATATCCCGTTACTGGCGGCCCATTTTGCAAGCCCCAGGCAGTTGACGGAAGAGGCTATGGAATTGCTGAAATCCGTTTCAGATTGGCCCGGAAATGTGAGACAGCTCAGAAAAACAGTGGAAACCGCCTGTAAGTTGTGTGAAGGCCACTTGCTGACGAAAGACGATATTGCAAAACAACTGGAATATCAGGACTTGCTCGTGTCAACTCCGGTTGCTCCGCTCAACCATAGTGCGGATCTTGCTCAAGACTTGACTTATCGCGACCTCAGGAAAAAATGGCAGAACGGAGACTTAAGCGCACTTGATCTGGCAAGTATATTGAAATCACTTTATGCGAAGTCCCGCAACAACTGGGCGCGCGCCGCTAAACAACTTGGAATTTCGACGCCGGAGGAAATGAAAGCATTTCGAAACTGGATCTACTATCTCCAGAAAACTCACGTGATTGCGCCTGGACGACCCGGTTAAGCTAACGCGGCATAGCTTGACGGCATCGAGTCCACACAACGTGGACGTAACCATGGCGTATCGTCCATCTTTTACGCGAGCACAACGTTGGCCGCCCTGCTTCGATCAAAACTTCCACTGTAGTCGATTGGTAGTGCAGCAACAGGTTGCACCACGTGAGTTTCTGTTGGCACCCACGTAAGTCATTGACTTTGAATGGTTTCCGTGTGTACCGAGCTGCTTTGTTGGTTGCGCTGTTTGCACTTGTACCGTTTTTGCTTGCCTTTTTAAACTTCCCTGGAATATAGTAACATATTGATAAATAAGGAGTTATTTGAAATTCGATGAGACGGCATAAAAAGTGGCATCAGATTTGCCCTTTATCGTGGCGTGCATGTTTAACCAAAATTCCAAACCAAGACGGAGTAAAATGAAAAAGTTTTTAAGTTTCAATCTCATAACCGTGTTTCTGTTCTTACTTAGTTTTGCTTTAATCCAAAGCACTGCGTCTGCGAATCACAAGTGGAATCGTTACCATTGGGCACGTAAGAGCAACCCATTCACAATAAAATTGGGAGACAATGTGTCGGGTACGTGGGATTCTCATCTCAACACCTCATCTGCGGACTGGACCGTATCCACGGTTCTGAACACTAACGTCGTGGCAGGCGGCACAAGCGCGTCAACCTGCGCCGCAACCACGGGTCGTGTCGAAATATGCAACAGTACTTACGGGTCGACAGGCTGGCTTGGTGTGGCACAGGTCTGGTTGTACGACAACAGAGGACACATCTCGAAGGGTACCGTAAAAGTTAATGACTCCTATTCCATGAATTCGGCAGAGAAACTGCACGTTATGTGCCAGGAAGTTGGCCATACATTCGGACTTGGCCACCAGAGTACTTCGGGAGCATCACTGAATACATGCATGGACTACTACGCCAACACGAGCGACTCTGATATGACGAGTACGAAACCGAACCAGCACGACTACGATCAACTGGTGTCGATCTACTCTCACACTGACAGCTTTACTACCATCGCCAGTGCGCCTCCCGCGGCATGGGACTCGATCCGGTTAGACGGCCCGGGACAGTGGGGCAAACTGGTTGAAAGATCCACTAATGGCCAGTATGAGACGTATATGCTTGATTTCGGGAACGGATATAAGGTACTCACGTTCGTAATCTGGGCAGGGCCAAACAACAAGGTAGTTGGCCAAAATGATCGGAATTGGCGCTAATCCTTTTGTTAGCATTTGTGTAAGGATAAGGATAACGTAAAATTAATTCTCCCTCGAGTAAAAGGCGTCCGCTCTGCGGGCGCCTTTTGTGTTTACACAAGTAATTGCTCATCGTTGATTGCTTGAGCCTTCGCCCTTAATGAGGTTGTTCGTGTAAGACGGTGATCGAAATCGTTGTGATTTTTAAAATTCCCGTGCCATCCAGCAACAAGCCTGCCTTTCCTTCCGGAGCCGTTGTGCCATGACCATGGACGATGAGATTGCCGTTGAGATAGCCTCGAAAATGTGTGCCCGCTGCAACGGCCTTAAACCGATTCCAGCCGGCAGGAATCGCTGCCGTTGCCTTTCCAAACGAATTCCGGCCATCGGCCGAATGCCGTCCTAATTCCATCGATGTCTTCTCAATTGTAAGGAAATCATTGTCTTTGTTATTTACGTGATGCACAAGAGATACCGCTCCGTAAAGACCGGATAGATCCATCTCGATTTCGATTTGAACGTCGCTATAGGTTGCTGTTTTGAAAGTCAGAAGCAGTGGTTCGGGCACTGATTTCTCGATCGTCAAAACTGTCCTTCCATCGATTTTCTCGGTGCGCGATTTGATGGAAGCGCCTCCTGAATCAAAGAATTCAACAAACCGTGTTTCGGATCCGGGACCGAAATTCCACGTGAAATCGTTTCCTTCGATGACTGGCCCTGCTGCGGCCTGAACTTGATGCGGTTTTCGCTGATCGTTTGCCGGTGGCGTTACTGCAACGGCATGTCGGTAGACCAGCGTACCTCCCAGGTCAGCGGTTTGGATCAGTAATGCCTGACCTGCAATTGACATCACAATGATTACCGCATGAGCCCAGCGTTTGTAAGCCGCGAACTGTATCAAGAATCGGATCACAGCGTAAATGCCAAAAAACCATAATGTGAACGTGGCGAAATCTTCATGACGCGAAAGAACTGCTTCGACCCCGGCCGACAACTCCACTGATTCTGCAGCAGAGCGTCCTGACCAGAATGTCAAACCGGCCGCGGCCGCTCCCAATAGATAAATCAGAATCGCGGTCTTGTGAAGCCATTCACGCGACAGGATCAACGAAGCTATATCTATCAGCAGCGCCACAAGCAGCAACGCAATTGGAAAATGGACCATCGCCGGATGTAAATTCGGAAGACTGGTTTTCGATAGAATCAAGCTTTCCATCAGTGTCTTCTTATTTCCTCTCAGAAAGATCCCATCCGGCTTCCGGACCGGCTACTGAACCCGTCACCATCGATTCTTCCGGGGAGAAATCAAAAGCAGGGGCTTGCAGCGCATCATTGGAAAGCAGGAAGCCCTGCAATTGAGTTGCAAAGAGCGAAGCGCGCGTTACGGACGCGATATATTCCACTTCCAGTTGATAAAGATTCCGTTGCGCGATCAAAACCTGAGGATAGGCTGCAGCCATTTGTCGAAAACTATTCAGATACAGACGATAAGCCTCGCGAGCGCGTGGAAGCAGGTGGCTACGATACTTTTCGGCTTTCGCTTTCTGATTATTGTATTGCGCCAGCACATCTGAGAATTGTGATCTAAGAGACAATCTTACTCTGGTGAGTTCCTGCTTAGCGCGGTCAACACCGGCTTGAGCAACAGCAATATTCCCCTGGTTCCGGTTAAAAATCGGAAGAGGAATTCCCACCTCAATAAAACTTTCCCATCCTACTTCTTCACTGGTACTTTTAAACTGCTCAAAATTGTATCCGACTCCTCCACGCAATCGTAGATCAGGAACACGTTGCGCTTTCGCCAACGAAACAGCAGCTTCAGCGCGTTGCAATTGAGCCTGTGCTGTCAGCACTTGAGGGCTATTCTCAAGCAGATCTCCGAGCAGTTGAATGTCTTCCAGTTGTTCCAGCATTTCCGGCTTTAGAGAGCCCGAAACATTTTGTAAAGGAAGATCGGTATTCCCAATCATCGCTGTAAGACGCTTCCAAAGGTGCAGTCTTTCAGTTTCTGCTTCTTCCGCCGATAATTCAGCGGCGTAAGCCTCAATTTCCGCTTCCAGGAAATCAGGCTGGTCGGCAGCTCCCACGTTGAACAGCTCGGACGTAATCCGGACCGCTTCGCCGGCAAGCTTCGACAGTCGTTGCCGGCCTTCTGCCTGATACTGTGACCCGAGGACCTGATAATACGCTGCGCGAACCGCGTTCAAGAGAATGGTTTTCTGAGCCTCGTTCAAGATTTCTGCCTGTCGTAAATCACCTTCGAAAACCTTTTTCGCTTTTCCGATCTTGCCGCCCAGCAGGATTTCCTGTTCCGCAAAAAACATATGCTCGCTCGTATTTCCGGGATCGCGAAATGCGAGTTCCTCTCCCATGTACCCAACGACAGGATTCGGATACAGACCTGCCTGTTGTAGCCGGCCTCTCGCCGCACGAACGGCCGCCTCAGCCTGAGCCACCGTCGGATTGTTTTTCAACGCAAGCTGCTCCAGTTGCGACAGGGATATCCCTGTACTGAATTCAACTTCCGAGATTTGTGGTTCTTCTCTTACCTGCGTTTGCTGCTCCTGTTGCATGTGTAGATTCCCGCTTTCCTCTTGTTTTTGTTCCGGCTGATTGTGTTGATGTTCGGAAGACACCGGGTAAACCGCAATGAAGAGAATAAAACCAAATGCTGGCAAAATTGTTCGTATCATGTCGCCTTCCTCCTTATCCGTGTTTATGCGGCCCGGATGATTCCTGCTTCTTTCGTCCTTCGGCCTGCAACTTTTTCACCTTTTCATACAACTCTGGTTCGAGGACTCTAATCAACGACATCATACCCATCATTCCGCCTGTCCAGTTTTTGGCGAGACCATAGGTCTCCGGTTTTTCTACGGCTTCATCCATAAACATGACCATGTCCTGGGGATAGCCGGGAACTTTTTTGGGATCCGTTTGATCTGCCCCCATCTGATGTTGACTGTGCTCCGTTTGTTTTTGTCCAACAAGGTGTCCAACACTTTCTTCGTATGTGGATCCTACTCCGAGTGCGCGTCCCATGCTTGCTCCAAACTCTTCATCCATCGCAGAGCCTTCACGTATCATTCCCATTCCTTCTTCCATTCCCATGCCGGAGTGCATACCATGTCCCAGATGTGTCATTGGCCCTACCATGGATACCATCTGATTCATCATGTGATGCGGTAAATGGCAATGAATCATCCAATCGCCGGGATAGATCGCATCAAACTCAACATCTCGCGCCTGTGCCACACCCACAAGAACGGTGTTTGCCGGCGTCCAGGCTGCCTGTGGTACGCGGCCCCCTTCTGTGCCTGTCGTATAGAAAGTATTCCCGTGCAAATGCATCGGATGATGATCCATTCCGAGATTTACAAACCGGATTCTCACCCGCTCCCCCAGTTTGACGATCATGGGTGTTGTTGCCGGTCCCGCCTTGCCGTTAAGCGTCAACCAGTTGAATTCCATGGAAAGAGTATTCGGAATCGGGTTATTGGGAAGCAAAGCCCATTCTTGCAGGATCAGGCCGAAGTCCTTGTCAACTTTCGGCTGAAATTCTTTCTTAGGATGCATGATGAATAACCCGATCATGCCCATCATTTCTTGCATTGCCATGTGTGAGTGATAGAAGAAAGTGCCTTTTTGGTGAACTGTAAACTCATAAACGAAAGATTCACCGGGCATAATCAGTGGTTGACTGATATACGGCATTCCGTCCATACTGATTGGAATTTCAAAGCCATGCCAGTGCATTGTTGTCGGCTCCGGCAGTTTGTTGTGAAGGATGAAACGGCAACGATCGCCCTCCATCACTTCAATAGTCGGACCCGGAACTGAGCCGTTATACCCCCACGCGTAAACCTGTTTTCCCGGTATGAATTCAGTTTTTACTACCTCTGCAGTGATATGAAAAACTTTTACTCCATTTTCCTTCGTCCAGGGCATTTTCGGAATGTCGGGAGTCTCGACCGGCAAATAGCCGGTTCCGGCTCGCGAGGCCTTCAGTTGCCGTTCCTGGTGCTCAATTCCATGCCCTTCCTGTTGGGCATTTCCACGGCGCAAACTGGAAAGGAAAGCTCCGGCTGTCAGAACAACACCTTTCATAAAATCGCGTCTCGAACTCATATATGATTCCTCCAATCAAAGAAACAGATCCGAACAGATACAGATAAGTTAGATGGAATAACGTAGAGGTCAGATACGGAGAACGACCGGGCGAGACGGATGGACTGTTCCGGGACATGGACCGGGGGCCGCCAACTGATGAATTGAAATTCCCTGGCCGGCTATTTCCACAGAAAGCGGGAGAATGGACAGCGTAAAGTCTGCGAATACGCCATTCTTTTCAATAATTCCGTTGCCGGCACAGCAATCCATTGAGGTGGTATTCTGATCATCCGTTTTATGGCAGTCGTCCGGCTTCTCCGTTGGTTGCGCAGTAACGGGACAGGAAAACGGACAGCTGAAAAGAGCTAAAACGATCAAGAAAACGAAAATGTGCTTCTTGTCCATTGGCGATTGTTGCTTCGGCCGGCTTTCAAAAACCGCCAGCTCAATAGATAAGTTGCCAACGGATGATTGTTTCATTCCAAAGTTAATCTATCCCGTTCACGGCGCCACGTCAATAACAGATCGTGCCTTTTTCGATTGGTTAAAAGAATCAACTGTGGTTACGAAGCCCATTTTTGCTATCTGCTGAGTTTGTTGTAACCTTAACATTCTGCACAAAACAGAAACAATTGAATGCAAAAGGAGCAGACATGAGAAAGGCAGGAATTTTTGTTTTGATATTTCTATGTTCCATTCCGTTGGTTGCGCACGATCTTTTTTTGCGGTCCCGCCCCTTTATTTTACCGGGCCCGGGAAGTGTAGTCCTGTCTATGTGGCTGGCAGAAGCCTTCCCCGGGAAGGAGCAGAAATGGAGAGCAGATAAGACTGTTTCTGCTGCTGTCAACGGTTCGACGGGATATCGAAAGCTAAACGTTACGGGTACGGCTCCGGAGATCCCGTTGAATCAAGCAGGAACGTTTGTAATTGGCTGGGAATCAAGGCCCTCATACATAAAAATTGACGCGGCAGCGTTCGCAATATATCTGGAAGCGGATGGCTACATGAACGTGATCGAGATAAGAAAAAAGCGGGGAGAAGAAAGCAAAGAAGGTACCGAAAGATATGTACGCTACCTTAAGGCGCTTGTTCAGGTTGGGTCACAACGGACGGAACACTACAAAGATCCATTCGGGTTTAAGATCGAGCTGATTCCGAGCTCAAATCCGTACTCCACTAAAATCGGCGGCCCCCTGGAGCTCCAGCTGTTTTTCGATGGGAAACCCCTGGTGGGAGCAAAAGTTCTCGCTACGTATGAAGGTTTCAGTGAGGAACATGACGTGTACGCGCAAAGCCTGCAGTCCGGTCCGGATGGAAAATTTAAAGTTATCATTGACCATCCGGGGTTGTGGATGGTGCGAGCGAATTACATGCTTCCACTCGCGGGGGATTCCAAGGCTGAGTGGGAAAGTTTTTGGGCAAATTTAACTTTCGAAATTCCCGGCTAATTAGCCTGACTTACAATCCAAACAACATTGTAATTTTCATACAAACCAACGCATCGCCGGATTCACACGGGAGCAGGCTGCTTACGCTGCCGGGCCTGGTTCATTGCCGGAAATTCCCACTTCCACGCCTCCATGGCCGGTCCCCGAATTCGGGCATTCTCTGCGTTTTTGAATTCGGAGAGCCATCATCTCAGGGCACGGAGGCCCGCCCAACTAAACATTACTAAAAAGGCGGCAGACGCTTTTGACTTGACATGTAATATGCCGGAAGCATATGCTGAGCGTATGAAGACTGCAAGACTGTTTCGAAACGGGCGAAGCCAGGCAATCCGTTTGCCGAAAGAGTTGCGGTTTGAAGGAATTAAGGAAGTCAGGGTAAGTCGCAAAGGCAAATCTATCATTCTGGAACCGGTGGAACAGTTCTCATGGGAAGAATGGTGGAACAGCTGGAAAGCTCTCGGCAGCGATTTTCTTCCGCACGGACGCCGCCAACCTCGCATGCAGAAACGTGATCTGGATTTCGATTGAGCGATGGCGTTCCTGCTTGATACGAATATCTGTTCGTATGTGATCAAACAAAAACCGGCCAGTGTCTATAACAGATTGTCCCGCACAACACCTGCAGAAGTTTTTGTTTCTGTAATCACCGTGTATGAACTCTTTACAGGTTGTGAAAAAAGCTCAAAAAGGGAGCGGCTCCTTCAGGAGGTAAGGAAATTCCTGTGGCCTTTTTCACTGATTTCCCTTACCGAACAGCATGCATTCAAAGCCGCATCGTTGCGCGCAAGGCTTGACAGGGCGGGAACGCCGATCGGGCCCTACGATCTACTTCTGGCGGCCCAGGCCCTGGTTGAAGGTCTCGTCCTTGTAACAAACAATACGCGTGAGTTCCGGCGTGTGGATCAACTGCGGTTAGAGAACTGGACAATATGAACGACGGCGTGTGACGATTGCGCGGTCCTCGATTCGCGTCAACTGTGCAGAATTTCCTGTTCTTTGGATTTGGCGAGATCGTCAAACTTCTTGATGAATTCATCATGAAGTTTTTGCACGGTATCCATACCGCGTTTTTCATCGTCTTTGGAGATTTTCTTATCCTTCTCCATTTTCTTCAAGTCATCGTTTCCAATGCGACGGATCTGGCGAACTTCGTTGTGTCCGTGTTCCAGGACTTTTCTGACGTGCCTGGCCAGTTGCCGGCGTCTTTCCTCTGTCAATGGCGGAATGGGAATGCGAATCAGTTTTCCGTCATTGGAAGGGTTCAGTCCCAGATCGCTTCTGCGAATCGCTTTTTCGATATCAACGATGATGCTGACGTCATAGGGTTTTGCAGTAATCAGGTTTGGCTCCGGAGTGCTCAGGGCGGCAACCTGATTCAAAGGCGTCGGCGTATTATAGTAGTCGACGTTGATTCCATCCAGTAATGAGATTGAAGCTTTGCCTGTTCGAACACCG
>Ga0247727_10013849_pt1 | contig 13513 bp, 14 predicted proteins | sample WisWelCaveWW1625_FD_202498 | JGI IMG/M metagenome (GOLD analysis project Ga0247727, IMG submission 202498) | Biofilm microbial communities from Wishing Well Cave, Virginia, United States - WW16-25 | ecosystem: Environmental > Aquatic > Deep subsurface > Groundwater > Cave microbial mat | place... | reverse complement strand
TAGACCACGCCCATCCCGCCCGCGCCGAGTCTGTCCGTGATGCGGTAGTGCGAAATGGATTGCCCGATCATCGGTTCCGACCGTGCAGGAATTCTAGGTGGCGGGCAGGGGCGAGTCAAACGGCCGTGGAGGTCTGGCGGAAGATTGAGGGCAAAATAGGGCAGCGGTCAGGAGATCAGTCAAAGTCCACGGCGACAGAATGCATTCCGTCGCCGCCGGCGGGGCTGCTCATTATTACTTTGCCGGTGCGGCTTTCGTTGGTGAGCTGGTTGATGACCTCGACCGTGGTGCCTTCCTTGATGCCTCCGCGCAACTGGAGCATGCAGGACTTGTCGTTCAAGATGCGCGCGTTGGGCACGGACTCCTCGAGTTTCAGACCGCTGCTTTTCCACCGCAGCATAATCGCAGCGGTATGGGAGATGACCGTCTTGGAACGCGGCTTCTCGGCCGCGGGAGCGGCCACAGGCTGCGGAGCAGAATCCATGGAAAAGTCGGGGGGCTTGTCCCCATAGGTGATGTTTTCCAGCCCCACCTTGATGGGCCCGGATTCCACAGGCGGGGCAGCGGCCGGCTGTTTGGCGAACTCCTGATACCCGGAAGGCCGCGCGGGCGGGAACTGCAACCCCCAGAGGTTTACCTGCTGGTCGAGCGCACGGATGCCAATCTGAGTGGCTTCTGATGTGCCGGGCTTGCCCGTCCAGACGACCTTGAACTGCGCCTTGTTGAACCAGCCGCAACTGACTTCGATGGTCTGGGAATTGGCGACGCAGCCCAGGCCATCGAGACGCGCGCCGTGGCGGCTGATATCCAGGGTCGAGGCAGTCTGGGTAAACGTGTTGCCGAAGCGGTCCACGCCGCGCACCTTTACCTGGAGGTGTTTGGGGATCCGGACTTCTTCAAACTTTGCTGGCATTGCCGCTACCACCCTTTTCGTGTGCGGGCTAGACAGAGCTACTATCAAACGTCAGGCGGGCGGTGTCAACTGTACGGAAGGACAGGCCCCAAAACAGCCTGCCAGGGGATTGGGCTGCCGGGAGGGTCAGTTCAGAATCTGCTCGTTGCCGCCACGGATGACGCGCACAAGCTGGATGCGCGTGGTCACCACCATGTTGCCGAATTCCAGGAACAGGCCGGGCGCCGCGACGAGGTCGGCTTTGATGGCGCTGCCGCCCCAGGTGCAGCCGTTGATGGCAATCATCCGCGGGGACTGCCCCTTGCGCTCAAACCAGCCGCCGGATACCCAGTACTGGTCTTCGCCAAGCACGCAAATCGAATACGTCGAATTCCGGGTGGTAACCAGTACCCAGTCGCCATGGTGGAGGTCGCGTTTGCGCACCTGTTCAAGGCGCTTGGCGCTCTCGACGCGGCTTTCCAGCGTGGGCACATTGCGGGGGAACTCGTGACGCCCGCTGCGATCCCACGAATGGTCGTGGACACCCATACTTGCTCCGATACTAGGACGCGCGGACTGCGATGTCAACGCCTCCTGTCAATTTAGATGTGAATATCTCCCCAGTGGATGCAGGGCCGCGCAGGGGTCTTCGGGGAAGCCAGGCCGCTTGATTTCACCACTTCGTGCGGGCTAACGTTTCACGCCTGGTTTCGTCCGAACCGAGCGGCAGTTGATGAGAATTCAGAGCGTAGGAAGGTGGCGGCGTCTGCCGATTAGGCTGGACCCTTACGCGCTACGAATTTGCAGCGGCGGACGCGGGAACAGCGGCGGAGAAAGGCCACGTGGTCCGTGTCTGGCGGCGGATGGCCAGCGGGAGCTGGAAGGTGGTTGCGGATATTGCCGCACCCCTGCCGCCGGAAACCAATTGATCAGCGCAGAGTGGCTGCGCGCAGTTTTTCCAGCGTAATGCGCAGGTCAGCCGCGCCGGGGTCGTCTGGCCGGTCGCGCAGATAGATTTCCAACGCTTTGGCGGCGCGAGAATAATCTTTGCGGCGCGTATAAATGTGGGACAGATAGAACTGCGCCCGCGAGGCCTTCGCGCCTTCCTGTTCATACGCGCGCAGCAGCACCGGCTCGGCCCCCGCATCGTCCCGCGCCATCACCAGGGCAATCCCCAGCAGCAACTGCGCGCCAGACTGGCGGGGAGCTATTTGCACGGCGCGCAGGAGAGGCGGCAGAGCGTCGGAGTAGCGCTGCTGGCGATAGAGGCACAGGCCGAGGTTGAGCAGCGGGCGCACGGCTGAAGCGTCGGCGACCAGCGCCTGCCGAAGATGAGCTTCTGCGCCGGCCAGGTCACCCTGTTTCATCAGCAGGACGGAAAGCTCGTTCCTGGCGGCGACATATTGCTGGAAAAGTTCGATGGCCCGCTCCAGTTGCTGCTGCGCAGCAGAATGTTCGCCGCGCCCCGCGAGCTGCATCCCTTCTTCAAAAAATTTTCGCGCGGTCTCCGGAACATCCTGTTTCAGCTCTGAGACGCTCACGGTGGAAGGGCCCAGCACCACGGCGCGTTCCAGCGGACGCAGGTCCACCTGCACGGTAGGCCGGTGCCCCGTGGTGTAGAACTGTACCGAGGTGGTGGCCCAGCTCTCGCCGTCGGTCTCCACGCGGATGGTGAAGCTGGCGTCTGCGGTGAGATTCTGCAGGATGATCCGCCCGTGCGAGTCTGTGTAGTAGAACTCAGGCGGGCGGCTGCCGTTGTCAGCAAGGAGCTCAAAGCGAATGTTTTTCTGGATTGGCGCGCCCTCAGGGGTGAAGATTTGGCCGCGAACCGTCACCGTGCTGCGGGAGGCTTTGATGGGGCTGGAAACCGTTTCCACTTGTCCCGGGCATTCAGCGGGAAAGACAGAGAGAAGCGCCGCAACTGCGAGAAACCGCCGCACCGTACGCGAATCTTAGTCCTACCTCGAAGTGTTTTCAAGGAATTGTTGGCTCGTTCAGGCCCCTTGGGAAGACCACTGCGTAGGGCCACATTTGTTGTAAAATTACCACAGGGTCGAATTTAGAAGCTGCCGCCAGGCTGTATGTTATTGAAAATAAGGCCATAAATTGCATTGGCTCTGGCAGCGTAAATGCCCAGAATGCCGCAAAATGCCCTTTCAATGCACAATCGAGCGCCCGGTTGAGGTAGAGGGAGTCGGCCTGCACACCGCGGTGCGGTGTCGGCTGCGACTGCGGCCTGCTCCTGCGGATACAGGCATCGTATTCCGGCGGGTGGACCTGGACAATTTCGAGATCGAGGCTCACGGCTGCAACGTGGCCCGCGTGAGCTACGCCACCAGCCTTATGAAACGCGGCGTGTGGCTTTCCACAACGGAACACCTGCTGGCCGCGCTCTATTCCTGCGGCGTGGACAACGTGTACGTGGAGATGGACGCGCTTGAGGTGCCTATCCTCGATGGCTCCTCGCAGCCATTTATGGAGATGCTGGAGCGTGCGGGGGTCCGACGGCTGCGGCGGCGGCGGAAGTACCTGAAGGTGGTAAAGCCGCTGGAGTTTTCCGACGGCGACCGGAGAATCGGGATTTATCCGTGCGAAGAATTCCGGGTGCGGTGCCTGATAGATTTCCCGCACCCCATGGTCGGGCGCCAGGAGATCGAGGTGCTGGTGAACCGCGACACTTTTGCGAGGATGCTGGCCCGCGCGCGCACCTTCTGTTTTTACGACGACGTGGAAAGACTCCGCGCCGCGGGGCTGATCCGCGGCGGCTCGCTCGAGAATGCCATCGTCCTCACGCGCGACGGCGTGATGAATGGCGGGGACGCCTCCGGCCTGCGCTTCCCCGACGAATTTGGCCGCCACAAGACGCTGGACATTATCGGGGACCTGGCGCTGGTGGGCCGGCCGCTGAAGGCCCTGGTGGTGGCGCACAAGGCCGGGCACGCGCTGCACACGCAGCTCGTCACCCGCCTGCTGGCCGACGCGTCCCTGTGGGTGGAAACCACGGAAACTGCCCCCGAAGCCGCGCCCCTGCGGCTGGCGCGCTCCCCCGCGCCTGTCCCCGCCGGCTGATTCCCCGGCCGGAAATCGGAACTCGGCGCTTCCAACGAAACACTGTGGTCCCATTCTTGCGTCCTGCACGCGAGTTTCGAATTTTGGTTTCGAGGATTCGTGAGAAGATAGCTTCCAATATGCCGCACAGCGACACGGTTATCGTTATCCTGGCCGCCGGAAAGGGCACGCGGTTGAAGTCCAGCTTGGCCAAGGTGCTGCACCGCGCGGGCGGGCTCTCGCTGGTCGAGCACGTAATCCGCGCCTGCCAGCCTCTGGTGCCGGAATCCCTCCACGTGGTCATGGGGTATCAGGCGGAAGACGTCCGTGCAGTGGTGGTGCCATTGGGCGCGAAGACTGTGCTCCAGAACCCACAGCTGGGCACCGGGCACGCGATGCAGGTGGCCCGGCAGAGCATCGGAAACCGCGCCAAATATGCCGTGGTGCTGCCGGGCGACGCGCCGCTGATCCACACGCAGACGATGGAAAAGCTGCTGCGCACACACATCGCGGGCCGCGCCGCGGCCACCATCCTTTCCGCGCACCTCCCCAACCCGGCAGGTTACGGACGCATTGTGCGCAAGGCTGACGGCAGCGTGGCCGCCATTGTCGAAGATAAGGCGCTCCGCGCGGATCAGCGCGGGCTGACGGAAGTGAATTCCAGTATGTACTGCTTCACGCTGGCTGCGCTGTGGCCGTGCCTGGAAAAAATCCGCCCCGAGAATGTCCACAAGGAACTGTACCTGACCGATGCCATCGCCCTGCTGGACAAAGCGGGCGAAAAAATCCTGGCCGAGGTGGCGCCGGCGCCGCAGGAGATCCTGGGCTGCAACACGCGCGTGGAGCTGGCCGGAGTGGACCGGCTGTTCCGTGCTCAGAAGCGCGCCGCGCTGATGGACGCAGGCGTAACTATGTACCTGCCGGAGACCATCCTGATCGACACCGAGGTCGAGGTGGGCACCGACAGCGTCATCGAACCCAACGTGCAGTTACTGGGCAACACGCGCATCGGCAGCAATTGTGCCGTGCGCACCGGCAGCGTGCTCACCGACGCGGTGCTCGACGAGGGCGTGCTGGTGCGCCAGCATTGCGTGATTTCCGGTTCGCATCTCGGCGCCGGAGCCGTGGTGGGCCCCTTTGCGCATATCCGCGATGGAGCAGATCTGCGCCCCGGGGTGCGCGTGGGCAACTACGTGGAAGTGAAAAAGAGCGTCCTCGAAGAAGGCGTCAAGGCCATGCACCTGACCTATCTGGGCGACGCCACCGTCGGCCGGGACACCAACGTCGGCGCCGGCACCATCACCTGCAATTACGACGGCACAAAAAAGAACCCCACGAAAATCGGCGCGCGCGTCTTTGTGGGCAGCGGGACGGAGCTGGTGGCCCCGGTCACGGTCGGCGACGGCGCGTACATCGCCGCGGGTTCGACCATCACCGAAGACGTCCCCGCAGAGGCGCTGGGGATTGCCCGCGAACGGCAGGTCACCAAACCCGGCTGGGCGGCAGCGAAACGAGAGGGAGCGGCGAAAACCGCGACCCGGAGCTCGGTTGACCATACCCAAATCGGAAAATCCCAGAAACCGGGCGCGAAGGCTCGAAAGAAAACCAAATCCCTCAGTAAGTAGCGTGCCCGGGTATTCCAACCCTCCAAAGGGGTCGTTGGGCTGTCCGTACAGCCATACGGCTAGTGCTTGACGTACATATGTCCGTGCGCTAAAATCCCAAGGATGAAAACCACCCTTAGCCTCAATCCCGTGATCGCGCGCCGACTCAAGAACGAGGCGGCACGTCAGGGCCGCACCATGTCTGAACTGGTGGAAATCGCGCTGCGGAAGCTGTTCCGAGCGCCCAAGCGCAGCAAAGAACTGCCCTCGCTCCCCACCTTTCATAGCGGCGGCCATTTGGTGGATATCGCCGACCGGGACCGCCTCTATGATGCAATGGAGGGGCGATAATTGTTCGTAGTGGACACAAATGTCCTGGTTTATGCGGTGGACGGGGATTCAGAATATCACGCGAAGTGCCGTGCATTGCTGGAGTCCTGGCAGAGGAGTGCGTCCGGCTGGTATCTCACCTGGGGGATCTGTTATGAGTTTCTTCGAGTAACCACTCATTCGCGGATACTCAGGAGCCCTTGGAATCTCGCAGAAAGCTGGCAGTTCTTGGAAGCCTTGCTTTCTTCTCCGTCGGTGGAATTGCTCATCCCCTCCGAGCGCCATGCCGAAGTGGCCGCCGAGGTCTTCCGCGAAACTCCAGAGTTGGCCGGCAACCTTCTGCACGATGCGACTACGGCGGTTTTGATGCGCGAGCATGGCATCCACCGAATTTACACGCGCGACATAGATTTTAGCCGCTTCCGATTCCTCGAAGTCATTGATCCCCTCGGCAAGCGAAACTAGCCGACCCCAAATCCTGCGTCGTCATACTGGGAGCAGGCCATTCCTCAACTGCGGCATGGCCACCACGTCAGCCGTGTTAGAATCCCTGCGGAGAATTCCCTGGCAATGAAATTCGGCGTTGTCGTGTTTCCCGGCTCAAACTGCGACCACGATGCGTATCACGTCATCGCGCGCGTACTGGGCGAGCCGGTGGAGTTCCTCTGGCACCAGGATGAGGACCTGCGCGGCGCAGATTGCGTGGTCCTCCCCGGAGGGTTCGCCTACGGCGACTACCTGCGCACCGGCGCGATTGCGAGGTTCTCTCCGGTGATGCGCGCGGTGGAGTGCTTTGCGCGTGACGGCGGGCTGGTGCTTGGCATCTGCAACGGGTTCCAGATCCTGCTCGAAGCCGGCCTGCTGCCCGGGGCCATGCTGCGCAACCGCGGCCTGCGTTACGTCTGCCGCCACGTGCACCTGCGCGTCGAGCAGACCGACACGCCGTTCACCGCCGCGGCGCGGCACGGGCAGGTGCTGCGCATCCCTATCGGACACGGGGAAGGGAATTATTTCTGCGACGCGGTGACTCTGTCCGCGCTGGAACGCAACCGCCAGATCCTTTTCCGTTACACGACGCCCGAAGGCCGCACAGAGGATGAGGCCAACCCCAACGGGTCGGTGGCCGCGATTGCCGGCATCTGCAACGCCGGCCGCAATGTATTGGGGATGATGCCGCATCCGGAGCGCGCGTCGGAGGCGGAGCTGGGCGGCACAGACGGCCAGGTGGTGTTCCACTCGCTGGTGGAGAGTTTTGTGCCTCGCGCCAGCATGTCTGCATAAGGCCTTACTTCCGCAGGAGCATCATGGCGGCTTCAGGAAAACCTGTGCTGGAACCCCAAATCCAGGTCACGCCGGAGCTGGCCGCAGAGCACGGCCTGACGGCTGAGGAGTACGCGCGCGTTCGGGAAACCCTCGGCCGCGACCCCAGCTTCACCGAGCTGGGCATCTTCAGCGTGATGTGGAGCGAGCACTGCTCCTACAAATCCAGCAAGGTGCACCTGCGCCGGCTGCCCACGCGGGGCCCGCAGGTTTTGCAGGGGCCCGGGGAAAACGCCGGCGTGGTGGATGTCGGCGACGGCTGGTGCGCGGCCTTCAAGATTGAATCCCACAACCATCCGAGCTTCGTCGAGCCGTTCCAGGGAGCGGCCACGGGCGTGGGCGGCATCCTGCGGGATATTTTCACGATGGGCGCGCGGCCCCTCGCCGTGCTGGATTCTCTGCGGTTCGGGCCGCTGGCGGGTGATACGGACGGCAGCGCACGGAACCGGCGAATCTTCGACGGCGTGGTCCGCGGCATCGCCCACTACGGCAACTGCTTCGGCGTGCCGACCATCGGCGGGGAAATCCACTTCGAGCCGTGCTACACACCCAACCCCCTGGTGAATGTCCTGGCCCTGGGGATTGCCCGCAAGGACGAACTCTATTTCGCGCGAGCGCGCGGCGAAGGCAACCCGGTAATTTACGCCGGCGCTAAAACCGGGCGCGACGGCATCCATGGCGCCTCGCTGCTGGCTTCGGCGGAGTTTGCCGAGGAATCGCAGCAGAAGCGCCCCAACGTCCAGGTGGGCGATCCGTTCATGGAAAAACTCCTGCTCGAGGCCTGCCTGGAGGCGATGCAGACCGGCGGTGTGGCGGGCATCCAGGATATGGGCGCCGCGGGGCTGACCTGCTCGACCTGTGAAATGGCTTCGCGCGGCGGCACTGGCATTGAAATCGAACTGGACCGCGTGCCCCAGCGCGAAACCGGGATGTCCTCCTACGAAATCATGCTCAGCGAATCGCAGGAGCGGATGCTACTGGTGGCCGAGCGCGGCCGCGAGGCAGAAATCCTGGGCGTGTTCCGCAAGTGGGGCCTCGATGCCGTGGAGATTGGAAGGGTGACCGGCGATGGAATGTTGCGCGTGCGCCACCACAGCGCTGTGGTCGCAGAAATCCCCGCGCATCCGCTGGCCGAAGAGGGGCCTGTGTATCAGCGGCCGCTGGCTCCTCCGGACCATGCCGTCCCGGAGGCGGAAACGCTGGTCGAATTTGCGGGCGAGGCTGTGGACCTGACGCAGAACTTCCGCTTGCTGCTTTCCGCGCCGGCCATCGCCTCCAAGCGTTGGGTCTTCGAGCAGTACGACAATATGGTGCAGACCAACACGCTGCGCGCGCCCGGCGCCGGGGATGCAGCGGTGGTGCGCGTGAAGGGAACCTCTCGCGCCCTGGCCCTGGCCACGGACTGCAACAGCCGGTGGTGCCAGCTCGATCCGCGTGCCGGGGCTGTGGCCGCGGTGGCGGAGGCCGCCCGCAACGTGGCGTGCAGCGGGGCGCGCCCCGTGGCGGCCACCAACTGCCTGAATTTCGGCAGTCCGGAAAAGCCCGAAGTAATGTGGCAGTTCAGCGAAACGATTGATGGGCTGTCGGAGGCCTGCCGCGCGCTGGGCGTGCCCATCACCGGAGGAAACGTCTCCTTCTACAACGAAACTCTGGGCCGCTCGATCTATCCCACGCCCGTGGTAGGCGTCCTCGGCGTGCTGGAAGACGCCTCGCGTGCGCTGGGTATGGCCTTTCAAGAGCATGACGACATCATCCTGTTGCTCCACGGCCAGGGCCGCGGCGCGGCACAAGCCTGCGGAGAAGACTTGCGCCGCGAATTTTCTTCGTCGGAATACGCGCGGACGATTCACGGGATTGTGGCCGGAACCCCTCCCGCTGTGGACCTAGAAGCGGAGAGGTGCCTGATTGATTTCCTTGTCGCGGCCGCAGGGGCCGGACTGCTGCATTCGGCCCACGACATCAGCGACGGCGGCCTGGCTGTCGCGGTGGCGGAATCATGCTTCGCGGCCGGCGCACTCTCCGCGCACATCCGGCTGGAAGAATTTTCCGGCCCCGCAGAGGCGGTGCTGTTTGGCGAATGGCCCGCGCACGCTGTGGTGAGCGTCCACCCGCTCCAGGTTGCCGCTCTCGACCTGCTTGCGGCAGAATACAGCGTGCAGGTGCGCGAAATCGGCCGCGTGGCGCGCGGGGAATTCCGCATCGAACTGAACGGCGCGCCGGTGATCCGCGCCGATGTGAACGCGCTGCGCGAGGAGTGGACTTCTGCGCTCGAGCGCGCAATGGGACTGTGAGAGCGGCAAGCTGCCGCGCCCGGGAGGTCATCGGCAGGCGAACCAGATGCCCCGCCGGGAGCCGTGCGATGCGATGGCTGGTTGAAAATGCACGGTGGCTGCTTGTGGCTACGCTGAGCCTGTCGGGTTTATCGGCGCTGGCGCACGGTCTTAACGCCTACTTTGGCCTGATGGGTGCCGACGTGGAGACTTTGACTACGCAGGGGCAGAATATGGCCCGGGAAGGGGCTGAGTACGCCATCGGAGGCCTCGTGTCTTTGCTGGGCGCAGCAGTTGCGGGATGGAAGTGGGGACTGCTGCGCGGGGGTCCCGGCAGAAGCGGCGGGAGCTGAAGCATGCCGGCACTGTACAAGGATCAACGCGTGAAACCACGGACCCAACTCGACGACGACCGCTTCCACGACCACTGCGGGGTCTGCGGCGTGTTCGGCCATGCCGAGGCCGCCAACCTCGCGTACCTCGGCCTGTATGCCCTCCAGCACCGCGGGCAGGAATCCGCGGGCATTGTCGTTTCCGATGGCGCGGAGCTTCGGATGACGAAAGGGATGGGTCTGGTCCAGGAGGTCTTCACGCCCGACGTGCTCTCCCAGCTCGCCGGCAGCGCAGCCATTGGCCACACGCGGTACTCGACCGCCGGCGACACTTCGCTCACCAACGCCCAGCCCATCATGATTGACTGCAACAAGGGCAAGCTGGCCCTGGGGCATAACGGCAATCTGACCAACGCCCGCGAGCTGCGCATCCGCCTCGAGCACCGCGGCTCGATTTTCCAATCCACTTCGGACACGGAAGTCATCGTGCACCTGGTGGCCCGCAGCAATGCCAGCAACCTGCCGGGCGCGCTGGCCGAAGCGCTCAACCAGGTGGAGGGGGCGTACTCGCTGCTGCTGCTCACGCGAGAAGAACTCTACGCCATCCGCGACCCGCGGGGGTTCCGTCCGCTGGCCCTTGGCCGCGTGGGAGACGCCTGGGTGGCCGCATCGGAAACCTGCGCCTTCGACCTGCTGGACGCGCAGTACGTCCGCGAGGTCGCGCCGGGCGAAATGGTGCGCATCTCGCGCAGCGGGCTGGAATCCATCCACTTTGCGCCGCAAAAGCCGCACCAGTATTGCATTTTCGAGCACGTCTATTTCGCGCGGCCCGACAGCCGCGTATTTGGAAAAAGCGTGAACGCCAGCCGGGAAATGCTGGGGCGCCTGCTGGCTCGGGAAAAACCTGTCCCTGCGGACGTGGTGGTGCCGGTGCCTGATTCGGGCACCCCCGCAGCCATTGGCTTCGCGCTGGAATCGGGCGTGCCGTTCCGGATGGCGCTGATCCGCAACCACTACATCGGGCGCACGTTCATCGAGCCGCAGCAGGCCATCCGCGATTTTGGCGTGAAGCTGAAGCTGAACCCCGTGGCCAGCCTGCTCGCGGGCAAGCGCGTGGTGCTGGTGGACGACTCCATCGTCCGCGGCACCACCAGCCGGAAAATCGTGCGCATGGTGCGTGAAGCCGGGGCCGCTGAGGTACACCTGCGCATCAGTTGCCCGCCAACGATTTCTCCCTGCTACTACGGGGTGGATACTCCGCGGCGCGAAGAACTGATCGCGGCGATGAACCCGGTCGAAAAAGTCCGCGAGTTCATCGGCGCGGATTCGCTGGGTTATCTTTCGATGGAGAGCCTGCGCCGCGCCCTCGGCGACACAGAAACCAAATTTTGCACATCCTGTTACACGGGCCAGTACCCGACGGAGCTGGTCCAACTGCCCGTGGAGGCGCACCGTGAAAGCCGCTGAGCGCAAGGAGACAAAGAGCGCCAAGAAGCCGGAAGAGAATATCCCGCTCCAAAAGCGCGTGCTCCGCGAAATCATTTCCTGGGGATGGGTGCTGCTGGCGTTCCTGTTCATCCACGGCACGCTGGTGCACGGCCGGGTGATCCCCAGCCCTTCGATGGAACGCACGCTGCTGGTGGGCGACCACCTGCTGGTCAGCCGCTTCGGTTACGACGCGGAAATCCCGTTCACAGGGCTGCACGTCAGCCTGTGGCGCGACCCCCAGCGCCAGCAGATGATTATCTTCCGGCCGCCGGTGGCCGGCGCGTCCGACTACGTGAAGCGCGTCATCGGCACCCCCGGCGACCGGCTGGAAATCCGCGCGGGCGCGGTGTGGATCAACGGGCGGCCGCTCGACGAGCCGTACCTGAGCGAAACCACGGACCCCGCGGAGAACTTCGGCCCGGTCGTGGTACCCGCAGGTCACTATTTCATGATGGGCGATAACCGCCGCAATTCCTACGACAGCCGGTACTGGGGATTTGTGCCGCGCTCAGCGATCGTGGGCACGCCGATGTTCATCTATATGTCCGTGGAAGCACCCGGAGAAGTCTGGGAGCCAGGGCACCTGGGCGAACGCTTCGCCACGTATGCCAGCGCCGCGTTCAGCCCGTCCACCATCCGCTGGCGGCGGCTATTCGTGCCATTTTGAGCTTGCGTCTTGCCCGTCACCGGCCGCAGAAAGCAGATTCATTCCCCGATGCGCTACTCTGACGCGGGTGTGGACATCTCCCGGGCCGGCCTGGTCAAACGGCGAATCGCCGCGCTGGCGCGGCGCACGTTCACGCCCGGCGTGCTGGCCGAAATCGGCAGCTTCGGGGCGCTCTACCGGCTGGACCGCAAACGCTGGCGCGAGCCGGTGCTGGTGAGCAGCGCCGACGGAGTGGGCACTAAGCTGAAAATCGCGCAAATGACGGGCGCGCACGCTGGCGCCGGCGAAGACATCGTCAACCACTGCGTGAACGACATCCTGGTGCAAGGCGCCACGCCGTTGTTTTTTCTGGACTACGTGGCGATGGGGCGGCTGGAGCCGCGGGTGGTCGAGCAGGTTGTGTCCGGGATGTCCCGCGCGTGCCGCGCCGCGGGTTGCGCGCTCATCGGCGGCGAGACTGCGGAGATGCCCGGATGCTATGCGCCCGGCGAGTACGATTTGGCGGGGTTCATCGTCGGTGTGGTCGAGCGCAGCAAGATACTCGACGGCCGCGCTGTCCGCTCCGGCGACGTGCTGCTGGGGCTGCCTTCGAGCGGCTTGCACACGAATGGCTATTCGCTGGCGCGCAAGCTGGTGTTTGACGCCGAGGGGCTAAAACCATCGAGTTACGTTCCCGAGATAGGCCAGAAAATCGGCCCTGCACTGCTGGTGCCGCACCGCTGTTACGCTCCCGCGCTCCGCAAGATTGTCGCCAGCGGCTGGGTTTCGGCTATGGCCCATATTACCGGAGGCGGCATCCCAGGCAATTTGCCGCGTGTGCTGCCGCGCAATGTCCGGGCCGTGGTGGAGCTTGGCGCCTGGCCGGTGCCGCCGATTTTCCGTTTCCTGGCCCGGCTGGCGAAGACTTCGCGCGATGAACTGCTGAAGACTTTTAACATGGGCGTGGGGATGATTTTGGTCGTGCCGTTAAAGAACCTCACCAGGGTCGAAAGCAAACTGAAGCGCCGGCGCGAAAAATTTTTCCGCATCGGCCGCATCGAGCGTGCCGCCGCGGGAAGCTCTCGCGTATCATTCCAAGGGACGCTCAACCTCTAACGACAAGGGAGAAAAGCAATGCCTGACGGCCGACGACTCAGCGATCTGGTCTCCATCGGCCCGGCGATGCTCAGGGATTTCGAAAAACTCGGCATCCGCAGCGTTGGCCAGCTGGCCCGTAGAAATCCCCAGCAGCTCTACGAAAGACTGTGCCGGGTGACGGGCCAGGCGCATGACATCTGCTGCCTCGATGTCTTCCACGCGGCCGTGGCCCAGGCGCGCAATCCCCGGCTGCCCGCGACGCAGAAGCAATGGTGGTACTGGTCGCGATTGCGCAAGAGCGCGGCAGGGACCGCAGATAGACACGGAAAAAAGCATTCAACGCAGATGAACGCAGATAGTCACTAATCCACACACATCTTCTCAGTGTCTGCGTTGATCTGCGGTTTCATTCTTCCGGTTTTGTATGCTAAGTTGCTGCGCCGATGAAGCGCATCGGCATCCTGCTCAGCGGACGCGGCTCAAAC
>Ga0247727_10013848_pt1 | contig 13514 bp, 5 predicted proteins | sample WisWelCaveWW1625_FD_202498 | JGI IMG/M metagenome (GOLD analysis project Ga0247727, IMG submission 202498) | Biofilm microbial communities from Wishing Well Cave, Virginia, United States - WW16-25 | ecosystem: Environmental > Aquatic > Deep subsurface > Groundwater > Cave microbial mat | place... | reverse complement strand
CAAAGAAAAATCGGACGCGACTGTATTTGCAAATTCGCAATACGCTGTTATCCCCTGTTCAACTGGACGACCCGACACATGGCTGGCAATTAAGCGAGTTTTCCGGCGACACCGCGCTTAATGATGTCCACTCGCACCAAGCGCTTGCGGAATATGTGGTGCCACAGTTTTACTCACCGCGGCAAGACGCCAGTGCATGGCGGTTTAATACCTGGCTGAAAGTGGATATGGACGGCGAACATTGTTTTGCCGTCGATAGTGCGGGTACGGCACAACTGTGGTTGCAGGAAACCAAAATAATCGATCTGTCAGCAACTGCGGCTCCCTACGCCAGTCAAGCGGTTTGTGTCCAGCTGCAAACCGGGTTCTATCAACTGGATCTGCGTCAGTTGGCGGTCAATCAACCGCGCCATTGGCACGCCTATTGGAAGGCGCCCAATCGTGTCTGGGAACCAATAGATGAAGTGCAGGCGTGGATAACAAAGCCGGCGGAATTTAGCGATAGTGACGGTGACAATTACGCCGACAAAATCGATCGCTTTCCGAATAATCCCGCCGAGTCTGCCGACCTGGATGCCGATGGCATCGGTAATCGCGCCGACGACGATCGTGATGCCGATGGCGTGGTTAATTTATTCGATGCCTATCCATCCGATCACTATCGTTTAAGCGAGGAAGCTCCGCAGCCTTTGCAACTGAAGTGGACGGTCGAAAATAAATCGCTCGCGGTAAGCTGGCCAACATTGCAAGCGGGCGAATCACTGCAGCTGTATCAAACGCAGTTGAATGGCCTTAATGTGAATTTGCTGCACGAAGCCAGTGCCGGCAGCAACAGCTTTACGATTGCGGGCGTCCCGAATAATACGGCTTACCGTTTGGCAGCGACAAAACGCGATGCATTTGGGCTCGTTGAAGCGTTGTCGTTTGAACCGATCGAGCATTGGATCGCCTGGAATGATTCATCATTGGAAAATTGTGCGAACGCTGTCGGCGCAACTGGCATTCAGCTGAATTGGTTGCCGGCACAACAGCCGATCCACCTGTCACGGCAACAAGGCGATGATGCCAGCGTCGACTTAGGCATTAAATCGACATCCCCTTATCTCGACGAGACGGTACGTCACGGCGGGCGTTATCAATATCAGTTGAGTGCAGATAAACGTTTGCTAAATCCAGTAACGGGTATCGAAGTTGCTCTGCCCGATACGCTGCCGTGCAAAACCAATTCGATCACGATGAGTTCGTCGTTGCAGATGTCGTTGTCGAATGTGACACGCCTCGATCCGACGCATTATGAGAAAAAGCCGACCTATGTCGGTGATCAGACAGTTACCGGTGTCGTGGAAAATGCATTGGGTCCGGTGAAGATCGTTGCTCAATCTGCTGAGTTATCCATTGCGGTGTCGCCGAGCAACGGTCAATTTACCGCGATCTTGCCGGTCGATGTTGCCCACAGTCAGTGGACCATTCGCGCCGAAGAAGAGGAAGCGTTAACGCCGTTAGCGAAGACTATTAATTTGGCCTTTGTATTGGATACCTTGCCGCCAACGATCAACATTAATCCGGCGCTACCGTCTTTCACGTATCTGAATGCGATCACCGTCGCCGGCCAGATCACGGACAATTTATCGACGATACGGTCGGCCGTATTGCTCACGTCTGCCGGTCAAACCGCGCTGAATTTAACCGCAGATGGTCAGTTTTCCAGCGACGTTGCATTAGTCGATGGTGACAATGCCATCGACATTGTCGCCACCGATGAAGGTGGCTTTAACACATCACAAACGCTACACATCGAACGCGACAGCCGTTTGCCGCAACTGCAATTACTGTCACCTGAAAACGGCAGCGAGACCTATGACGAAACGGTTGCGGTTCAGTACCGTGTGAGCTGGCGTCACGCGGCGTCGTTGTTATCAGCAACGGTGAATGGCCAAACGACGAGTTTGCAAACGCAGGGCGATGCGCTTTTCTTGAACGCCAACAATGTCGCACTGAACGAAGGCCAAAATACCTTGGCGTTTGTGCTGCATTCGCCGCTTGGTGATGTCAATCAATCATTCACCATCACGCGCCGAGTCGATAACGCGGCACCCACGATCGTGATCGATCCGCCGTCGTCAACGACCACGCAAGACGAAAACATCACGCTGAGCGGCCGCGTCAGTGACGAGCGTTCGGGTGTTCAACGTGCCTGGTTAAGCAGCGATCGTATGTCAGGCACGTTTGGCCTGGTGTTGGATGCGAATGGTCGTTTCAGTAGCACGCAGCCGCTCGAAATGGGCGACAATCGTTTGCAAATTCATGCGCTGGATGGACGCAATAACGAAGGCGCGGCCGTCATCGTGATCACGCGCGATACCGATCGACCAAGCCTGCAAGTGCTGTCACCGGTCGAAGGCGTGATCACCGACCAGGCGCAAACCGATCTGGTCGCTAGCATCATGCATTACGGCCCCTTGAGTGAATTGGCCTTCAGTGTCAATGGCCAGGCAGGCAGCATCGTGGCGACGTCGACAGCGAGGCAATACCGCGCCACGGTCAACGCCATCGCCTTGCAAAAAGGCAGCAATACCCTGGTCGCGCGTTTGCGTTTTGCGCGCGGCGAGTTGGAAGAATCACGTCATGTCACCTACGACAGTGAAAAAGCCAATGAAAACGATGTTGTACCTTCACTGGAATTACGCTCGCCGTTGTCGGGTGCCGTGCTGACTCAGCGCAGCAACACGGTCGAGATCGCGGTCGCGGCAAGTGCCCGTCCGGTTTCGCTGAAATTGAATTCTCAATCGGTCGCCGATAACGATTTGCGTTGGCTTGACAACAGCCATGCCCGCGTCTCGATCCCGTTTTCATTCAGTGACAATAACGAACGTTTCGATGCGGTCATCACGTTGACCGACAGCAAAGATCGCAGCACACAACTGACCGCGCATTACAGCCGTGATGCCCAAGCGCCGACGATTCATGTTGATCGTTTGCTGGCCGAGCCGGCCTTAAACGAGGTCGTCGAAAACCCGTTTATGTTCACTGGCCGTGTGCGCGATGACAGACTGACGTCGGTGACCATCAACGAGCAACCGATCACATTGGAACCGGGCAGTGCGCAAGGCGAGCATCAATTCCAGCTGCCGTTATCGTTAACCCCAAATGTTGAGCAAGTTGTTGTCGTGACCGCCAAAGACGCCGCCGGCAATGTGAGCTCGGCGAGTTATCGTTTGCTGGCATCCGCGGCGGCTGGCTTAAAAATTCTGTTGCCGGTCGCCAATGCCGAATTTGTTACCGAAAGCGCACAATTTGCGTTGGACGTTACCGCGCAAGTGGAAGGTGATGCACAAACCACCCAAGTCTTGGCAAAAGTAGATGACGGCGAATGGCAAACCTTGAACCGTGATGGTCGTATCGCCCAAGGCAATATTGCCAGCCCCATTGCTGAAGGTGTTCACACCTTAATCGTTGAGTTACGACAAACCAGCGACGCACGCGTGTTGGCGCGTGAACAACGTCGCTACACCATAAAAAATCTGCAACTGATCCCCATTCAGGTATCCAAAGTGCAACCCGCCAATGGCGCGTTTGATGTTGAGCCCAACGAATTCATCGCGGTTCATTTCAATAAAACCATCGACACTAACAAACTGCGCATCAGCGTGCGTGAAACCGCACACGGATCGACCTATCAAAACCTGGATGCCGCTGGCACTGATTTTATGCATGCCAAAGGCGCGCAGTTGGTTGAGGTAAGTCGCAGCAATGCCACCGTTGCCGGCAACGTTGCCGTGCTACCGGGGCAAAAATCCGTTGCGTTTTATCCCGCCAGCGACTTTGCTTACAACGGTGAAGTCTTTGTCGACGTTGAATACGATAATCAAATGTTGTCGCGTTCTACTTACCACACACGCGCATTGCCGACATTATTAGGCGGCACCGTGGTTGATTCGCTGGGGCAAGCGCTGGCCGGTATTGAAGTGCACTTGGCCGATACCACGCGCCGCGCGATCACCGATCGTGACGGTGTTTATTCATTCGGATTTGGCGAACGCGCTGATAATGTCTTGCGCGGTGGTCGTTATCGTATGGTGGTCAATCCGAATCAGAAAGACAGTCGTTATGGCAGCGCCGAACGTTGGGTTAATTTGCAAGAAGGTCGTTTACAGCAAGAGCGTAGTGTGAATTTACCGTCGATGAATGACACCGTCCCTTATCGCATCGTCAGCGGTGGTAAAAATGAGGTCAGTTTGGCGGAAGGTGAGTTGCAATTAAATCTCGCGAACGCCACGCTGACCTTCCCGGATGGCGCACGTTCCGGTGGTGTTCATGCCCAGCTCTTGCAATTCCACGAACTGGGTAAACCCTATGCACAACATGCGGTGCCGTTATGGGCTTACAACGTGCAACCGAGTGGTATTGAAGTCGATGGCGACTACGCCGTGCGCATCAACATGCCACAGCTCAACGGCAGCCACGATTATCTGATCATCAAAAAATTCTACGCGCTCATTGTCGGCAGCTCCGACGACGGCACCGCACTGGTGCCGGTGGCGGTCGGCTTGGTTGAAAATAATCAGTTGGTGTCGGTCGGCAAGATCCACAGCAAACGCCTCGATCAATTTGGTTTGGCGATGCTGCCGTTTTCATTGCAGCCACAGTTCGAAGCCTATGCCAAGGGCGAAACGAGCTGGGACGAGCTGCAATCGATCGTGATTAGCGAAATGAATAAACCGGCACCGACGCTACCACAACCCTAACGGTGGCTGAGGGAAACGGAATCAAACGGAAAAAGAATTTTTAGAGGATTGGGGAATGTTTTCATCTTTACACCATCGCCTGTTGAACCTCTCCACTGGACCTCAAGATCCGGCCAAACACAATTTTTGGTCAGTATCAATTAACAGAAAGCACTCTATGCAATCAGGGTTAAATCAAGTTGAAGGATCGCCGCTACCGCGGCGTTTCGATTTTTCGCTTTTTGAACATTTTGTACACAATCTGATTACATTAGGGCATTTTATGATGTTTGGTCATCGATTTAACCATCTCTTGGTTTTAGTGCTGGGTTTGCTCACTTGCCTTAGTGCTCAGCCTTTCTTCTTCACCTTTCCGGTGTTCATCAAGCATGGCGAAGTAGTGGCGCGCAGCATAGTCAAGGGGCCGAATGGGATGCCGATCTTCGTGGTGTATGGTGAGGATGGCAAAGTGGTCAGTGAGATCGGAGAGGCAACGGGTGAGCTGGATAATGCGTTTGTGCTTAGTCGCGATATCTATCAAAGCTACGTCGATCAAATGAACGATATCTTGTCCGAGAAACAGCCTTCGCACAAAGGCGCGCGAGTGATGACGCGCGACGATTATGAAGCGACCACGTTCAAAACCATCGACGACAAATACGAACTTAAAAAGCCCGATTTATTACCGACCACCGTCACGGTGCTGGTGCGTGGCAACAACACCTTGTTGCAACGCGATGACGACCCGTTGCTGATGCAGTCACCGATCAACCTATTTAACGCCGGTCCGCTAAGCGGGTCTATCAAGTCGTTGCTGTTTAGCGCGCGGGGCGAATTGGTGCAAAGCAGCCTGCTTAATATCGGTTATAAGTCGGAGTTTTATGAAGACCCGGATACGCGGCGCAAGCCGATTGGCCCCATTCAGGGCGTATTTGTTGAAGGCACCATGGTCGCTTTGGGCGGTCCGGGCGGCGATATCACCAATGCAAAAGGACAATATACGTTTGCGATGGTTTACCCACCGTGCCCCGGATTTGTATTCGAATACCAAACGCCGGTAACGCTGCGTTTGTATTACCGGAATTTTAATCCACGCGGTAACCGTTTCGGCATTTATTACATTATGAAACCGGGGTACAACGTTTGTTCCAATTTAGCGGCCATCACGCCGGGATTCACGCTTGCCGGGCTGATGGTGCAACTCGAGGTGGCGGCGATTGAAGCGGCGCTATCCCTACCGCTAGATAACACCAAATTTATGGTGGATGTGATGATGTTAACTGGTGAAGCGCGCGTTGCACACGGCACCAAGCCGGTAGAGGTTGGCGGCACCACCGAATACAAATATGAACAGCCTGATACGTCGCCGGTAATTCATCAAGAAGGTGCTGATGCGCAAGGCAATCCCACCTTAGGTTACGATTTTGATGGTGACGGCAAGCCTGATAAGGCGGTTCGCGGAAAATTGCAAATCAATCCCCAAACCCAAAAAGAAGAATTTGTCGGCGACGCAGACGGCACGTTGCAAGGCATTTATTTATCCAGCGGCGATCGCAAGCCCGATGCACAAGATCCGGAAAAACGCCAACCCGATTTCACCCGCTTGATGGACAAAAAATCGGATTTTAGTCATCAAGGATTGTTAAGCCGTATAGCGGCGGCTGACTTGGAAAACACCGATCTGTATGTGTTCCGCGAAAGTAACGGCATGCTGATCACGGAGCGACGCAAACTCAAACGCGAAGAAGTCATGTTTAATAGCGGCGGCTTCAACGACAAAAATAATAAGATCTATTACAAAGTGCTGATCCGTGGTCCGCGTGAAGGCAATATGTTGCGCACGGACTTTGTTGGATGGCAGGCGCGCAGCAAAATGAATCCGGCCTTACAAGTTCGCCAAGCCGATCATTTGCGTCCGGGCGAAAATGTGCGGATCGTCTTGATTAACCGCGCCACCGGTTATATTGGCACGCACACGACACAACTCAAAGGCGCGGACAGTACGCCCGGAAACACCATCAGTTTCCCGATCAGCGACATCTACATGAACCCGCCGAATTTAACTGTGCGGGCCGTGCGTCGTACCACCATCGAGCAGGGATTAACCAAAAACGAAGAACGTGATTATTTAATCGGTTTTGAAGGTGGCGCAAGCTCACACGACAACGTCATCGAAGTGTTCACCGAATGGTATGACGCCGATGGCCGGCCGTTGCCGGAAGAACTCGGTGAATTCGGTTACACCGGCCGCCTCGCCAAAATTATCGGCGCCAATCAATTGGCCCCCGAAGGCGGTGAGCTTGCAAACTTCACCATCAAACCGGGCAAACAACGCCAATTAATTCGCATCAAAGACGATGCCATCACCAAAGAACATTACTACATCCACATCAGCGGTGAAGTCAAAGACCGTAATCCCGATTTTTCGACACTCGGCGCCGGTGCCGGTCCCCTGCAACACCGCCCGGCTCACTACACGCCGTTTAAAGTACCGGTGTTTGATGAAAAGGCCACGATCGAAGCACGGCTGGCGTGGCGCAAAGCCAAAGAACAAGGCCAAGTGACCGGTAAATTTCCGTTACCGGTGTATCGCTTTGTCTACCGCCCCGAAATGCAATTCAGTTTGTTTGATCTGCAGATGCAAAGCATTCAACTACGCAATGAACAAAATCAGATCGTCGGCGATGTATTACGTCGACCTGACAGCGACTTATCGTTTGGTAATATACTTCAGGTAGCGTTGAATGCTGCCGGGCAAGTGCTTGAACCGCTGCCGTTATTAGGTGCCTCACGTGAATTGGTTTTTAATGTGGCAGGCGCGGAGTTGACGGTAACCGTCGGGCAAGACAATCAATTGCACTTTAACGATTTAAGCTATATCAGCCGCTTAAAGCCAGAAGACTATTTGATGATGTCTTTGTATTTAAATAACGATCCGGAAAACTTGCTGTGGGAGTTTGCGTTCGGCGGCTTGGATCTGGATGGCGACTCAGACAACAATAACAATGGCGGCCCACCCGACGGTAATAAAGCGGAAGAACAAAATGAAATGCCCACACCCGGCGATCCGACCAAGCCGGGTATACGCATAGACTTATATGTGACCGATACGGACAAAGACAAGATCCCGGACTATGCCGATTTTGAAGGAAGCAATGGTTCGCCTCCGGCGCCGGCATTTGTGCCGTTGCAGCTTAAACTGAAATTGACTGATAAAGAAGTTGCAAGCAAATCTGTGCGGTTTATTTATGATGCCAGCGATCCGGCAAAAATTTATAAATACCCGGAGAAAGCACCGACTTATGTCGAAGAAGAAGATCCTCAATTATATGTCCCTGCGGATAAAGGGCTATTGCGAGTCTGGCTTAAAGACGGCAATAAGACTCGACTGACTTCCGCTGTTCAAAACGAAGGCGATTACATACCGGCGATGCAGCAAATACCATTAAGCAAGATGCGTTTAACGTCGCGTGGTGGATCACAAGAAGTAACCCTATATATCGAATCGCTCGGCATCAGTCGTAAGGCTGCCGATGCACGCATACGCGTTGAACTGGTGGAGTAAACGCAATGAATTCAAATATCAAAAACGTGGAAACTGCAATTTTAGCAGTGTTATTGTTGTCGACCTTCGCGCTACAAGCAGCAGAGAGAAAATGGACGGATCAAGCTGCCGGCATACAATTACAGGAGTTACGCAAAGAGCGCACAAAGCTCAATATTGAAACCATCATCGCAATCGGACGCGACGGACCTGAAGCTGAGTTGTTGCAAAATGAAGTGTTTGCAGCGTTGTCCGATACCGGGCCTTCCGATTTAGCCGACAACTATGCGAAAGAGATTTTAGATAGTTCAAGTGCATCGTTGATGTTGGCATATGGTGCATTGGGTTATCTATTAAACAGTCCTCAGCCATGGATGACTTCATATGCAAGTCGATATATTCAGGTAGGTAAACCGCAAAGACTACGAGCGGTCGCATGTTCGTTAGCGGCACGTCTGGGTGTACCTAATACACGAGATGTGGCGTTAGACGTCCTATCCGACCAAGCCTCTGGGGATTGGCGAGTAATGGCCTTATATTGCTTGGCAGAAACGATGGCGCCCGAAGCTCTGCGGGATGCGGTTACTGGTAAGGGTATGCCAGAATTTGATGTTTACAATTCAATGAGTTACGCGGGATTTCGATTAGCCGATCGAAGTGCGAAAGAAGAAGTATTTAACTCCTGGCTCACATCCAATCTCCCAATTCTTGTGCAACAAGGGCTGTTCGAAATGATTAAACAGAATAGAACCGACTTGGTAAAAGCGGCAGGCATGCTGTTACCGGGGGAGAATTTGCCGAATGAGGAGGCGAAGCTAAGTGATAAGTGGCGACTCAGGTTTCGTCGTGCTGGGTTTATTGTGTTGAATAAAACATCGGTTATGGAGTTCAAAGCAATCGGTATTTCGGAGTATTGATTGAATCGAGGGTACTTTCAATGAAAAAGCGCTCACTCGTACTTGTTGTGATTATGCTTTTAGTTTTCGTCCGAGCGATCTCCTATAGTGACGAAGTTCGGGAGAATTTCAGGCTCTTTGCAGGCCCCTTTGACGTACTTGTGGAAACTTCAAGCCCGGAAGATGATGTTGTCGTAAGCTTTTCAAACTTTGAAACCTCAAGTGAATGGAAAGGGTGGAACGGCGGCGGATATAAAAAAATAGGTCATGTATCGTCTGGGAATGTTGTTCGTTTTCCAAGAGATTGGTTATACACATTTTCTTTGCGTGGTAGAAGTGATGTCAGTGGTTTAATTGTTCATCCAAAATATCTGCAAGAAGATTTTTTTATTACCACGAGTAGAAAGAATGACAAGCTTCGCTTAAAGGTGTGCTTCAGATCGCACTTTTCGGACGGCAATGATTGCGAAGACTTCGACTTTGATAGTGTCCCAGTGATAAAAAGAAAGCTACTGACGTTTGATGAATATCTCGTTGAGCTAAAAAAACATGTTGAATTGCCGGGTTTCAGGTATAGAAATATGAAAAATAGTTGGCGCGCGCTAAGTGTCGACGACAAAGCAGTGACGGTGGTGATGGATAAAATAACATACTGCATCAGCAACGATTACGAGTTCTTTCATTATTGGAAAAAGAAGAAATTTTTTGAAAATAAAATCAGTAAGTATAAGATGGAAAGGGTGATAGCGATTAATAAATACATTAAAGCAAATCTAGAAAGTAAAAATGTTTCATATTTTGCGGAACAGGGTATGGCGGAAAGTGGCCGCAGCTTGGTGGATTATAGGTCTTGGATTGAAAGTGGCATCGAATTGTATGGTGATAACGACTATGAAACTATTAATTAGTACATTGATTTTAACTGTCTCGATAAATGTATTAGCGCATCAGACGGAAACAATTCACCCGCAAATTACTCAAGCCGCAATAGAGTTTATTCATAGCAAAGATGCGCGCAACATTTACGGTGAACTTTACCAATATACGTTTACGAAGCGTACGAACGACATAAGCGGTATACGTACACGTGGCCCACAATTTACTGGCACATCAAAATGGGTGAACGCAACGCAATCGGTCGCTCAGGAAACAGCACAGTATCCGGCTTTTCAGCATAGAGATGGCGATCTGATTGATGGCTCTTTAGATATGATGGATGGTGTCGTTTGGGAAGATATACAGAAAGACAAAGCGCACCAACGAGTAAATTCGCATTTCTATCACGCATACAATGGAACAGGACTATGGTTAACTGGAGGTACGTCTAGCCGATTAAGGGGTGAAAAATATTTTGCTGAAAGCATAGCGTTGATGGGGTTTATTGACGAGATTCCAATTAATCGCGATAAACGATTTTGGCGAAAAGATAACTCAATGCCACCAGTCACAGACTGGGATAATCAACAAGTATTCGATAAACAGCTCTCTTACTTTATGTTCGGTTTTTCATTGCATCATGCGGAAGATATGTCGTCATTAGGGCATGTGCACGATGATGCGCATATGGATATCGCTGATGCACCGAGGGATGATTACGAAGCGGTTTACGTTCCTTACCATGCCTGGAAATCAGGTTCAGCGTCCTGGTTTATGCGTCCGGACTGCGCAAGCTGCGAAGACGTGGTGGTACGGTCCTTTGAGGATATTTGGCCTGCTCGTGCCGCGTTTTCATGGGGGCAGAAATCGCTTGTTCGTCGTATATACAACGGAAGTATTTTTCGTGCAAAAATACCAAATAGCAATTTGAGTAGTTTTTGGAACATTGGAGAAAAACCGTCCGGCGAATTGATAGATATGTTCGGTTTTTCGGATACCCCAGGCGATAACGGCAATTACTTTACGCGATTAATCAATGTTCCTAGCTTTTCGTCTGCTTTTATCATGCTAAGAGGAGACGTTAAAAACGCCACCGAGTGGGTATTAAAGTCGCCGAATAAAATATTAGAGATTGGTGACAGGGTGATGTCGGATGATATCTGGCCTGTGCAGAAAATTTCGGATGACGAATCTTACTGGTATATAGAGGATCATATACCAGCGAATAAATCCGATGGCCACAACGAAATTGAGTGTGAAAATATCTTAAGCTCACCCCATGGTATTCGCAGGGATTTACTTAGTCCCTATGACAAGGAAACAAATAAACTCGTAGAAAACGACTTGGGCGGATGTCATAACACATTGTTAGGCCGATTTGCCGATGAATTTATGCCGCTTGCTATTCGCTATGCAGCGGAATATACGAAGTGGTGGTTTGACGTAGCGAACAGCCCGCCTTATTTGAGGCGAATTACTGTTGAGCAAGAGATAAAACTTGCTGCGGTGCAAGGCCAAACTGAGCCAGAGAAACGACGAACACGAGTTTATGATGCGAGGTGGCGGTCAGAGTACAAAGACGGCACTTATGACGAGACTCAATGGTTAAATACCGGAGATGCGGGGATTTTGGCGGGAAATTTGCGTTACAAATTTCCCTTCCGTTACGTTTCGAATCGGGTATTAAAACAAAAGGAAAAACTAGATCGCGGTGCTTTAACGTCAGCATTTCCAATAGACTTGATCTTAGAGTTTAATGAACCGATGCAAATCAATCCAAAAAATGGAAAATGTAATCCAGCAGATGGTTTTTATGTTGGTTTCGAGCCCGTATCAAAGGATTCTTCAGATCATAGTGACATTTGGTTAACACCCTATATGTCTGATATAAGTTGTGAGGAGATCAACAAGGATGCTGATGATGTGATGACTGTCGATGACAAAGGGCGTCTTTGGAAAGTGACGATTCCGGTTGAAGTCATGGATAAGTTTGAAGCGCTGAAAAGCGGTGGACCGATGCGATTGATTGTTAGAGCAAAAGACAAAAACAATCATAGCGGTGATGACGATATTGATTTTGGAGAGAGCGCGGGAAGTTTAGATGTTACGCCCAACACACCTGCGCGGCGTAATGTATTCCGTTCAGGACGACTTGGCTCCAGCCCCACCGATGTGTTTCCTTGGCATAAGCACGACAGCAAGCCAGATCAGCAATTATTCCCTGGTACAAAAGAGGGCGATTTCGATTATGACGTATATGATAAAAATGGCGCTAATAAATTAGGCGATCGCAATCACATTCTGCTGTTTTCACGCGCGGTGGACAAAACGTTGTTTGAAAATTTGAAAGATAACGTTACGCATGATACGGTATCGACGACCTTGGAACCTAAAAAGCAAGAGAAAACTCAATAGTCTTTTGGGTTTTGCTTGCAGCCTTTTATTTCGTGGAGTTTCATGTGAAAGTGAAGTACCACTTGTAGCAATTGAAACCAAAGCCTTAATAGAAAGCATTCTGTACAATTAAGGCTTAATCGAGTTGAACAAACGCCGCGTATGCGGCGTTTCGATTTTGTGGCATTTTTGCTTATTTAATACTCAATTTGATTAGGTTGTAAGCGTCCAGCCGAGTCATCTTCCCACCGGATCAGCTTCGCTGTTTAATCGGCAACAATTCGTTGAGGCGGCTGTTCGGCCAAGTGGGTAATTTTTCGAGGGTATTTTTGAGCCAGGCGGCGGGATCGAGGCCGTTGAGTTTAGCGGTGGCGAATAGCGTTTGGATCACGGCGGTGCGTTTGCCTGCGCGTTCGGAGCCTGCAAAGAGCCAGTTCTTTTTGCCAATTGCGATCGGACGAATAATATTTTCGTTGATTTTGATCGCAATTTTGTCGGGATCCCTCAGAGTCAGCCCTTTATTGCAAGGGACTAAAGCAGGATATTACGCTTGACACCGTATCGACAACGCTTGAACCCAAAAGGCAAGAGAAAAAACCATAACATATAAACATGCAGACCTGCTCCGGCAGTGATCACATCCGAAGCTGGACCTTCAGGTCCAGCCAAACGATTAAAACAAAATTTTGCTTATTGTTGTCGATGCGCAATGCCCATAACGCATGCCGCAGTTATGTCCACAATCTGTACATTTGTCACCCAATCGCGTTAAATAACAGCCCGCGGCACCCATACGGCAACTCACTCGAACGTAAGCCGCGTTTCTATTTTTTTAGGGGAACACAATGCCGGCATTCGTCCGCTGTTTTCGGCTTGGCGCGCTGCTCTTTGGTTTAGGCCTGTCTCTTGCTGCTTACGGTTTTTTCCCCGTCACGATAGAGCGCGGCGAAGTCGTCGCGCGCAGCTTGGCCAAAGGGCCGAGTGGTCAGCCGATATTTGCCATTTACGATGACGAAGGTCAGCTCGTCAGTGAGATCGGCGAAGCAACTGGCGAGCTTGAAAACGCGTTTGCGCTGTAGC
>Ga0247727_10013847_pt1 | contig 13514 bp, 12 predicted proteins | sample WisWelCaveWW1625_FD_202498 | JGI IMG/M metagenome (GOLD analysis project Ga0247727, IMG submission 202498) | Biofilm microbial communities from Wishing Well Cave, Virginia, United States - WW16-25 | ecosystem: Environmental > Aquatic > Deep subsurface > Groundwater > Cave microbial mat | place... | reverse complement strand
CGACTCGTACTCTTCTTTGGAATATTGTGTGTTCAAAATGCAATACTTCTTCTTGCGCAAACCCACACACCCAAAGCAGTATTCGCACTCCTCGCAATTATCAAGATAAGCGCTATAGCGGCAATACATGGTATAAAGATTGCAAATATTGCCGTAACCAAATTGATCAAGCGCCCCCCAACCGCAGTTTTCTGCAACACAGCTTACTTGGTCAATACAGTCCTTCGCGCCATATCCTCTCGCGCAGTAACGGCAATTTTGGGATTTCTCCAAAAAGAGGCAGGAATGGCAATTCTTGTCCTCAAAGAGGAAGTTGCCGCTGGAATTTGATGTCTGGATGTTATGATCCTGCCTGTGCACTGCATCCCGGCGCACATGGTCCCAAAACTCATTCCTAAGCTTTTCCACCTCGCGGAATGAATCGAGAGAAAGTTCAGATATTTTCTTAAGGTATTCTTCTTTTGAGTATTGCTTGTTCAAAATACAATATTGCTTGTTGCGTAAATTCCAAGACATAAAGCAATTTTGGCAGTTCCGACAATCATAGAGAAACGCACTATCCATGCTATCGCGGCAATCAAAACAGTGCCGAAGATTATAGCCCTTGAAACAATAGAGGCAATCGTATGAGCGCTCTACGTCAAAACAATACGTAAGATCAACAGAATCTTTACAATTGATCAGCCGATACCCATACATCACTCGTTCAAGCCCTAACACGGAGCGAGTGAGATAAGAATCTTTTGACTCCCACACATCATCAGCCCAGTCACAATCAGTATTTTTTGTTCCGGTCTGGTGAGGATGCGGAACTTTTGCTTGAAGCTTACCCAACTGTTCAATAAACGGGCGGGACGAATCGTACGTCTGACCATACTGCGTGGGATCCCAGGCATCTGAAACGAATTCGTCTCTCGCATAGATAGGAAATGGTGCGCTTTCCGGGATGACCGTGATGATACGTTTCCCGCTCAATGCAGAGTTTGTAATACGGAAGTGCCCAAAAATCCAGAATGCGAAGAGATATTTCCAACGACATCGAGGGCACCGCGTTGGCACCGGCAAATCAAGCCGATCGTACATTCCACGATCCTCCGGCTCGATCGTGAACCCTTTTTTACAATCCTGGCACTGCCGTTTTTCGGCTTCCATATCCCCATTATAGCGCTAAAATATGGCAATTTAAACGACTCATTCTGAGACGTTTCCTGATACCTGCCGCTCCCGACGCTCCGGTCGGGACCCCGACTTCCTTGTTGTAGTCCTAAAAAGAAACGTCGGGGCTTACTAGCTAAATCAGCGGCTCCGGTTCTTTTGCGGAAGCGGCTGCGGGGCTTGTACTCCCCGCCTCTCCTCTTGCCTTTCCTTCAATGATCGCTTTTTCCTGCGCGCTTCGAAGAATGGTTGACTCTTCTTCTTGTATCAATTTCTTTGCCGCATCGGCGGGGATGGTGTATTTCTTCCGCGATGCCTCAACGATTTCTTTGTGGAACGACCGATGAGTGGCGGGAAGCACCTTGAGGGTCTCGGCGGAAAAAGGGTCGTAGGTTTCTCCGTCAATCGTCATTTTGATGTAAAACTCCTGCATACCAAGATTGATCATGTCTTTTACCTTGAAAACCGGCGCCATCTCGGGCTCCATGCGCACTGCGTCTTCCCCCCCGACGCGGAACGTGATCAAACTCCCCGTATTCCCCAAAACTGCCGCCTGCACGCGCGGCAAGAGCTGGCCTACATATTGATGTGCAACCGTGAGGCAAATGCCGTATTTGCGGGCCTCGGAGAGGATGTTCTCGAATGTTTCGGTCACAAGGTTATGGAACTCGTCCACATACAAGTAGAAATCGTGTCGTTCTTCCTCCGCAAGCGAAGCACGCGCCATGCCGGCTTGTTTGAGCTTCGTGATAAGCATCGCTCCCAAGAAGCTTGAATTTTCTTCCCCCAAACGTCCCTTCGAGAGGTTGATGAAGATGAGCTTCTTCTTGTTCATGAGATCTTGAAGATCGATCCTATTCTCTTTCTGCCCGAAGATATTGCGGAGTAATGGGTCCGAAAGGAACTGCCCCAGCTTGTTCACGAGCGGAATGATGGCATCCGTGTCAAATTTCTCTGACCAATCCGCGAACTCTATCGCCCAAAAGCGCTTGACCATGTCGTCCTCGATGTACTCCACCACTTTTTGGCGGTAGTTGCGGTCGGTGAGCATGGATATCATCCCCCGCATCGTGGCATGCGGATAGTCCAAGAGCGCAAGGCAGGTGAACCGAAAGACGTGTTCCAAGCGCGGTGTCCAGTTCGCGCCGAACTGCTTTTCCATGACCTCGATGAGGCCCTGGGTCAGCTGGTGCTTGAATCCCGGATCAACGTTCGCAAGCGGATTGAAGGAAGCGGGGTATTCCATATCCGGCGGATTGATGTAGCACACATCATCAATGCGAGATTCGGGTATGAAATCCAGCACTGCTTCGATCACGTCGCCGTGCGGGTCCATGAGGCACAGCCCATGGCCATTCGCCACGTCCTGCCGGATCAAGAGCTCAAGAAGTTTTGACTTCCCTACGCCGCTCTTGCCGATGATATAGAGGTGGCGCCTGCGATCGTGACGCTTGAGTCCAAAGATGAATTTTTTTTCTTCAAGCGCAGCAACATAGTTTGTGCGTCCGATGAAAGATGTGTCCTTGGAATCCACTTTGCCGTAGATCGGGAGTTCAGGTGGTGGGGGGGCATACCTAATGATTTGTACTCTTCCTGCTTTAGGCATTGATGTGTCGAAAGATAATGTAAAATTATTCTATCACCTGCAGTTCTTCCAAGAACGCTTTGAAATCCTCAATGGTACGCTCAAGGTGCTCGACAGTTACCTCAAATCCCGGAGTGTGGACAATGTTATTGCGCAAACGATGCGCGCGCCACAGACCAGTCAGCGTCACATAATCATCGTCGCTCAACTGCTCGATCCGGTCCGCCATGTGTTGCCCCTGCAAACCGAGTTGCTTCAACGCATCGTCCACCATCTTATCCGCATCAATGATCGCCAATTTCATTGACTCCAGCGATTCGGGGTTGGCGCGGCTCACGATACCTTCCCAACGTTTCTTGAAAACCTCATCGCGCAAAGTAAGCGTCTTCTTTTTAGGCCGAGTCATATCCAGAGAAAACTTTGGCCGGAATTCCCATCCCTTGGTTACAGAAAAAACGATCCCGCAGATCATGAGGATATCCAGAGTTACGAGCGCCATTGTCGCGATTCTCAATGCTTCCATATTTACATAAATTGCTTGATTTTCTCCTCGTCTCCAAAGATCGGGAGTCCTGCCGGTGGTCCGCCCTTTTTACTTTCTACCCGACGGATATGCGGCGCGGTCAAAACTGGCATAGTGGGCAGATGGAAGATGGTCGCAAGGGATTCGGTAGTAATTTGGAACGTCTTGGTTTTAATGTTCCATTGAAAAAGAGAGGAGGTGAGCACTTTCCCCATCCAATGTTCGGGCGGAAAATTTCTCTCCTGATAGTTATAGAGCAAGATATGCTTGCGAGCATCCCCGCGAAGACCGGGGAAGAAGTGCGGGAAATTGCGCCACTTCACCCGTGTCGCGCCTTTATAATTTAATTTAAAATAATTTGACCCTAAATCGGAATATTGGTTGAACGTACCTATGACTGCGCGGCGCGGAAAAGAATCGTAATAGGATGACTTTGGAGAAAAATATAAGAAACGGATGAGCGCGCAGAACGCCGGCTTGTCCAAATTTGCCTCCAAACGCTTCAGCACCTCTGTTTCTCCCGGCGTGCGCATGAACGCCCGAGAGAGTTTTCCGAATTCATCTTCCTCCGACTTCTTTATGTCAAGGTGAGGCATGGGTCCGCCGGGAAACATGACTGCGGTCTTTGCCCCGCCTTTTTTCTGCTTGCTCTGACGCAACTCCTCCACGAGCGGCTTCCATTCTTTCCGCCATGTGGGACCGAGAGGATAAAAGAGAATCTGAATTCCCACCATCTCTTCCGGTTTGATTTTACTCAGCACCTCGATCATATTTGTCACCGGATCAAAAAGCTGCGCTTCGTCGGCAGTGTCAAAATCCACATAACTTCGGAGTGGATACGCATCGGGACGTGCGAGGTGTAATTCCGCCCCATACATATCATACCCCTGGGCATACACGTCCTGGAGCGTCCGCGGGAATACCGTGGTCGAATAATCATCCACCTCTAGTAATTCAATGTCTTGGTAGTATCCCAAAAATGCCGCCTCCACAAGATTTCTTTGTTTGAAGGGACACCGTACATAGAAATGAACCTCTCCCCCAAAACTGACCACCTCGAGCGAGTACCATCGAACAACTTCCCCGTCTAAAAAGTATTCTCCGCTGTCCCCTGCCGTGTTGCGCAGCGCATGCAGAGAAAAAAACACCTGCTCCATCGCGCGCGGGCTTTTCAGGATTTCCCGCGGTATGCGAATCTCCAACAGAATGCTCTTGAACGATTCCTCAAAGAGTTTGTTGCGCCAAAACATCCATGAAGAAAAGAGCGTGAGATAGATCAGTATCGTAGCCGCTAAGATGATGGCAAAAAGAAGGGCTTCGTTGGTCCACACAAGCGAAAGGTCGCCGTGCACAAGGGCATCTCCGAATTGCTTGAGAACCTCCGTGAGACCGTTTACAAAATCAGCCACCATATATTTCATTATAAACTATCGAGAGAAGTCCCGAAACGAAACGAGAGGCGCTAGGCCTCTCGCACGCGATACCGTCCGCCCTCAAGTCGTTCAAAAAGATTCTTGTTTTGGAGATTCGCCAGTACCGTGTTGGGCTTGAAAAACCGTTCTTTCTGCACTGCGTTCATCACATCCTTTGCCGTGAGAGGTCCCTTTTTCTTCAGGATCTTCTTGATCACTTCTTTTGCGGTACCCGGTTCAAAACCGTGCTCAGAAAGACCATACATCCCTCGTCCTACCAGCACGAACCGCTTATCCTTGATGAGTTCATTGTGCACCGTAGGAGCCAACGCTTTTCTGCCGCCGATCTTTGCGTCGTTGATCGCTTGGGCGATACCCTCAAAATGAAGCGGTGCGCCATGGCGCTCTAGAACCAAATAAATGCGATCCCGCACGGTGCGTGGATTGATCTCCGGCCATTCCGCAAGTCCCGTGTGTCCGAACCGATTCGTGAAAAAACTCTTGGAGGTCGCGAGGTAATTCTCTCCGATCTTCGGGTCCATTTTTTCTGATTTCACAAAATCCTTGAAATGTACGTCATATTTCCCCTTGAGTACTTCATCTTTCTTATTCCGCAGAAGTTTTATAAATCGGCCCGTAAAATCAACCGAAGCTTTCACGTGGGGCTTTTCAACATAATAAAACGCATTGAACGCTTCGTCCTCGGAACGAAGAGAAAACTGCTGTCCCGCTTCCGCAAGAAGCGCAAGATAATTGCCCGTCATCCCCTCCGTAAAAGACATATAGTGTGCAAGCAAACGATCCTCGGGTGCAACACCTCCCATCGCTTTCAAATATTTCGTTCCTCGCGCGATCAAATCTCCACATTCTTTATTCACCAAAATCTTGCCTTTTAGAGCACCGAGCGCCGCCGCTTCGATCTGACGAATGCGTTCACGAGTCACTCCATACTCATCTCCGAGCGCCGCAAGGGTCATCGGCTTCCCGCTTGAAAGCCCAAATCGGCGGACGAGAATATCCTTTTGTCGCGGGGCGATCCCCTGAAACAGGCCGCCGAAAATCTTTGCGGTGGAAATCATGGTATGTCTATGCTTTGCATTATAAAGGATACCCTATTCCCAGTCAACCCCCTCTCCAACTGGGGATAAGCGGGAGGTCAATTCCCTATTATCTCGACAACGATCTGACCCTCAAAAAATCGGGGTGCTACTTTCTTGCCCTCTCCCAAAGCACCAAAAGAGGGCTTGCCACAAAAATAGAAGAATAGATCCCCGTCGTCACGCCGATGAGGAGCGTGAGGATAAAGTAATACAAATTATGAGGTCCCGCCACAATGAGCGCGATGAGCACGAGGATGAGGGTAAACGAGGTATTCACCGAGCGCCCAATGGTCTGATTCACGCTAAGATTCACTACAGTCCGAAACGCGGTTTTCCCGCGATCCAGGGAAAGATTCTCGCGGATGCGATCAAAGACCACAATGGTGTCATGAACGGAAAAACCCATCACCACAAGAAGCGCTACCACAAAGTTGGAGTCGATCTCCACTCCGTAATACCTCCCCATCACGCTCAAAAATCCCGCAGGGATCAGCACGTCATGGAAAAGCGTAAGAAGCGTAATAAGTCCATATTTCCAGGAACTCACCGGGCGCGATACTTTTCGGAACGCGAACGCGATATAGAGAGAAATACCGATAAGCACAAGAATGATCCCCACAATGGCACGATCACGCAATTCTTTTCCGATAGAAGGGCCGATGGATTGGAATCCCAATTCCTGGAACGCCGGAAAAAGTCCCGTAAGTATTCCGAGATGCGCCTGATGTTCCGCCTCACTTAAATCTCCCACACGCACCAAGAAACTTCCATCGCGCGAAGATATGGTCACGAGCGCATCTTCCACATTAAGTTTTGATGCAAATGTTTCTTCTATTTCTCGCACTGATGCATCGGGAATACGGAATTGCCAGAGCGTGCCCCCGGTGAAATCAATGCCCTGGCGAAATCCCCAGACGAGCATCACGAGGATCGCGAGACCCACCGCAACACTGGAGATGGCGAGCAGAGTACGCGTGTGTCCGATAATGTTCCAGTTTCTATTCATGAGGATGTGTGTGATTTGACGAATACGCGAAGAAACGTGCGCGTCACCGTGATGGCACTGAACATACTGACCACGACACCAATGAAAAGTGTGAGCGCGAATCCCTTAATGAAACTCGCGGTGAAAAAGAAAAGAATTGCAGCCGTGATAATAGTGGATACATTTGAATCGCGGATTGAGAGCCATGCGCGGCGGAATCCTTCGCCTACCGACGCAGCACGCGAAAGCCCTCGAAGCATCTCCTCCTTCATGCGTTCAAAGATCAAAATATTCGCATCTACCGCCATGCCTATTGTCAGAATGAAACCGGCAAGTCCCGCCAAGCTCATGGTAACCGAGAAGAGCTTGAATACGGCGAGTGTGAGAGGAATATAGATAAGAAGCGCGAGCGAGGCGTACACCCCAAGCGAGCGATAGTACATGATCATAAAGAGAATAACAAGAAGCGTCCCCACGATCCCCGCCACGATTGCCTTTTGCAACAGATCGGTTCCAAGTGTTGCGCTTACGGTTTGTTGGCTCAGAAGCGAAATAGGAACAGGAAGTGCCCCCGCGTTAAAGCGCGCCACAAGTTCCCTCGCTTCTTCGGAAGAAAAGTTTCCGGTGATAACCGCGCTACCTCCAGATATCTTTTCGCGCACCACAGGGGTTGAAATCGATTGTCCATCAAGAAAAATGCCCACGGGTTTCCCCACGTTCTCTTCGGTAAGACGTTCAAATATAGCCGCCCCTTCGTCGTTAAAAGAAATAGAAACTTCCCGCGCTCCGGTCGTAGGATTAAAACTCAGCTGCGCTCCCTTCACGTAGCGCCCATCAAGATTGGTCGGCACAAATTGCGTGCTGGTGCCTACCCCGTCGGTCACGCGGAAATCAAGGAAGGGTGTCTCGCCAATTATCCGGATCGCTTGTTTGACGTCCTGAATACCCGCGAGTTCCACGACAAGTCGATAGTCGTCTCCCGAACGGGCGATAAACACTTGCGGCTCGGCAACGCCAAAGAGATTCACGCGGCGCTCGATCACATCCCGAAGCCCCTCGAGCACAGAGTTCTGATCTGCATCCCCTATTTTCGAAAGGTCGGTTTGGTAGACAAGATGACTCCCTCCCACAAGATCAAGCCCTAACCGCCACGGAAGAAGCTTTGCCCCCAACCCCGCGGGATAAACAAAAACTGCGGCAAAGACCGCAAGAAGTATTACCAAAAATAGCACGCCGCGCGGACTCATTGGTTATTGGCAACAAGTGTATCAGGAACGGAAATACTTTGCAAAAGGAGTTGGGTGTGTGCCCCCGGAGAGAATTGAACTCCCATTTTTTCCTTAGGACGGAATTGTTCTGTCCGTTGAACTACGGGGGCTTGCCACTCACGATACTGATTTCTTGTATAATTTGCAACGATAAAGCGAAGCGGATAAGATAAGGAGCGCGCGGGCCTATAGTAAAACGACATCGCCCCGATGGCCATCGGGGAGGTCGGGAACATGAGATACTACGTCTACATATTGAAAAGTGAGAAAAATGGGAAATATTATATTGGAAGCACGAATGACATAGAGCGAAGGATGTCCGAACATAACAGAGGAAGAACACGTTCGCTTGTGCATCTTCGCCCTCTTCGCCTTGTGTGCGCACAAGGCTACACAACAAGCCGCGAAGCGAGATTAATTGAACAAAAACTCAAACGATTGAAAAATAAGAGAATTCTTGAAAGAATAGTGCAAGACGGAAAGATAAAAATGGGCCTATAGTAAAACGGCATTACGTCTCCATGGCATGGAGAAGGTCGGGGTTCAATTCCCCGTAGGTCCACCGACACCGGTCATGGGTGGCGTATAATAGATTTACATTTGCACTGTCATGAGAAAACCAAACATAGTGGTCATGGGAGGCGGCACCGGAACATTTACCGTGCTCTCGGGGCTTAAAAAATATCCCGTGAATCTTTCCGCCATCATCGCCATGTCGGATGATGGCGGTTCCACGGGGATCTTGCGCGACGAATTGGGAGTACTCCCTCCAGGCGACATTCGCCAGTGTCTCGTAGCACTCTCCGCGTCTCCCTTGTTTCTACGTCAGCTTATGAATTATCGCTTCACCGATGGAGGTTTGAAGGGGCACAACTTTGGAAACCTTTTTCTCTCAGCGCTTCAGAAAACGACCGGGAGCTTCGACGCCGCAGTCCAAAAAGCATCCGAAGTGCTTCGCATTCAAGGGAAAGTCATTCCCGCAACGCTCCAAAGAATATCGCTTGTCGCCACGCTGGAAAACGGCAAAAAAGTCCGCGGGCAGAGCATGATCCATAATACAAACCTCATGCACCTTGCGGACATCTCTCTTCTACCGCGTGCACGCGCAAACCCAAAGGCGCTTCACGCAATCCGCGAAGCGGATGCAATTGTGATCGGGCCCGGCGATCTCTACTCAAGTCTCATCCCTAATCTTTTAGTGAGTGGCATTCCACAGGCAGTACGTAAGAGCACAGCAAAAAAAATCTACGTGGCAAATTTAATGACAAAACGCGAGCACACACATGGTTTTTCGGTGGCTGATTATGTAGGTACACTTGAAACATTTCTTCGCGGGAAAGTCACTCACGTCATCTGGAATAACCGCGCACCATCCCCTCTTCTTATCAAGCGTTATGCAAAAAAAGGCGAACTCCCTGTTGCGCGCGGAGAGAAATTAACGGGCCGCGTCATGGTGGAAGCCAATCTCGTAAGCAAAAAGATCATTAAAACCGCCAAAGGCGATCCGATCCCCCGTACCCTTATTCGCCACGACCCCGACCGTCTCGGAAAAATAATCTTGGGCATTGCTCATTCTCATGCGTGAATCGATGCACCACACTCGAGTTATTGTGCTCGCTGCCGGGAAAAGTACTCGTATGAAAAGCGGAGCGCCCAAGGTGCTTATGTCACTTGGCGGAAAACCGATGATCGCGCATATCCTACATGCAATCAAAGCATCCGGCACTGATCCCAAACCCATTATTGTCATTGGACATCAGGCAGCCTTGATCAAAAGCGCACTCGGAGAAGCATATGAGTATGTTCTGCAAAAAGATCAGCTTGGTACGGCGCATGCGGTCCAGATAGCCAAATCACTGCTTGAACATCGCACGGAAAACGTGATCGTGCTCTACGGTGATCATCCGCTTCTTACCGCACACACGATCAAAAAACTTGAGACGCTTCACCGCACGTCGGGGGCTACGCTCTCCATACTCACCACCACCGTCCCCAATTTCAACGATTGGCGAGGAACCTTTTCCGACTTCGGCCGCATTGTACGCGACACACAAGGACACATTCAAAAGATCATAGAAGCGAAAGATGCGACAGTAGGTGAGCTTGCGCTCCGCGAAGTCAATCCTGGCTTTTATTGCTTTCGTGCCTCGTGGCTCTGGGACCACCTTGGCGCCATTAAAAACAGCAATGCCCAGAAAGAACTGTATCTCGTTGATCTTGTGAGGCTTGCCGTAGAAGAAGGGATATCGATCGCATCAGCGGCAGCGGAACCAGAGGAAAGTATCGGCATCAATACGCCGGAACAATTCAAGCTCGCGGAGCATTTCTTTGCTTTAAAAAAATCCGTTTGACCCCATTCTCATGAGTGTGCTTATATAATGGCGGACCTTATTCGTGTAGGAAAACACGGGGGCAACGACATGAGATGCGTGGCATACGATTTTGACAGCACTCTCGCCCATTTCATAGGAGGACGCGAAGGGCTGTTCCAGTATTTCACGGAACACGGCGTTGCACATACCACAATAAAGGAGGCCTACGAAGCGACGAAGCAACAAGGGTTTTCGATTCGGAAACTGATCGCACATCTGCGCGAACTTGGGTTCGACTCATTCGATCCAAGCGACGCAGAGACCGCCTTCAATACCTGGCTTGCCTCATCGCTCCGCGCGTATCCTGACGCACTCCCCAGTATTGCGAGCCTCAAGGCTGCCGGCATTCCCACCGCCGCCATTACCTACGGCGACCCCGCGTACCAAGCACGGAAGATGGGCATACTCGGCGTTGCGTGCGATCGCACATTTCTTGTGGGCGCCCGCGAAGGGAAGCCCGATGCAATACGGAAGCTTATCGCCGAATGTGGCACGCCAGTTGCCTACATCGACAATAAGGCGTCCGAGCTCGACCGCATCCGCGACGCATTTCCGGGAAATGCGGTGATGACGATCCGCATTCGAAGGGAGGATGACCCCTACCGCAACGAACACGCACGGCATCATCACCAAGAGATTACTAATCTTGCGGCGATTGTCCCTTAGAAGGGAAGGAGGAAAAGAAGTTGGGCACACCTGACTCCCCAGTAGCAAACCTACTGATAGTACGGCGCGCGGTCACGGAAGATCTGGTCTCAATGGCAGAGATCGGGGCACAGAATTTCAGCGGCCACAGCGGTCGGTCTGAAATCGCAATGAGGTGGATGGATCAGTGGCTTCGCGCCCCGCTTCTCTTCCACGTCTTCGTCATTGAGCGCAACGGCAGAGTCGTCGGCTACATCGACTGGCTGCTCCACGGAGGGTTTGGCAGACAACACGCAGTAGCCGAACTCGACCAGATCGGGCTCTGCAAAGATGAAGAGAAGGGGCGGGGCGTCGGCGAGCAACTCATTCGCGAAAGTCTCGATGCGATGAGGCGCTGGGTGCAAGAGCACATACCCGCGGCAACGCTCCTCCGAACCGTCGTGTGGTTCTACGCCAATAACACCGCCGCGCATGGCGCCTATGCCAAGTTCTTTCCGGAGGTTCTCGGATTCCGCACTCAGTTCAGCGAGGGCGAGATCATGCGGCGAGGAACCTGCGCGATCCTCGATCGTGACTCACCGATCTGAGGAACTGAGGAACAATCCTCATCGAGCCGTGGGGTGCCCCTTTGGACCCCCGGCTTTTTCTTTACTCCCGAATATTTCTCTGTTTAAATAATGGTTTGAGGGGCCTATAGTAAAATGGTATTACGCCTCGTTTGCAACGAGGAAGTGGGAGTTCGATTCTCCCTAGGTCCACATAAGGATACTTCCGCGTTTTGGGAGAGAGATTGCCTCGGCGCTTCGCGCCTCGGCATTGGTTTTCGCCAAGAAATCCCAGGGCTTTTTGAAATCCACCGCCAAGATTCCCGCCGCAAGGTGGCGGTTCGAGCCGGTGTCCACAAGAAAATTTCTCATCCGTGAGAGATTTTCTTGTTTAGAGAGATTTTCGGCTTGGTTGGCTTCAATAATCCAGTTTCGCATGAGTTCGAGCCAATGATTGCCTTTTCGCTCAAAATCAGATAATTTCTCCTCCAATGTTTTCTTTTCCGCCATTAAAGCGTTCTTTCTCTCTTGATATTCCGGAAGCTCCAACGCTTCGCCAAGATATGCGTCCATTAGCCGTTCCAGCCGTATTTTAATGACGGAAATTTGATCGCGGAGATTTTGAGCGAAAAGGTCAGATGAGTGGCGGGATTCTTTATTCTCATTTTCCAGTTTTGCCAAAAACTTTTCCCGCCACTCATCGGGCAAAGAAACTTTTTGACAAAGATTTTTCACTTGTTCAGTCAAAACTTCTTCCCGCAAAAAACGATTTTCAGTACAATCAATAGTTTTGCTCTTGTGGGTGCAACGATAGTAAATAAATTTCAAACCACTTTTCTTGATGTGTCGCTCGGCAGTTATGGCGTAGCCACAAACTCCACAAGTAGCAAAACCTAAAAACTGAAAATTCTTTGGTCCTCGTTTTTTGCGGGGTTTCCCATTCTGAACAAGTGCTATTTGGATTTGGTCAAAAAGTTTCTTTGAAATCATTGGCTTATGCGAACCTGGATGCACCTCGCCACGATATTGAAAGTGTCCGTAGTAGAAAGGGTTGGTCAAAATATGTTCAATACTGGCAAGGTGCAAGGGTTTGCCTGTCTTGCCAACCAAGCCAAGAGAAAACATTTTGCGTTGAATTGCAGTAAGCGTGTATTCGCCGGTAGCAAAAGCCCTTAATGCTTCTTTTACTTTGCCAAATGTCTTTTTATCCGGCTCAATCGTACGAAGTCGTGGCTCGTTGAAATATCCCAAAGGGGCTTTTGCCGACAATTCGCCACGACGTATTTTTTGTCGAATCCCACGCAAAATGTTTTCTCTTAAATTGTCGGTGTAATATTTTGCTTGTCCGAAGGCGACACTCAACATAAATTTTCCCTGCGGGGTCGGCTCGAACCAGAAAGTAGGGAATTTTAGCGCAACAATCTTTTGTGTATCCACCAAGTAAATAACACGCCCGCCGTCTATGCTATTCCTTGCTAATCTATCCGGATTCCACGCTAAAATTCCCTGTGCGGTGCCTTTTTCAATTTCGCCAAGCATTTCGTTAAAAATCTCTCTGCCTGGCTCTTTGGCGGTTTTACTCTCGTAATACTCTTTGACCACGAACAGATTTTGTTGCTTGGCGAAATCACGCAATTCTTGCAACTGTGCTTCAATGCTCAAAACTTGACGCTCCTCGTCCTCACTAGATTTGCGGCAGTAAATAAAATATTTGGTCATAGAATTGCATGATGAAATTGCACCACACTTACACCGACAATTTCTAAAAATCTCTTTTCATCGGCTCTTGCGCCTTTGGCGCAATCCAAACTTTGTTTGGGAACCGCCACCTTGCGGCGGGAATCTTGGCGGTGGATTTCAAAAAGCCCTGGGATTTCTTGGCGAAAACCAATGCCGAGGCGCGAAGCGCCGAGGCAATCTCTCT
>Ga0247727_10013846_pt1 | contig 13514 bp, 9 predicted proteins | sample WisWelCaveWW1625_FD_202498 | JGI IMG/M metagenome (GOLD analysis project Ga0247727, IMG submission 202498) | Biofilm microbial communities from Wishing Well Cave, Virginia, United States - WW16-25 | ecosystem: Environmental > Aquatic > Deep subsurface > Groundwater > Cave microbial mat | place... | reverse complement strand
AGGTTACAGCACGTTTCGCACGGTGCCTCGAGCGGAAAAGATGGTGCGAATGGCGGGGCGGCTGCCACAGGTGGCACAAAGGGCGGCGGCAAGGGTCGCAGGGTTGGGAGTGAGGAATCGGAAGGGTGATGCCAGGCGGAAGCTGGAGGCGATGTGGCGGAGCCCGGCGGCGCTGCCGCATGCGTACTTTTACGCGCGGGCGCTTTTTTTACCGGAACAAGTGATGCGACTGATGGGTCGAGATGCACTGCGGGTGAGCGAAACGGCGTGGGGCGGATGGATGCGGGAGACAGTCCGCAGGGCGAGAGAACTGGACGAGATGACAGGGGTTTCGTGCCTGGAGATGCGCGGGTACATGGTGAATACGCTGCTACGGGACACGGACGCAGTGAGCATGAGCCAGTCGCTCGAGGTGCGGGTGCCGCTGCTGGATACGCCGCTGGTGGAATTTGTGGCGGGGCTGCCGGAGTCGGCGAAGCGCGGTGAGAAAAAAAGATTGCTGCGGGAGGCGTTGGGGGAGTTGCTGCCGCGCGAGGTCGTGGAGCAAGAGAAGAGAACGTTTACGTTTCCGTGGGAGCGGTGGCTGAGAGGCGGCCTGGGGCGGCGGGTGCAGGAAGGGCTCGCGGAGCCGGCGGCGGGGCTGGATCCACAAGCCGTGCGAAATGTGTGGAAAGAGTTTGAAGCGGGGAAAACGAGCTGGTCGAGAGTGTGGAGCTTGTTTGTGCTGAAGGAGTGGTTGAGGAAGAACTTGAAGGCCGCTGGGTCCAAAGCAGAAGTACGTGTCCAAGAAATGGCGAGTGGCTAGCGTAGAGAGAAGAGAGCAGAGAGAAATAGGGAAAGGAGAAAATAGAAATTAGAAATTGGAAAATAGAAAAGAGGGAAGAAGGAACGAGGAAGAGGGAAGAGGAGTGATCGTACTGGGGATTAATGCGTACCACGGGAATGCGTCGGCGGCGATTGTGTGCGACGGGCGGCTGGTGGCGGCAGTGGAAGAAGAGCGCTTTAATCGGGTGAAGTATGCGGCAGGGTTTCCGGCGGCAGCAATCCGGTATTGCCTGGCAGAAGCGGGAGTGGGAATCGAGGACGTGGACCACGTGGCGATCCCGCGAAACCCGTGGGCGCGGATCGGGACGAAGCTGCTCTACGCGTTGCGGATGCCGAAGTTTGCGCGGGAGCGGGCCAAGGTGATGACGAAGTTTACCGGCATACCGGAGGCACTGCAGGAAGCACTGGGAGTGGAGGCGAGAAAAATCCGGGCGAAGTTCCACCGGGTCGAGCACCACCAGGCGCACTTGGCGAGCACTTTTTTTGTGTCGCCATTTGCGCAGGCAGCGGTGCTCTCGGCCGACGGGCTGGGAGACTTTGCGAGCACGATGTGGGCCACGGGCGCGGGGCGGCGGATGCAGGTGCACGGAGCAATAGCGTTTCCGCACTCGCTGGGGATGTATTACACGGCGCTGACGCAGTACTTGGGATTTTGGAAGTTCGGGGATGAGTACAAGGTGATGGGGCTGGCGGCGTATGGAGAGCCGACGCAGCTCGAAGAGTTCCGGCGGATCGTGAAGAGCGGGAATGGAACGGGGTTCCGGTTGGGGCTGGAGTACTTCACGCATCACGTGGATGGGCCGGACATGACCTGGAAGGATGCGGGTCAGACGCCCGTGCTGGGGCGGATGTTTTCCGAGCGTTTGGTGGAGCGGCTGGGGCCGACGCGGGCGGCGGAAGAGCCGGTGGAACAGAAACACCGGGACATCGCAGCGACGATGCAGGAGCGGCTGGAGGAAGTGCTGTTTGAGATGCTGCGCGGGCTCCACGCGAGGACGAAGCAGAAGGCGGTGTGTTTGGCGGGAGGAGTGGCGTTTAATTGCGTGGCGAATGGGAAGATTTTTCGGGAGACGCCGTTTGAACAGATGTACGTGCAGCCAGCGGCGGGAGACGCAGGGCTGGCGCTAGGGGCAGCGTTTTTTGTCGAGCACCAGGTGCTGGGACGGCCACGGAATTTCGTGATGGAACATGCGTACTGGGGGCCGGGGTTCAGCGAAGAGCAGATCCGGGCGGCGGTGCGAAACAGCCGGTTGGCGGAGCAGGGTTACATGGTGCGTGAGCTCAGCGAAGAAGAAGCGATACGCGTGGCGGCGCAACACGTGGCCGACGGAAAAATATTGGGATGGTTCCAGGGACGAGCGGAGTGGGGTCCGCGGGCGCTGGGGAACCGGAGCATTGTGGCGGACGCGCGTCGGGCGGAGATGAAACAAATCCTGAATGAGCGGATCAAGCATCGGGAGACGTTTCGGCCGTTTGCGCCGTCGGTGCTGGAAGAGGCGACGGGGGAATATTTTGAGATGTCGCAGCCGTCGCCGTTTATGACGCAAGCGTATCCGGTGCGCGCGGAAAAACGCGAAGTGATCCCGGCGCCAACACACGTGGACGGAACCGGGCGGCTGCAGACGGTCAGCCAACGGACGAACCCGAAATACTGGCGGTTGATCCGCGAGTTTGCGAACCGGACGGGAGTGCCGGTGGTGCTGAATACGTCGTTTAATGACAACGAGCCGATTGTGTGCCGGCCGGAAGAGGCGATTGATTGTTTTTTGAGGACGAAGATGGATGTGCTGGTGATGGGGAATACGATGGTGGAGAAGGGGGCGGGAGGGTAGAGGTTCATAGTTGGCAGTAGGGAGTAGGGAGTCGGGAGGAGGGGAGTAGGAGCTAGGGTTTTAGGGGTAGGGAAAAAGAGAAGAAGGAAGTGTCAGACTCAAAACCGGTAAGAAGATTGGCTGGAGAGCGGAGCTTGAGAACAAAGGAGTCAAACTCTAAGGAAAAGAGGCGGCGTAAGGCCGCCACGGCAACGTGCACATCCTGCTGATGAATGAGTATTTTCCGCCGGACACGTCTGCGACGGCGAAGATGGCGCAACAGGTGGCAGAAAAATTGGCCGAGCGGCACCGCGTGACCGTGCTGTGCGGGCGGCCGTCGTACGATCCTTCCGAGAAACATCCCTACTATTTAGCGAGGCAAGAGAGACGCGGAAATTTGACAGTGGAGCGGGTGGGGTCCACGGCGTTTCCGCGATTCAGGATGCGCCAGCGAGTGACGAACTACCTGAGCTACCTCGCGCTGGCCGTGCCGCGGGCGATTGCGACGGATGTCGACGTGATTCTGGCGATGACGGACCCTCCGGTGGAAGGCATTGCCGCAGCGATGGCGGCGCGGATGAAGAGGCGGCCGTTTGTGTACAACATACGGGACATGTACCCAGACATGGCGCTGGGCGGAGGTATTGTGCGGCCGTCGGCGTGGGTGGAGCGATGGGAGCGAATGCACCGACGAGCGCTGCGGCAAGCAGCGCGCGTGATTGTGTTGGGCGAAGATATGCGCGACCGGATTGTGGCGAAGGGAGTGGACCCAAAGCGCGTGGAGGTTGTGAGAGACGGAGTGATCGTGCCGGAGACAGTGGCATCGGCAGAGCATCCGGCGGCGCAGGAAGTGAGATGCGGCTTCCGGTTTGTGATGGTGCACGCGGGGAACCTGGGGTTTTATGGGGCGTGGGACACGCTGGTCAGCGCGGCACGAAGGTTGGAAGGCGATGGAGTGGGACTGGTGTTTGTGGGCGACGGAGCAGTGAAAAGTCAGGTAGAGGCAGCGGCGGCGGGGAGCCGGTCGGTGAGATTTTTGCCGTTTCGGCCGGTTGCGCAGGTGCCGTACGTGCTGGCAGCGGGAGATTTGCACGTGGTGACAGTGAAGCCGGGTCTGGAGGGCGTGGTCGTGCCAAGCAAACTCTACGGCATACTGGCGGCGGGGCGGCCAGTTCTGGCGATTGCGCCGGAAGCAAGCGACGTGGTGCGAATCGTGCGGCGCACGGGTTGCGGAGTGGCCGCGGACCCGCGGGAGCCGGAGGCAGTGGCGGAAGCGGTGCGAGAGTTGGCGCGAGACTCGGAACGCATTGCGCACATGGGGCGGCGAGCACGAGAGGTCGCGCGCGACTATGATAAAGTCGGGCAACTGGAAAAATTTGTACGAGTCGTCGAGGAGGCAGGAAAGAGTTGACGGCAGCGTTGATCGCGTTTGGGATTGCACTGGCGGCGTCGCTGGGATTCACGGCGCGGGTTCGCGCGCTGGCATTGCGCGTGGGCATGGTGGACCTGCCTGGTCCGAGGAAAGTGCACGCAGCGCCCATCCCGTTGCTGGGCGGAGTGGCGATTTACGGCGGAGTGGTGGTGGCGATCCTGGCGCTGGCCGTTGTCCTGGCGATGAACGATGGAGCGCTGGCGGAGATTGTCGGCGTGCTGGGCGGCGCGACGCTGGTGGCGGTGGTCGGGATTGCAGATGACCGCGGACTGCTGCACCACCAGATCAAGCTGTTTGTCGGGATGCCAGCAGCGGGAGTGATTTTGATTGCGTCGGGCGTGCGAACACATCTGGTGGAGGTAATGTGGCCCGGGCCGTGGGCGGCGGCAGGGGACGTGGGGTTGACGCTGTTGTGGGTGGTGGGGATTACGGCGTCGTTCAGCATTTTTGATCACATGGATGGATTGTGCGCGGGCGTGGCAGCGGTGGCGTGTGTAATTTTTCTGATTTTTGCGAGCGTGAACGGGCAGGTGCTGGTGGGAACGCTGGCGGCGGCGGTGCTGGGGGCAGCGCTGGGATTTTTGCGGTGGAACTTCAACCCGGCAAAGATCTTCATGGGCGACGGCGGGGCGATGTTCCTGGGATTCCTGATGGCCACGCTGGGTCTGAAGTTGCGATTTGCGGAGATCCCGCAGGCGACCAGTTGGATGGTTCCCGTGCTGATCCTGGGCGTGCCGATCTTTGATACGACGCTGATTTCGATTTCGAGGGCGCGGAGAGGGCTGCTGCCGTTTGCGACGCCGGGAAAGGATCATGCGGCGCACCGGCTGGCGAATTTGGGACTGGGGCAGAAAGGCGCGGTGGTGACGCTCTACGCGCTGGGAGCCGTGTTCGGGACGCTGGCGATTATGGTGAGCTGTTTAGGGGAGAGAGCAGGATTGATCATCGGAGTGGCGACGGCGGCGGCCGTACTGGCGGGAGTGGCGATGTTGGAAAAGGTGCCGTATGAAAAGCAGGGGAAGAAGGGAGTAGGGAGTAGGGAGTAGAGCTATCAGCGGACAGGCACTCGATTCAGTGCAGGGCCAGCGCAGACCTTTCCGGCAGGGAATTCCAAATTTGAAATTGCAAATTTCAGATGAAGAGGGGATCAGCACATTCTGTGTGTTAGGAGCATGGAAATCACTGCATTGGTGAGACGCGAGTCCGGCAAGGTGCCAGTCAAAAACCGAAAAAAACTGAATGGTAATTGGGATGAGATTGAAAAGGGTGCGGGGAGAGGTGTGGCAACGCAGTTCAATGGAAGGGGCTGGGGGAGAGGGCGAGCGGGAAGTATTGCGGAAATGGGGCGATTGGTTATACTGCACGGTTCATCCAAAGTTCCCAGCAAGCGCGAGACAAACAAATCAGGAAGAAGGTCGGCGGCGAGGCGAGCCGCGGCGGTGACCGAGGAAGGTCAAACTGCACGCAGAAAAGGATCACGGGGAATTGCGCGAGAAGAAAGGGACCGTCGCGGTGGTCGGCGGGTCAGCCGCAGGTTTTTATGCGGCCGGCTTGCTGGCGCGGGCGGGGCAAGAAGTGCGCGTACTCGAGCGAGCGGAGGAGCTGCAGCCGGCGGAACGGACGCTGATTGTCACCAGCCGGATGAGAGAGCTGCTGGGCGCGGCAGGCGAAGAAGCGGTGGTGAACGAGATCCGGCGATTTGAGCTGTTCACCGACGGGCGAGCGGCCCAAGTCGCACTGGCGAAGCCTGACTTGATTATCGAACGGGCGAGGCTGATCCGAAGCCTGGCGGAAGAGGCGCAAGCAGCCGGAGCGAAGATCGAGTTGGGGAGAAAATTTCAGAGGCTCGAAGGGAACGTGCGCGGCCTGGCGCTGACGGTCGAGCGGAGCAGCGACGGGAAACAAGAAGAGGTGAGGGCCGAGACATTGGTTGGGGCCGATGGCGCGGTAAGCCGGGTGGCGCAGGCGGCGGGCTGGCCGAAGCTGGAGACGGTTCCGCTGGTGCAGGCGATTGTCAGGTTGCCGGCGGACTATCCGAAGGAGACGGTGCGAGTGTGGTTTATGCCGGAGGAGACGCCGTATTTTTATTGGCTGATTCCGGAGTCGGAGACACAGGGGGCGCTGGGGCTGATCGGCGAAGATGGGCGAGAGACGCGACTGTGTTTGGAGAGATTTCTGGAGAGGAAAGGGTTTACGGCACTGAGTTTTCAGGGGGCACGGATACCGGTGTACACGGGCTGGATGCCGGTCGAGCGGCGCGTTGGGAGCGGGCGGGTGTTTCTGGTGGGAGACGCGGCGGGACAAGTGAAGGTCACGACGGTTGGCGGAATTGTGACTGGGTTCCGCGGGGCAAGAGGAGTGGTTCAAGCGATTCTGAATGGAGGGCGAAGCCGGGAGTTGGGAAAACTTCGCCGCGAGCTGGACCTGCACCTGCTAATCCGCAGAGCGATTCACCGGTTTGAGCAGAAGGACTACAGCCGGCTGGTGGATTTGTTGAATGACGAGGCGAGGGAGTCGCTGGGAGCGCACACAAGAGATGCAGCGGGACGCGTGCTGTGGAACATCTGCAAGAGCCAGCCGAGGCTGCTATTGATGGGGCTGCGAGGGTTGATGATGCGAGGGACGGTGCTGCGAACGAAAACGTGAAGAGTGTTCCGCACGAATCGTTTCAAACGATCAAATACTATTCCCGTTTTGGATTCCCAGACAATCGTGAGATGGTTGCAGAGTTTGGGGTTGAGATCCTTCGGGCATCCTCATTGGATGCCCTCAGGATGACAACGCACAGGGAAAGTGGGCAGGCAAGGGCAGAGGGTTTCTTCACCCCGACAAGAACCGTCGGCCACAGAATGATGACAGCGGAAAATTGAGACAGTGAAAATCCTGGGAATCTCGGGGCTGGTGCATGATCCGGCAGCGGCGCTGGCGGTGGATGGGGTTGTGTTGGCGGCAATTGAAGAGGCGAAGCTGCGGAGGCTGAGGTCGCTGGACGGGATCCCGCGGCAGGCGATTGCGTTGTGCCAGGAACAGACGCGAACGAGCTGGCGCGAGATTGGATGTATCGCGGTGGCGAGCCGGCCGCTGAGGAGCTGGTTGAGGCAGGCATGGTTGCGGACACGGTTGACGCCGCTAGCGCCGGTGCCGAGCGGGTATTACCAGACCAAGGCACTGGGAGAGCTGGGGCGCGAGTTGAACAACGACCGAATCCTGCGGGAGATGGGTGCGGAGCCGGGATGCCGTGTGGTGACGCGAGAGCATCACCTGTGCCATGCGGCAAGCGCGTTTTATGCTTCGGCGGCGGACCGGGCGGTCGCGTTGACGCTGGATGAGCAAGGAGACGGCTGGGCGGGGCTGGTGGCGCTCGGAGAAGGAACGAAACTGAAGAAGCTGGAGGCGATTCCGTATCCGCACTCGGTGGGATGGGTGTACTCGCAGGTGACGGATTTGTTGGGGTATGAGCCGAGGCGCTCGGAGCACAAGATGCAGTGGCTCTCGCTCGAAGGTGAGCCGGTGTTTGAAGAACTGTTTGTGAAGATGCTGCGACGGGGACGAAGCCCGGTGCCGCGGCTGGGGATGAAGTACTTCAACCGCGGGCTGGCGGGACGGATTGCGTTTTCGAAAGAGTTTTATAAGGCGATTGGAGTGAGCCCGCCACAGGGACGGGGTGAAGCACAACAGGAAGCGCGGGAAGTCGTGGTGGAGAGTGGACTGAAGAAGAGCCTGGCGGCGAGTGTCCAGGCGGCGTGCGGGAGAGTGGCGGCGGAGCTGGCCGAGGCGTACAGGAAGAAGACCGGAGCGAAGTGGCTGTGCCTGGCCGGAGGAGTGTTCTTGAACCCGCTGATCGTGGCGGCGATGGAAAAGAACACGGGGTACGAACAGGTGTTTGTGCAGCCGGCGGCGGGGAATGAAGGGACGGCGCTGGGAGCGGCGTGGCTGGTTTGGCATGAATTGCCGGGGCGGCCGCGGGTGGCGCCGATGGAACACTTGTACCTCGGGCCAGGGTACTCGAACGAGGAGATCAAGCAGGTGCTGGACAACTGCAAGGCGGACTATCAATGGTTGGAAGGAGACGAACAGAAAATACAGGAGACGCTGCGGCTGGTGGAGGCGGGGAAGATTGTGGCGTGGTGCCAGGGTGCGGCGGAGTTTGGGCCGAGGGCGCTGGGGAACCGGAGCTTGCTGGCGTCGCCGTGGGCGGCATACGTCAAAGAAAACTTGAATGAATATGTAAAGCACCGGGAGGCGTTTCGTCCGTTTGCGATTGCAGTGACGGCGGAAGAAAGCGGGAAGTATTTCGAGAGCACCGGGAATTCGCGGTTTATGGCGACGGTGGCCAACGTCAGGCCGGAAGGGCGCGCGCTGCTGGAGGATTTTCTGCTGCCGGGAAACCGGGTGAGGCTGCACGTAGTGGAGCGGACGGCGAACCTGCTGCTGTGGCAATTGTTACGGAGGTTCGGAGAGAGGGCGCGGGCACCGATGCTGGTGAACACGTCGTTTAACCTGTTTGGTGAACCGCTGGTGCTGACGCCGCGAGATGCGGTACGGAGTTATTTCTGCTCGGGGATTGATGCGCTGGTCATCGGGAGCTTCCTGCTGCGGAAGGGGTAGGGATTTCGTTTTGGGCACGACAGGACGAGGGTTTGTGCGGAAGTGGCAGATTGCAAGAGAAAATAGCGGCGAATCAGGAGTCTAAGGCGAGGATGTAGGCAGCGGGTTCTCTTCCAAATCAAGAAAGCAGAGAGGGATATCGTGAAGATTACAGTGATCGGATGCGGATACGTGGGTCTTGTGACAGGGGGATGCCTGGCGGATGCGGGTCACGAGGTGTTCTGTACGGACAATGATCCAGTCAAGATGGAGATGCTCGAGGCGGGGAAGGTACCGATTTACGAGCCAAACCTCGAACCGGTGCTGGAGCGGGCGCAGAAGTCGGGGCGACTGAAGTTTCTGCGAAATTCCGGGGAGGCCATCCGGGCCGGAGAGGCCATCTTTATTTGCGTCGGGACGCCGCCGACGGAGACAGGCGAGGCGGACCTGTCGGCGATTGACAACGTGGCGCGGATGATTGCGAACGAGGCGCGGACGTCGAAACTGGTGATTGAGAAGAGCACGGTGCCGGCACAGACCGGACAGGAGTTGAAGAAGGTGCTGGCGGTGTACAGCCGGAACGGGGAAGTGAGGTTTCGCGTGGCGTCGAACCCGGAGTTCTTGCGGGAAGGAACAGCGGTGGGGGACTTCTTCCATCCGGACCGAATTGTGGTGGGGGTGGAAGACAAAGAAAGCGAGCAGCAGCTCCGAGAGATTTACAAGCCGATTCTGGAGAAGTCGTTCACTTGCCCAGTGCATGAGGGGACGTGCCCGCCGACGGGGACGCCGCCTCTGCTGTTTACCACGATTGCGAGCGCGGAGCTGATCAAGCATGCGTCGAACTCCTACCTTGGACTGAAGATCTCCTATGCGAATACGATCGCAGATTTGTGCGAGCGGCTGGGCGGAAACGTGGAGGAAGTGACGCAGGCGATGGGCCTGGACGCGCGCATCGGGCCGGAGTTTTTGCGAGCGGGGCTGGGGTTTGGCGGCTATTGCCTGCCGAAAGACATCCAGGCGTTTGTGAAGCTGGCGGAGCGAGCGGGGGTGGATTTTGGCCTGCTGAAGGAAGCGGAGCGCGTGAACAAGCGGCGAATGGACCAGTTCCTGGAAAAAGTGAGGCGGGCGCTGTGGGTGGTCAAAGAGAAAAGGATCGGGGTGCTCGGGCTGGCGTTCAAGCCGAATACGGACGATATCCGGTTGGCGCCGGCGATTGAGGTGATCCGGCGACTGTTGGCCGAAGGAGCCGAGGTGAGGGCGTGCGACCCGCAGGCAATGGAGCGAGCGCGAGCAGTTTTCCCAAACATAACGTATGAGCGGGACCCGTATGCGGTGGCCAAGGATGCGGACGCACTTCTGCTGGTAACGGAGTGGGCTGAGTTCAAGCGGCTGGACTGGAAACGAGTGCGCGGGCTGATGGCGCGTCCGCTGGTGGTGGACGGGCGGAACATGTTGGACCCGAAGACGATGACGGAGCTGGGGTTCGAATACCACTCGTTTGGCCGGCCAGGATTGGCGGCGGTGGCGGCAGCGCAGTAAGCGCAGGGATGCTTCGCTGCGGTCAGAAACGCCCGCGATTAAGGGCGGGTGCAGCTTCGGAGAAATGGCGGGGTAAACCCGCCGCTACACGGGAAGACATGGGCCGCTAAACAGTGGCAGCGACCTGACGGCGGAAGAAGTCGAGCGTGAGTCGAAGGCCGTCCTCGAGATTTACCTTCGGCTCCCAGTTGAGAAGCCGGCGGGCCTTGGAGATGTCCGGGCAACGCTGCCTGGGGTCGTCCTGCGGAAGAGGCTTGAAGACCAGCGGAGTGTTTGTGCCGAGCAGGGTGCGAATGTGCTCGGCAAATTCGAGAATGGTGATTTCCTGCGGGTTGCCGAGATTGACCGGCTCGTGCTCGTCGGCCTGCATCAAGCGATAAATCCCTTCCATTAAGTCGGAGACGTAACAGAAGCTGCGGGTCTGCTGGCCATCGCCGTAGACGGTGATGGGCTGACCGGAGAGGGCCTGGTGCACAAAGTTGGGGAGTGCGCGGCCGTCGTTGAGGCGCATGCGCGGGCCATAGGTATTGAAGATGCGGACGATGTGTGTGTCCACGCTGTGGGCGCGGTGGTAGGCCATGGTGATGGCTTCGGCAAAGCGTTTGGCTTCGTCGTACACGCCGCGAGGGCCGATAGCGTTGACGTGACCCCAGTAGGACTCGGGCTGCGGGTGGACTTCAGGGTCGCCGTAACATTCCGAAGTGGAAGCGAGGAGATATTTGGCGTTCTTGGCCAGGGCGAGGCCAAGAGTGTTGTGGGTACCGAGGGAGCCCACTTTGAGTGTTTGAATGGGGAATTTAACGTAATCCACCGGACTGGCCGGGGAGGCGAAGTGGAGAACGTAGTCCACCGGACCGGGCACGTCAATGTAGCGCGAGACGTCTTGCGTGACGGTGCGGAAACGCGGGTGGGAAAGCAAATGGCTGATGTTGCTTTGAACGCCGGTGACCAGATTATCGAGGCAGAGGACGTCCCAGCCGCGCTCAATGAGGTAGTCGCACAGATGGGAGCCAAGAAAGCCAGCGCCCCCGGTGATGACAGCGCGCACAAAGGCCTTTCGTGAGCCCAAAATCTCCGCGAGGGAGAACGCCGCAGAGTCAGCAAGTGTATTGTAGCCCGGAGAAGTCAGAAAACAAGACGTTCCCTGAGGCCGAATTGACCGAGCCGAAGGCGCAAGATAGGATTCCGAGGCAAGGGAGCGGAACGCGGCAGGCCTTGGGAGACGCGAACCGCCCGAGTTCCCCTATGAAATCCCCACGGTGGCGAGTGATCCGATGCTGTCCGCACTGCCGAAGTTTTGACGTGCGGAGATCGCACCGGCGAGGACTGTTTGAAGTGTTGGTGCTGCCGATGGCGCTGCTGCGACCGGCGCGGTGCGAAGACTGCGGACAACGGCACTACACCCTGGTTTTCGCTGAGGGATTGCCAACGGATGCAGAGAAAGGGAAGGGCAAGATGCAGAGAGTCCGAGCCCGAGTCAGGGAGCGAGAGGAAGACGAGGGCGAAGGATGAGCGGGATGGGAAGGATGTGGAGACGAGCACCGGCGGGAGCGGGATTGCTGGTGCTTGTGGCGATAGCCGGGATGTGGACGTTTCGGAGCGCGGGGAGATGGCTCATCGTCGAGGACGGACTGGAGCCGGCGAAGGCGATTGTGGTGCTGAGTGGAAGGATGCCGCAGCGGGCACTGGAAGCGGCGGAGCTTTATCGCCAGGGCTTTGCGGCAGAAGTGTGGGTGATGCGGCCCAGCGGTCCGGGGGAGGCGCTCGAACGGATGGGCATTCCGTTTGTGGGGGAAGAGTTTTACAGCCAGAAGGTGCTGCTGGCGCGTGGAGTGCCGTCGGATGCCATTCGCGTGCTGGAGAAAGAAACCCAGAATACAAAAGGTGAGGTTGGATTGATCGGTGAGGAGCTCAAGCGAGTGGGAGGAGAGAAAGTGATTGTGGTGACGTCGCGAGCGCACTCGCGGAGGGTGAGGGCGACCTGGAAGAGAGTGGTGGGAGAGAGTCCGCGAGTCATTGTGCGGGGGACGCGAGGGGATGCGTTTGATGCTGAGCATTGGTGGAGGTCCACGTCTGATGCGCTGGACGTGGCGCGGGAAGTGTTGGGGCTGGCGAATGTGTGGGCGGGGTTTCCGCTGAGGTCCAAAGCCCAGGAAATCGGAAATCGGAAATAGGAAATAGGGAAGAGGTGGAGGAACAGAGGTTGAAGCTGAAGAACTGAGGACGGGTGGGCAGAGTGCGAAGGGTCGCAGTGTGGGCAGCGACGGGGATGGCGGCCCTGCTGTGCTTTGCCACAACAGCGGAGTGAGAAGCATGGAGAAAGAGGAACGCAAGGGTCAAAGAGTCAAAAGGCCGAAGGGCCGAATCGGAAGTCAGAAGGGCAAAGAAACGGCCAAGAGTCCGTTGGCTCGCGTTGCGCTCTGGACTCAAGATTAGAGCGTCAGGGAGCGGGGACGGAGCTGGTGTGGTCGTGGATGAGGCGCCAGCCGTCCGGGAAGCTGCGAGCGATGAGGGTGAAGACGCCGCCGGGGCGATCGGTTTCGCGCACAAGCTGCCAGCGGCCGAGGATGAGAGCGGCGTCGGAGCCGAGGGGAGTGATCTCCAGATCAAAGAATTGGAGCTGGCCCATGGCGGCGCGGTCGGGATAGGAGCGGCGGTAACGGTCGAGCAAAGTTTGCCAGCCCCGCGAGACGCCGGAGGAGCTGACGAAGGCGGTCGCGTCGGACTTCCAGTAGCCTTCCATGAAAGCTGAGATGTCGCCGCGGTTCCAGGCGTCCACCTGCATTTGAAGCAGTGAGCGTAGGGCGGAATCAGTCTCCGCTGAGGCCGAGGATTGCGCGGGGGCGACGTCGAACGTGAGAGTGCTGAAGGCGGAGCGCCAGTCGGCTTCGGGGTCGCTGGTGGCGGGAATCATGTGAAGCACACGAGCGAACCAGAGGCCGGGACGGTCGAGGGTGATGGAGGCGCGGCCCTGGGCGTCGGTGCGCACCCAGATGGGATATTTGTGGCCGGTGACGCCCGGGTAGCCAGCGGCAAGGTGAACCCCGGCAAGAGGCTGGCCCTGGAACAACACCTGGACGGGAAGAGTGTCACCGACACGGAGAGAGCAAGGGTCGCGCTCGGGAATAATTTCGAGCCAGAGGTAGTTCGGTTTGATGTGGAGAGAATCGGAAGCCGTGCCGACACAGAGGATGGCCTTGGCGATTTTCTCGTACCGTTCGCGGCCGGGGGAGTTGGTCTGATTGCGGATGGCGCGGGATTCGAGAACGAGGGCAAGATGCTCCTCTTGGAGGTATTGGTTGAAGATCCTGGGTTCGAGG
>Ga0247727_10013845_pt1 | contig 13514 bp, 25 predicted proteins | sample WisWelCaveWW1625_FD_202498 | JGI IMG/M metagenome (GOLD analysis project Ga0247727, IMG submission 202498) | Biofilm microbial communities from Wishing Well Cave, Virginia, United States - WW16-25 | ecosystem: Environmental > Aquatic > Deep subsurface > Groundwater > Cave microbial mat | place... | reverse complement strand
GTCTAGTGGTACGCGGACAGCGATCCGACCCACCGGGGGTTACCGGCGGAACCCGGCCGTTCGTTTTCCCGAGCATCTAGCACAGAGGGAGCGCAGGTTCTCCAAGTCGTAGGGACTCTGCGTGAAGCCGTCCGGAGTCCAGAGTTCCCGCAGGGGGATGATGTGGTCTACGGTGTTCGCTTGTGCTCCGCATCGTTCGCAATCCGGGTAGCGTTGGAGCTGGAGCTTCCGTGCCTTGGCCCACTCCGCTGTGTGGTAGACGAACGTCCAGGGCTTGGCCTTCTCTCTGGCGTCCTTCCTCTGTCTGCTCGCGTGCTTGGGGCATGGACCCCTTGTCAGCTTGCCGCATGTGGGACATGGGCGAACGGGGCGTCGGGGTATCGGCTTATACCTGTCTGGCGATGTATCGAACGCGGCGGACCGATAAGCCAAATCGTTCGGCCACCCGTTGTAGGGGGTAACCGGCCAGTACGAGATCGCGGATCTGGGCACTCCGCTGGGAACGCGGCCCCCATAGCTCCGAGTCGATGTCGGCCCGAGTCCAGACGCCGTGAGTCGGTTCCTCCTCGAAGAGCACATCGACCGACTGCCAGCCCATTACGTCACCTCGTCTACGAACCCAAGCTTCAGTGCCTGGTCTGAGTCCATCCACCAGTTGGTGCGGGTCCAGCGCCTCTTGATAGCCGCCTTCGACAGGTGAGAGCGTTCGGCGAAGATGTTGAGGATGCGGTTCTGCACGACCTTCAGCCATTCCATGCGGTCAGAGAGCTCACCGAACGAACCCATCATGCCGGCCTGCACCTCATGCACCAGTAGGTAGCTCTCCTTGCCCATCGAGCGGAGGTCGCCAGCCTGGAGCAAGATGCCGGCCATCGACGCCGCCATGCCCTCGGTATGGGTGTGGAGCCGGTGTCCCTTGGTCCTGAGGGCCTGAAGGTAGTCCCAGAACGCCATGCCGTCTACGACGGAGCCGCCGGGCGAGGTGAAGATGACCGTGATCTCACACAGCGGGTCCACGCGGGACCAGATGTCGAGCTGCCCCATGCATGCTGCCACTGTGGAGGAGTTGACCTCCGACGTGAACCGGTAAACGTGGTGATACTTATTCGCAGCCAGCGCCTCGGTCTGCTTGCGTTCGGCATCGGCCAAGTCTATAGCGCGGATCGCGGCATCGGCGTCGGCCTTCACTGCTTCAGCTAGGAGCTTGCGGGCCTCGGCACGGTTGCGCTCGGCCAGTGCCCGGTCAGCGTCGGCCAGGGCTTCGCGCTGGGCTGCCGTCACACGGGGACGAGGCTCTGCCATGCATTAATGTTGCATGGAGAGGCAAGGCGTGGGTGGGCACGACACCACTCGCAGAAGTAGTCGCCGTCGACGACGAACAAGCCATCTACGGTGAAGCACTGCTGGCATGCAGGTAGCCGGTGATGAGAGAGGTTCTCGGGGTCGGCGTGGTCGTAGGGGGGTGGGTAGCGGCAGATCAACCCGTCGCCCCGTGTGATGTGTTCCAGGCCGCGTCAAGCTCGGCCTTGGTGACGTAGGCCAAAACCTCGAAGCCGGGACGGATCGCGACGAGGGTGTAGGTGCGCTGGTACTGGGACTTGGCGGTCCCGTCAGCCTTGTCGTAGCGGGCGCCGATGACCGAATGGCCCACCTTGAGGCGCATCTTGACCTCGATCTCGTCACCTTCCTCCGGGCGCTTTTCCAACCCCAGCTCCCCAAGTGGCATCTTCCCGAGGCCCGGAACGTCGGCCTCGAACGCTTGGATCACGTGACCTTCGAACGATATCTGCTGGTCGATTACCATCCGCCCTCCTATGCGACGTGCTTCCATGTGCGCCGCTTCATAGCATGTCGAACTGTGTTTTCCCCGGCTGGACCCCCGACCGGGGAAGGAGGCTTTGTGCTACCCGGAAGGCTACAGGCTCCAAAGGCCGACAGCCAAACACTCTTGCCCTGATCCTCGGGCACCTCCCTGATTGAGGGTCGGAGCGGCCGGAGCGATAACCCCGGCCGCTACCGATCCCCAAGGCGCGGACGCGTGGGGTAAGGGCAGCCTTGCGGGAATCTGACTCCCGAGATGCCGGTTCGAACCCGGTCGCGTCCACATGGCTGGGTACTCGAGTGGCCTCAGAGATCGCGTTGGCAAACGCGGCCACACCGGTTCGAATCCGGTCCCAGCCTCTCTCGACACGGGAGCTACCCATGGCAAGAGACCGTTCAGGACCAAGCGTGGAGGATGGCGTGCAGCGCAGAGCGCCTGCACGTTCATCGGAAATGACCCCCCTCACGATGGCCTGGCCCACCATCGGGAATCCTACGACGTACGAGCACGAGCCATCTAGTGCGCTCATGGGTTCATGGTGCCCTCGGAGACAAGGCGGCGCTGTATTCGGCGATTCGCTCAGCCGTGACATCACGATTCCTGAAGCGGGACACACGTCGGACCATGCGGTAGTGACCCACCAGAGCTTCAGACTCCGTCGAGTAACGGTCCTGCTCACCATCGCGGCGCCCTCCGAAGACCATCGACTCGAAGATGAGCGGCGCATGGTCGGGGGTGAAGGCGCGGTTCATTCCCAACCAGACGGTCGAAACCTCGGCCTTCCTTCGGATGCCTGCCTCGGTCTTGCGGACGACCGTGTATCCGGGATTGGCGGTCAACCGGTGGTACTCCCCGCGGCCGATGGGACGGTTCTGGCGGTCGTAGATATCCAACGGCCAACCCTCAACGACTTCCAAATCTATCATCGCGCCCTCCTAGATCCCGCAACGTGCCTCGTCCATTGCCAGCCCTGTCCCTGATGAGATTCGACATGACCAGCGTCTCGCTCGCACCTCACCGAGCGTTCGGCCCAGCAACGGGAGCGGCAGCGTGTGCCGGTCATGCCGTCCTCCTATCTCCCTCTTCGGCTCTGTCCCATCTCCGGGCACGGGCGTAGTCCTCGAACCACTCGCGAGCCCTAGCTACCCGATCGCGCCGGCGCACCTGGCCCGAACCCTGGCACGTCTGGCAATAGAACCCGGTCTTGCCGGCCCACTTGTCGGGGAACCAGGACGCCATCAAGACGCACGTCTCGCAATTCGGGACGCCGGGGTGGATCGAGAAGCCAGCGAGGTCGTGCCCCGTCCCCAGGCACGTCTGACAAGCCGTCCACATGAAGACCTCCCGTATCCGTCCAGGCACCCCGCCGAACACCCCCATCTGCATCGGCTCTATGACGAACGCCTGTTCCTTCAACCTCTCGGGCTCAGGGACACAACCATCGCAACGAGGAGGCTTCCTATTCCGCTTCTTGGCTGCCAAGTAGGACTCGTTGCACTCGGCAGTGTGCGATACGTACATCGTCACCACGCCCATCCCCTTCAGCCCGTCCCATTCGTAGCCATACTCCAGACATTCGCGGGAGACGGGGCAACGAGCGCAAAACTGCATGGCGTGTTTAACCTCAGCGGGCCACTCATAGTCGCCAGCATCTTGCTCCTTGCCGAGTTCATCCTTGAACATCGCTTCCCACGCTGAACCGGGCACGTCGACGATCTCGGCACACGCCCCACGAGACGCCCAGGCAGGCAGCATCCGATGGTTGTACTCATGAGCGATGCGCTGCTTGATGGCGGGCTCCGTCACATCTCCTCATCCCCGTTACGAGCGCATCGGACCATGCCGCCGATCTCCGCGTAGGAACGCCCCATATCACTCAATCCGTGGCAATGAGCAACAGCACGAGTAGGCCCACTCCTGTACTCACCGTCAGCACCGATGTGAGCCAGAACTTCCAGCTGTCGGTGGTCAGCAACCATTCCGTTACGCGCTGCAGAGGGTTGTCGTGTCGAGCGAACAGCCACGATTCAACAACATCGGCTGCGTTGCGCTCCTTCCGCCGACGCCATATCCTCAGTCCGGTTCCCTCTTTCACGCCGTCTCCTCATCCTCGTACAACTCGGGATAGACCCAGGCGAGGTCGGTACCCCAGGCGAGGCAGATGACGTCCGCGTGGTGAAGAAATAGCCATCCCTGCTTCAGTGCTCGGTACCAGGAACGGGCGAGGCTGTCATCCAGGGCGAGCACCTGGATGCCGCGTTTTGAGCGCCAGTCCTCGAGGGGGGCAACCGGAACCCGAGAGTAGTCCAACTGGCCGAAGGCACGCTCGATCCGTTCGGCGGTGAACCGGCGCACCTTCTTGTACCGTTGGTGGCGGATCTTCCACAGGGTATCGGCCACAACGCCGCTTGCCGCAGCGGCGCGGCGGAGCGACCCGTACTCGGCTATCAGGGCATCGACCATCCCGGCGACCTCCGCCAAGGGCACGTCGTTGGCCCCGCTGTATCCACCGACGTTCCGATGGCCGGCAGCCACGGTGCCGGGTGCGTGGCCGGGTGCCCACATCACCGGCATCCCTCTCGTGCGAGGACCGCGGCCAACGCCTTCGGATCGGCCCTGTATCGCCAGCGGCCGAACACTCCCGCATCCGCAATGACAGAGCCCATGCATCGCACAGCCCGGTTCGTCACACGTCCCGAACCGCTTACCGGATAGACAGGAGCGGTCGACCGCTACCAGTAGGGAGAACGCCGGAGAACCGGTCATCCTTCCTCCTGGTGGGTGTCGGTGAGGGCTTGGCGGGTTCGTGCTTCCAGCAAGGCTGCGTCAGGTCCCCCTGCCAGAACATGGAGCTTGCGAACCACATCTTCGTCGGTCATCGAGCAGACGACCCGCGCTTGTCGATGCCGGGCACTCGAAATCGAGAAGTATCCCTCTCCTTCCAGCAGCCCTGCAACCCAGGCCACTTCTTCCGGCGTCACCGCAACCTCCTTCCGTCTAGCCGAATCACCAGGTAGGTCCGACTCGGACTCAGTTCTAGGTACAGCGTCGGGAACGCATCCGACCCAACGGGGATCTTCTTCTCGGCCTGTGCCCACCAGTGACGAGCCGTCTCGGACTCGACGAACGATGCGAACTTGCGAGGCACCTGAGCCCCGACCTTATCTTCGGTGGCGATGTTCAACGAGTAGAGATACATGAGGTCGTCCTTGGGTGTCCAGCCCTCGCCTCCGAGCCGGCGGTGGCGCCGCGCCTCGCCGCGCTTGCCTCGTGCTCGGTTGTTTCTGTTGCGGCAACTGATGCAGGAGCATCCGACGAGATGCCCCGAGACCTTCGCGATCTTGCTACCCCAGAGTCCACAAGCGGAATCTCCGCAAGGGCATTCGCCGGGGTCCTGGACGACGGGAATCATGTAGCCCCAGGCTCCATCGCCCAGCTCAGCTCGTTCGGGGCCGTCAGTGCTGCCAAGGCCAGGCCGTTCGCGTAAGCGTCGCGGATGCCGGTGGTGAGCAGGTCGGGGCTCTGGTTCGTCCACCCTTCGAGGGCGGCATACTCGATCGTGAGAGCGGCCCGAGCGTCCCAAGCGTCCCAAGCGTCCCAAGCGGCCCAAGCGTCCCGAGCGGCCCGAGCGTCCCGAGCGGCCCGAGCGGCCCAAGCGTCCCAAGCGTCCCAAGCGGCCCAAGCGTCCCAAACGTCCCAAGCGGTCGAAGCGGCCCGAACACGCCGCAGCTCCCAGTCCAACTCACGGGCTGCCAACGCCTCACGCAAGCCCTTCTCGACTCTTGCCTCGTCACGGTAGGGACGATGGAGAGCCTTCCACCACGCGACCTGCGACCGACCCATGCGAGCGGCATGCTCCCCGAACGGGCGCCCGAGGTGTCTGGCCATCGTCTGTTCCGTGGCCGAAACGAGGATGCGCAGGGAGTCCGCTCGGAGCTTGTCCCCGCGCTCAACCCAATCTCCGACCGTCTCAACTTTGACGACATGGCGCGGACGGCCGTCCTTCCAGAGGCCCGCGATCCGCGCAGCCGTCGCTATGTCGCGGCAGAAGTTCCAGCCCGCCGCACACTCCGCGTCCGAGCGGTCAAGCGAACGGTGCGGCAGCTCGAACGGATAAGTACCGTCCCAGGCGGGCGCGCCGCCTTGAAGGGGTGAGCGGTAGTCGTGCGCGAACAGCTTGTAGCCGAGGGTCATCGCTCCACCCCCGCTCGCTCCAGCATCGCCCCCGGCAAGCATCGGCGGGCCTGCTCTTGCTGCTCCGCCGTCGCGTGTTGGAACCACTCAGCGAACGCGATGAACGGCCCTCGGACCGGGGGAACCGAGAAACCATCAGCCGAGGGAGGCACCGGGAGGGCTCGTACGCGATCCCGGCGTGCCTCGCCTATCGCGGCCTTGAGCACGGCAGCGTTCGGGCCGAAGTCCGAGGTGATCGTGTCGCGGACCTTGGCGACCGCAGCGGCCCCATCTTCGGTGGCTGCCTCCATCATGTCGGATGCGTACATCGCACCACGGACCGTCATCTCACCGGCCTCGTCGTACAGGCCCATCGCCGGCCAGGCAGCGGACAAGACGAGCACGAGGTCTTCGGCGTCGGTGCGGTTCACAGCTCGTGCTCCTCGGAAGCGGTCACGCCGTCACCAACTTCGGAGCCGTTACCTCATGCTCGGTCCGGCGCAGGTTCGTGGTGGCGGTCGCCCAATAAGACGCCTTCAGTTCGCAACCAACGAACCGCCGCCCCCACCGGATCGCGACGACCCCCTCGGACCCGATGCCGGCGAACGGGGACAGCACGAGTTCGTCGCGGTTCGACCATAGGCGCACGCACCGCTCGATCAGCGAGAGTTGCAGGGGGGCGATGTGCCGCTCGTCGGCGTCCTCGCGGGCGATAGCGACGTTGAGCGTGTCGGTTTCGCGGATCCCATACCAGACAGGCCGTGCCCAATCGATCCACGTGTCACGGTCACACTCCGGCTTGATGGGAGTGGCGTTCGGCCCTGGTGCCCGGAACAGCAGGACATAATCCGCGAGCGCCGGCCGGCTCATCACCGAATCCCGTTCGAGCTGGACGAACATGAGAGCCTGAGCCTTCGTCCGGATCGCCTGGGCCTGCGGATCTTTGTCGATGGTGACCTCACCGTGGAAGATCCAGCCCTCCGACACGTAGGCCGCGATGACCTGTCCTCGGAAGTCGGTCAGCCCGGAGACTCCGTGCGTCGCCTTCCTAGTGGTGAGCTGCTGAACGTGCACGACGGTCAGTCGTCCGGGCTTCGTCAGGCGGAGAACCTCGCGGATCACGAATCCGTAGTGCTCGAAGAACTCTCCACGACTCGCTGAGTTGCCGAGGTCTCGGGGAGAGGGCGAGTATGTGTAGAGCGAGGCGAAGGGCGGCGAGTAGACCGACAGGTCTACCGACGCCGTGTCAAGCTCCGACAGCCGTTCGCATGAGTCACCGAGCATGAGCCGCCAACCCTCGCCCTCGGCGGCGTCGGTCACGTAGGCCTCGCCCACGCGGCCAACTCCCCGAGCTCCGACACGACGTGTCGGACGAGCCCGTCGGTCATGGCCTCGGCTTCGAGTTCCTTCCGCCTCACGTTGTCGGCTATCTGCCGTTCGAGCTCCGAGACCACGACGTGCGCGACCACCGGCTCCGTCTGGCCGAATCGCCAGCAACGACGGATGGCCTGGTAGTAGCTCTCGTAGGAATCCGACAGACCGCAGAACACCATCTGGTGTGCGTTCTGGAAGTTCATCCCGAAGCCCGCGATCGAGGGTTTGGTCACCAGTACGCGGATCTCCCCGTCCTGGAAGCCTTCGAGCGCCGATGCCTTGGCGTCGGGTGACCACGAGCCGGGAACGTTCACGGCTCCCCGGACGGCCAGGCCGATCATCTCCGCCTCATCGTTCAGCCCGCACCAGACGATCCACTGGCCAGGCCCGCTCGCGAGCTGCACCGTTCTTTCGACCCGAGCAGCCAGTGTGAGACGGCGCGCTGTTGCTCGCCCTCCGATGCCGCCCAGGTCCGTCGCGAACAGTTGGCCATCGGGGACGGCGTCTACCGTCACGATCTCGGGCAGGATGGCTAGCGGAGGAAGCACGTAACCGTCGTCGTCGTACCCGAGGTCGGAAGGCCGGCGCAGCGCCACGGCCCATGACGCCATCCACCGGAACATCGGATCACGGGCGTGCCCCTTCACCCGCCATTCGCGCTCGTCGTGGACGAAGTAAGCCGCCAGCATCTCGGCCCGCGACATCACGCCCAGGAAAGCCGCGTGATTCGTCAGCTCGGCGACGTCATTCGGAGCTGGCGTCGCGGTACACGCTAGCCTTAGCGGCACCGCGTCGAACATCTCGGTCAACCGCTGCCGCGTCTTGCCGTCGACGTTCTTGAGGATCGAGGACTCGTCGAGCACGACCGCATCGAACGCATCGGGTTTGAAGTTGCCGACCATCTCGTAGTTCGTGATCCATACGCCCGAGCCGTCGATATCCGACTGGTGGCGGACGTAGTGAGGGACGTTGCCGATCTTCTGGCCCTCGCGGACGGTCTGCCGAGCCACGGAGAGCGGCGCCACGATCAGCGATCTATCCGCCACAAGCCGCGCCCACTCAAGCTGGATGAACGTCTTTCCGAGTCCGCAGTCCGCGAAGACCGCAGCACGACCCTTCCGGGCTGCCCAAGTGACGATGCGCGCCTGCCAGTCATGCAACATAGGGTGAACCGCTGACGTAGCCACGGTCAGCCCGTGCTGCCACTCCCGCCGAGCCTTGTGTGCCAGGAACTCAGCGTAAGGCGCGGAACGCGGGTTCTCCGCGTGCATCGCGGTCGTCACGCTCACAATGCTTGCTCCGCCTCGGCCTGTCTCGCGATGCGTTCGGCCGCTAGCCTGAGCCGATCCTTCTTCGCCACCTTGGTGACGTCTGTTCTGAGCTTCGCCCAATAGCGGACGAGGGTTTGCGGCGTCCACTCCCACCCGGACTGCCACGCCTTGGCCCGCTCCCCGCGGATGCGTATCTCGTCCGCGAGGTCAAGGCCCTCGTTCATCGAGGCGGCTCGGAGCTCGGCGAGGGCTTCGTTGATCCGGCCCCGCGAGCCGTTCGGAAGCCCTTTCCACGAGCCAAGCCAGAACTCAGCGAGAGCTTCAAACGCTTCGTCGCGACGCCGTGAGGGTTGTAGTTGGGAACCCTCTAGAGCAACCCCAGAAGTAGAGAGAGAGGTAGGAGGTAGCGCTACAGAGCGAACTTCGGACGAACTTCGGGGCGAACTTCGCTCTTTGTTCGGGCGAACAGAACGCGAACGGCGTACCGACTTCATTCGTTCTCGGGCCGCGTCCCGCTCGGTCTGTAGCTCGGCGCGAGACACCTGGCGCTTCTCCCAACCGACGATATGGAAACCCTTGTCGGTGCGCTCCATCCACCCCGTCTCGACGAGCCGAGCCCCGATGCGTTCCGTCAGCACTGCCGTAGGCACGTCGCCGTCCTCCTCATGCTCGGCCGTCCAGCACATCGCCTCGATGAGCCTTCGGGCCTCCCGATCAGACAGGGCGAGCCACTTGCGGTTGTCCCGCAGCTTCGACCAGACCCAGAACCGTTCCACCTAGGCATCGGCCATCTCGTCGCACACGGCGAGCTTTGTTGACACCTTGAACCACTCCGACGTCCTCACGATGCCTTCCGCGCCCGAGTGGGACGCTTCACCACTCGCTTCTCGATGGTGATGGCGATTGCCTCGGCCAGTGGCATCCGCTGCGGTCCCGCGATGGCTTTGGCCCACCCCGTCAGGTTGATCGGAGCCCCCGGTCCGCGCACCAGGGCATCCGCGAGCATCTCGGGAGCCGTGTCGCGGTGCTGATGGAAGTAGAGCGCGATGCCCTTGAGAAGCGGGGCTTCGTATGCTTCAGACACATCAGCCCAGGCCGAGCGGAGCGTCTTGAGTGCCAGTGCCATCACTGTCCCGTGTGGATCTCCCATGTGATACACACGCCGAAGCGTGGTGACGGCGCTGATGGTGCCATCAGCCTTGCCCCCGGCGACCCGGAGTCCTTGCCCCTGGACGATGCGGTTGATATCGCACGTCTCTCCGTGCCCAGCAATGAGCAGCGCACGGAACTTGTCGTAAGGGTTCACGAGCCTCGTGGCGTTCAGGGCGACGAAGAGCTCAGCGGCCTGATCGAGCGTGAGCCCGTCGTGAACCAAGGCGGGGATAGCCTTGACATCTCCCGGTACACCCACCATGAGGGCAGCGAGTCGGCGGTGCTGACCGTCGAGGATGACGAGGGTGCCATCCTCCCGTCGCCAGAGTTCCAGGCACCCGAACGCCGCAGATGAGAAGGTAGCGGCAAGCGCCTCCACGTGGCTGTTGTAGATCGGCCGGTTGAATCGCCCGTCTGCCTCCAACTCATCGAGACGTACCTTCTGATAACGGGCCTGTCCTACATCGTTCATGCCACTTGCTCCTTCCATTCGCGTAGGCCGCGCTTGATCCGTGCCGAGAGAACCGGCAGGCTGCTTTCAAGGATCCGGAAAGACTCTTGGGCTTCTGCGTTGTGGTGTAGACGGGACCAATCTCCAAGTAGTTGACCGTCGAGGGCTTCGGCTAATGACTGCACCTGGACCGCCGTGGATTGGAGACCCGAGAGCGACTGCCTGAGCGTGAACCCGTTGGTCTTGGTCTTGGGAGTGAGATCCCCTCGGCCTTTCTCACGTTTCTTCCGAGCACCTCGGGCGACGGCGGCCTCACCCCAACCCCTATCCATTCGCTTTCTGAACTCATCGTCGGGAACCGCAGCTATCCGCTGCCACCGGGCAGACTGATCTGCGGTGATACCGAGGTCTTTGATAGTCGGGACGGTCGATGATCTATTGCCGCGACCACCCGCACTCCCAGGCTTGGCACGTTCCCCCGCTTCTGCCATCTGCTTCAGCACCTCACCCGCCTTCCTCGCGGCAAGGAGCTGGATCTCACGGGCGTAAGCCTCGGCCTCATCTCCCAATCCCTGCGCCTGCGCGTAAGCCTGAGCTGCCTTAGCCATGCTATGAATGTGGGTTATCTCGTTGAGCGACCTGGCTTCGGCGAGCATCCGCACGGCGTCAGAGAGCCGGGCCAGTGCGTCAGTCATCGCTTCGTCACCCTCTCCATCTGGAGCCATCGCCACGCCGCGGTACTACCCCATTCGGAATAGGCGCAGCTCCCACAGGCGAATCTGCCCCGGAACACGACGGCCGACGAAGCGGCGTGGCAGAAGTCGCAGGTTGCCGGGGTCATCAGTGACTCACCCTCGGGCAAGGTTGTCCGACGCACACGACGGCAACTCTGTAGATACTCGAAGATGCCCGACGCGATGCCCTCGAAGCCGGTGACCTCATCGCGGTAACGCCTTCCCATCCCTACCTTCATGCCGGTAGCTCCTCCTGTCCATGCGCTTCCAACGCAGCGCGGATCTCCTCATCAGTGGCGAGCATGATGGTTGCCGCCGAGTACGGGGTGCCCTCTGAGGCCTCGTTCACCCAAGCTCGGTACTTCGCCGCGCTCCCTGCTAGGCGCCGCAGTTCTTCACGGGTGTCCCCGGCGGACGAGGGGTCACGACTTACGGCTTCAGCCTTCGCCTGCGTGACAGGGCCATCCGTGGCCAATCGGTTCGCACCCTCTCCCTCGTCCTTGGTCCCGCTCACGGGCGGGGCCGGGGAACCCTCAGCCGGTCCGGGGAGGCTGGTCCCGCCTTCGTCCAACCCCCCTTCGACCGGCTGCTCCGCGCCCTCCGACGCGGAAGTTGAGCCTGGGTCCGAGACAGCACCGGGGGCAGCCCCGGACCCAGACGAGCTGCCGGGGTCAGGCGGCCGCGTTGTTCCGCCCCGCCGGCCAGCCCCGACCCCGGCTCCACCGGGAGGAAGGCCCGGTGGGGTTTTGGAAGCCTTCACTCCGTCGTCGTCCTCATCGGCTGCAAGCATCAACGCAGCCGTGAGTGCGTATCGACGGGCGTAGGTGAGCGAGGAACCGTTCTGTTGTGGGTTCCCCCCGGCATGCATCCAAAGCGGTCCCATCTCGATCCACTCGCCGGACTTGTGGACGATCCGCGTGACGACACCGACGCGTCCTCCGTCGTCCGTCAGCGCCTCTTGCAAACACGCCAGATCGTGCAGGGCGAGCGCTACCCGAACGTCATCCACGATCTCATCGAGCGGCGCGTAGGCGTAGGAGTATGTCCCGGTGTTGGCCCTAGCCGACGCCTTTGGATTCTTGAGCGTTGCCCCGGCTTCGGTGAGGGCTCGAGACAGCGCCGCGACTTGCTCGGACTGCCTCACGTGGCCCACGCCCACATAATGAGCACCAGACCGAGAAGGGTGAACACAGCAGTCAGACCCAGGCCGAGCCGTATGCCCTCACGGAATCCGCAGATATCCTGTTCAACCCACGCATTCACGAGCCCAAGTCCGACGACGGAGAGCACCCACGTAACCACCCCGGCGATGACGATCCTCACATCGCCACCTCGTCATAGAGGCCGGGGTCGTCCAGGTCATCGTCTCGATCAAGGTGCTCGTTCACCCAAGCGCACGCTCGGCGACACGAGCACCACACGGGGTGGCGATACCACAGCTCGACGCGAGTCATCGGCTCTTGGAGCGGTACCTCGGAGAGCTTCTTACCGGGGGATCGCAGGCACAGACGAGAGTGCGCCGGGTGCTTCCCCGAGGGGAACGTGAGGTACGCAGGTGTGCAGCACTGAGCGGTCACTTGATCCGCACCTCGTATCCGCAGATCACGCGCTGCGCGTCGACGCCGAAGGCCTGCCGCTCGAAGTCGTACCTGAGCGTCGGCATCAGCGCAGCACCTCCCGATCCGCGCCTTCCACGCCCAGCAGCTCCTGCCAGTCCTTGCCCGCCAACCGTTCCATGACGAGCAGCGCGTGCCAGAAGTTGCTCTCGGCCGCCTGCTCGGTCGCGTTCGGCACATAAGGCCAGTGCCCCTCGACGGTGACCCTCAGCAGGGTCCGCAAGCTCGGCATGTCGAGTCCGACCAGCGTTCGGGCCTTGTGGGCGCACTCGTCGCAGTCGTCGTACAGCAGGCGCTCCTCGGTCTCGCCGCGCGCAGGGTCGGGGTGGTAGCGGTGCACGCTCATGCCTTTGTCCCCTCCCGGATGTCTCCGTGGGTGCAGCACAGGCCTTCGCACCCGCTGAAGCGACCGATGATCTCGGTCGTCACTTGATCCGCACCTCGCATCCGCAATTTCCGCAACGAGAGGTACGAGCCCCCGGCCACGATGCGGGGATGTCCACCCCACAGAGCGGGCAATCACCGCCTTCGGTGAAGTCCTCGGGCTCGGATACGTCCAACGACTCCCGATCGGCGTGGTGCTCGCACTGTCCGTCAGAGCAGCAGTCAGTGAGTACCTCATCGAGAGCTCGAAGCCAGGGGCGACGGGTCATGCTTCCACCAGGGTCATCTGATAGCGCCGCGAGCTAGTAGGTCCCGCCAGTCGTCACGACCGTAGGCCCCGGAGAGGTTGGCCCAGGAGAGGTTGGCCCAGGAGAGGTTGGCCCCGGAGAGGTTGGCCCCGGAGAGGTCGGCCCCGGAGAGGCTGGCCCCGAAGAGATTGGCCCTGGAGAGGATGACCCCGGAGAGGTTGGCCCCGAAGAGATTGGCCCCGAAGAGATTGGCCCCGGAGAGGTCGGCCCCGAAGAGATTGGCCCTGGA
>Ga0247727_10013844_pt1 | contig 13514 bp, 11 predicted proteins | sample WisWelCaveWW1625_FD_202498 | JGI IMG/M metagenome (GOLD analysis project Ga0247727, IMG submission 202498) | Biofilm microbial communities from Wishing Well Cave, Virginia, United States - WW16-25 | ecosystem: Environmental > Aquatic > Deep subsurface > Groundwater > Cave microbial mat | place... | reverse complement strand
CACCAGAACGAGGAGGTTGGCACGAAATCCGGTTGGCCGAAACATGACTCCTCCCAAAGCATCGCACCCTGGCCACTCCGTCACCGTTTCTTGCGAAACGACGCTGGCTGCATAGTTCCAACCGAGTAGGTTGGGATTCGAGATGCGACTTCTGTACGCGCACGGCCGCGCACAGGTAGGATTTGCACCGTTTGTACCGCGACTGAGCTGCCCTCACTTCGGCTCACGCTCATTCTGGAAGAACCTTCCCTCGCGCTGGGTACACCTCTCGAAACAGGCTGTGTATCAAGCACTAGGGAAGGTTCTTAAAGAATGACAACGTTGAGGTGGTGTTACAAACCAACCCTTAACAAGTATACGTTCATTTAATCATCGAAAAAATCGCGTCGAGTTGATCATTCCCCGACTGCAATAAGAACCCAGGGTTGCGCCCGTAGCTCTTCACGCCCACAATGAACAAGCCCGGCTCGCCGCTTTGCAAATCGTTCGGATTGACTTCGATCTTCGCCAAACAATCCGTGATGTTCGAAAGCGCTTTGTATAAACCGCGCGCGCCTTCAGTGACGCTGGAAAACTCCACCGTGGTTTCGCGCAGCATGTCAAGATTGGGGCGGTAACCGGTGAGCGAGATAATCTCATCGACTGCAAGCTCCTCCGTGTTCTTCCATACTTTCAAAACTGCTTTGAGAGTTGTATCTCTCGCCACGGTTTGCAGCTCTTCCAAAGTCGCGCGCCGCAGCACGCGCAAATTCGCGGGCGGGTGCAAGGCGAGCGCGTTCGCAGCTTCAATCACACGAGCGCGCTCGCGCAAAGGATCATCGGCAACTTCGAGCACGGGCTTGGTGCGATCCGTGCGCACGGCCCAGAGCACTTGCGTTTTCGGCTCGCGTTGCAGCATGTGCGCGAGCGCAACGATGGTGTTCGCCGCAGAGTGTCCATGTCCGATGAGCAAAATTCTTTTGCCCACGAAACGCGCGAACCCGCTTTCGACATCAACCGGATGCCGAATGATGCGATGATTCAGTTTCATCTCGCCAACGGCCGGCATGCCCGCGCTGCCGCTCCAATTGCCTTGCGCAAAAACGCCGCTCGCATCGAAAACATAATCGGCTTGATAAACATGCTCATTGCCTTCGTGATCTTCGGCGAGCACGCGAAAATTTCTTTCCGCGCGCAACGGATGCTTGGGCAAACCGAGCTTGCCAAGGCCCGTGCGCGCAATCGCGACCACTTTGCGACCGGTAATGATTTTATTTTTGAGCGGCTCGGATTGCGCCAATGGTTCGAGCACGGTCTTGACGTACTCCGCGCCGGTTTGAATGGCATCGAGCGGCGGCAAGCGCTCTCCCAATATTTTTTTCACATACGCGGAGACATTCATGCCCAACGGCGAGAACAAACGAATGTGCCCCCACTGTCGAATGTGCTCGCCAATACGACCCGCTTCGAGCACGGTGACTTCGTATCCGCGATCAATTGCGCGCAGCGCAGTTTCCAATCCCATCGGCCCGGCGCCGATCACAATGGCGCGTATCCGCTTTGATGATGTGAGCATGATTTTTATCTCCAAAGATTCATGAGAGTAGATGATGGGATGATTGAAGAATCCAAAGCTCCCTTTCCCCATCAACGCTCAACCTTGACCAAGCCAAGGTTGAGCGAGCATTAGCTAAAACAGCCAATCCCACGGCCAAGTCGTGGGAGATCAATGCCTGGCTTTTTCTTCCCGTCACCCCAATCATCCAACCATCCATCAGTCCAATTTTATTCTTCCCTCGCTTGCACATTCAGCGATTGAATGTGATGCACCAGCGACGTGCCCGCGCGCAGCGACGCGCCGACGTGTACGGCCTCCGCCATTTGCTCGGGCGTCGCGCCTTCTTTTTGCGAGCCGGTGGTCCACGCATCGATGCAATACGGGCATTGCAAAACGTGCGCGACTGACAATGCAATCAACGCTTTCGTCTTTTTGTCGAGCGCGCCGTCTTGATGGCATTCGTTGTACCAATCCAACCACATCTTGAACAGCTTGGGTTGCGGGCCGCCGACTTCGCCGAAACGCGCGAGGTCTTCACTCAGGTAATAGCTGGGCATACTTTGCTCCTTTTAGGTGTGAAGGTGAGAACGTCATTGGTCATTTAGTCATTCGCGATCGTGTATCCTTCCCATTGCTCCAACCATCCAATACTCCAGCAATCCAATCGCCTCAACAACATCCGTCTGGGCCGCAACATGCGCCCTCGCTCAACTCCGTTTTGTTGTAATCATGCCCCTTCGTCTCCTTCGGATGGCGTCGCGCGTTTTTGGTGCAATTGAAGGGCTGCGCTTCATTCAAAGGAATTTCATTATAGGGCGGGAGAGCAAGCAATTGCGCCGCATAGGGGCTGTGCTCATTCGTGTATAAACGAAAAGTTTTATCGCACACGGCCATGCGCTCGCCGCGATAGAGCGTGTGGCCGTCATCGTCGATCACTGCGCGCCACGGGCCTTTGTACATCACGGCTTGATTGCGCTCCACGCACGGGCCTTGCTTGCCTTTGTGCGCGAGCATCGTGACGCTGCGAAACTCGATGCCTTCAATAATCTGCCAAGGCTTGTCGTCGCGCTTCACAATCTCGATGCCGAAGAAGCCCGCCTCTTCGAAGGCTTGCAGAAAACCCGTTTCCGTGAACGCACCGGAAATGCAGCCGCTCCATAATTCGGGATCATTCTTCAAATGCTCGGGAGATTCTTCATCACACACAATATCGGAAATCGCGGCGCGACCGCTGACTTTGAGCACGCGAAAAATTTCCGCGAAGAGTTGACGGCGATCATTTTCCTTTACCAAATTCAAAACGCAATTCGAGACGACGACGTCGACCGAGTTCGAATCAACCAGCGGCGTTTGTTGGCGCAAGGCGGCGCAATACTCTTCGAAGCGCTGCAAATCACTGCTCGTGCGAATGGGATGCTTGGCGAGATAGTCGTCGACCTCTTCATAATCCAGCCGTAGATCTTGAATCTTGCCTTTGCGAAACTCGACGTTGGCCGCGCCGAGCTTTTGCGCCATCTCGGTTTGATATTTCCGCGCGAGGCCGAGCATATCGTCATTCATGTCCACGCCGATCACCCTGCCCTCCGGCCCGGCGATTTGTGCCGCGATATAACAAATCTTGCCGCCACCGCTGCCGAGATCGAGCACGGTGTCGCCCTCGCGCACGAACTGCGAAGGATCGCCGCAGCCGTAATCGCGCTCTAAAATTTCCTGCGGCAAAATTTTAAGCAGCGCTTTATCGTAATCCACCGGACAGCACAAAGCAGTCTCTTTTTTTTGCGCGCCGTTGGAATAACGCTCGCGCACGGCTTTTTCAACCAAAAGCTTTTCTTCAGTGTGAAGCATGAAAGGTTCTCCGAGTTTGAGGAATGGGCACACACACTATTTATTTGTCATTCAGCAGGAATCCTTTTCAGCGCTTGGAAGTCTTTCCAGTCCATAAAAAGGTTACTGCTGAATGACAGCCAACTTTTACTTGTCATTCAACAGGAATCCTTTTCAGTGCTTGGAAGTCTTTCCAGTCCATAAAAAGGTTACTGCTGAATGACAGCCAACTTTTACTGTCAGAAGGAATCCTTTTCAGTACTTGGAAGTCTGTCCAGTTCATAAAAATGTTCCTGCTGAATGACAGCCAACTTTTACTGTCATTCAGCAGGAATCCTTTTCAGTGCTTGGAAGTCTGTCCAGTTCATAAAAAGGTTCCTGCTGAATGACAGCCAACTTCTACTGTCAGAAGGAATCCTTTTCAGCGCTTGGAAGTCTGTCCAGTTCATAAAAAGGTTCCTGCTGAATGACAGCGCTAGAGGGTATCCTTTAGAACCAGCCCGATCACATACGCAATCACTGCCGCAGTCGGCAGCGTGACCAGCCACGCGAACAGAATGTCGCGCACCACGCGCCAACTCGCGCCGCTTTGCGTGCGCGTGCTGATGCCCACAATCGCGCTCGTCGTCACGTGCGTCGTGGAAAAGGGCAGGCCGTAGAACGTGCCCGTGATAATCAATGCTGCGGAGCCGAGGTTCGCAGTGAAACCGGTCAACGGATCGATAGCCGTAATTTTTCGCGCGAGCGTGTTGAGCACCTTGCGGCCGTTGAGCAAGCCGCCTAGCATCATCGCAAACGCGACGATTCCGAAGAGCGTTGCAATGTTGACAGTGGCGTAAAGCGAGCTGACGCCAATCAACAAAGCCGCGATCTTAGGCGTATCGTTCATGCCGCGCGCGAAACTCGTCAAGCCGCTCGTGAGCCAGTGCAGGCCGTCGAGCACGTTGAGCTTAACCGGCCCGCTGACCGTGCGATTGCAATTCTCGTTTTTGTCGATGATTACTTCGCTGGGCGTGCTGCGCAGCGCGAGCGTCCCGCCGCTCAACACCACCGGCGCGACGTGTTGCACTTCCATGCAAACGCAGTATTGCTGCGCGTTGCCCAAAGCCAGCCGCGTTATCGGAAAGAGCAATTGCGCCAATCCGAATGAGACTAACGGGCTGATTGCCAAGGGCAACACAATCTTTTTGAGCAAGAGACTCCACGCAATGTCCTCCGCGCCAAAGAGCGCCAAGCCCGCGCCCACCAAGCCTCCGGTGATCGCGTGCGTGGTGGAAACGGGCAAGCCGGTGGTCGTCGCGATGAACAGCCAGCCGCACGCGCCCAACGCCACGGCGAGCGGAAAAGTTGAAGAGGTGATCGGCGACGTGATGATGCCGCTTGAAAACGTGCGCACCAAAGCCGATGTCAAGCCGATAGCCACGAATGCGCCCAACAGCGTCGTGAGCGTGCCCCACAGAATTGCGGTGCGATCTTTTACCGTGCCGGAGCCGGCGAGCGTGGCGATGCCTTTGGAAATATCATTCGCGCCGTTGTAATAGGACAAAAGCAAAACCATCAACACGAGAGCTAGCGACAAAAGCATGTGTTGCTCCTTGATTCGAAGTCAATGAAAGGGCAAAGGCCGACAAAGCGCGTGTTCGCATCAGTAAACCGCACTCACGCATTGGCATGATAGTGCGACGTAAAGACGCTCGGACGAGTCTTCATCGCATTGCGAGATTTTTTTGAAGTGAGGGCAAAAGAGATTAACGTGGAAAAGCAGGCGGGGACTTTTGGAAGCGCAAAGGATCGTAATGGCAGGTGAGATGACGGTGTAACAGCGCCTCACGAGAAGGCGCGGGCACAAACAAAAGTAATCTGGAATATTTTCGCAGGAAAGCGAGCTCGGGCAAACGACGGCGCGCGCGCATTAAGCCTTCGGCGGTGTCAACGTCGCCGAGTTTGCAAAGAACGCCGGTTGCAATCGCATAACGCCGCGCAGAGGCCAACAGATCGTCGAGCACGATGGCCGTTTGCCAATGGCATTCTTGCACGGCGCGCAAGCTCTCACGGCGGATGCCGATGAGATACACGCCGCCGTCTTCCGCTGCGCCGAGCGTGAGGTCCTGTTGCGCGAGCCGCGCGAATGCCGTGCGCAGATCGCCGGAAGAGAGTTCCAAACAATCGTTGCCGACGCAAACGATCTCATCATACCCTTGCGCAAACGCGGCTTGCAGCGCGTGCGAAAGCTTGCCGCCAAACGAATTGCCGCGCTGTTGGAATACTGCCGCGACGTTCTGCGAGTAGCGCGCGAAATTGTAATCCGGCTCGTCGGTCGCGACCAGAATCGGATAGTCGAGCGCATGGGCTTGCGCGAGCACGTGGCGCGTGCAGGACTCATACAACCCCACGCGCTCGGCGAAGGACAGTCGCGCCAGCGGCTTATGACGCGCCTCGTTTTCCGGCGAGCGCGTGAAGAGCAGGATCGCGCGTTTGAAGTTTTGGGTAGTTGTATTCACGAGGCTGTTCAGAAACTAAAAGGCATGAATTGTCAATGGCGAATTGTGAATTGATAATCGTGAATTTTCATTAGCAATTGACCATTGACCATTCACAATTACCCATTGGTTGTTGGCCATTCAAAACTTCCCTCTCTCGCGCTCTTTGCTGGGAAGAATCTCCAAGCACGTGGTCCACCAGCCCGTCAGCACCGTGTCGATGAATTCCTGCGGCAATTTCTCTTCTTTCATCTCTCTCGCGAGGCGATGATGATCATATTCTAATGCGCGATATTCGATCTTCAACTCCGACGTGAAATGCAGAATGCTATACCATACACTCGCGCAGCCATCATTCTCGGGCCTGCCGATCACACCGACATTCGCGAAGAGCTTCCCGTCCGGCATGCGACGCTGCCATTTGATGCCGGTGTGCGTGGTGAGAATCGCGTCAGCTTCATAATCCACAAACAGCTTTTGGAGAAAATGCGTGGGCGTGGTTGATTCCCACAAAAACTCGTTCGTCTTGCGCGGCGAGCCGTGGCAGAGCAGAACCTTTTTGCCGAAAGCTTCAAAGCGAATGAACGGCGGCAGCGCTTTTTGATATGCTTTGAAATCGCTCGAGGTGTGCGTTTGCGTGTAATCGTAACTGATCTGCGCGAAGTAGTTGTCGCGCGGATCGGTGTAACCGCACTGGCAATCTCTCAAATCGTTTCCGATGCTGTTGTCGTAGTTGCCCTGCACGACTTGCACCTTGCCTTCGACGAGCAGCGGATAAACGCGATTGGGATGCGGCCCGAACGCGCCAAGATCGCCGAGACAAAAGATCGCGTCGTGCGAAATGCTCTGCGCTTCCCGCAGCAAAGACGCGAGCGCGAGGTAGTTGTTGTACACGCCGCCGAAGACGAGGAGTCGGCGGTAATTGGTTGGACCGAGGTTCATTTGTTAGTAGTCAGTGATCAGTGGCCAGTTATCAGTTATCAGTTATCAGTTTCTTTGTCATCCTGTAAGAAACTTCCCTCGCGCTGGCGACAAATCACAAAACAGAACTCGGTTCAAGAACTAGGGAAGGTTCTTACAGAATGACATGTTCTTTGGGAGTGCTTGGAGATTACCAAACACTGATCACTGATCACTGGCCACTGCTGTTTGCACACTGGCTTCATAAGAAACAAAGTTGCTGCAAATCGCGCCGCTGAGATAGCACGTATAGCACGCTTGATGGCGCAAAGGATAAGGTTGAAAAGAATCCGCGAGCGTGTCGCCTAAATTCGCGTCGGGCTTTTCGATCAAGATGGGGCACACATAAACGCCGCGATCCGTGACGATGCGGCTGTTGCTGCACAAGAGCAAGTGGTCATCATAACCCATCATCATTTCCGGCGTGACAAACTCGGCGGCGGTGTAGCTTCGTTCGCGCTCGGCTTCGCGGCCGATACGAAGCTGCGGTAAAATTTTCAAGCGCGGACGAGAATATCCGATACCGTGCAGCACTTTTTGAAATCCCGCCAAGACGAGATCGTGCTCATGCTCCGGCCAGCTTTGCATGCACGTGATGATGGGCAGAAAACCGGCCTCAACCAAATTCTTCACGCCCTCGAGCGCACGCACAAACGTGTCTTCGCCGCGAATGGGGTCGTTCGTTTCCGGCGTGAAGCCGTCGATACTGATGCGCAATTCGAGCGTGTAAAGACTCGCCTCGGAGAGTCTTCGCAGCGCCGCCGCAACTTTCGGCGTGATGAGCAAGCCGTTCGAGAGCACGCTGGCCGGGCCGAATCGCAGCGTGTCTTCCAATATGCCGAGCATGTCGCGATTCATGAACGGCTCGCCGCCGGTGAAATAATATTCCTTCACGCCGTATTGCACGGAGTCTTCGAGATGTCGACGAACTTGTTCGCGGGAGAGCAATTCAAAGGCGTGGTTCTTGGGGCTGCAACTGATGAAGCAGTGCGTACACCAAAGATTGCAAACCGTGCCGCTCACTTGAAACCAAAGCGCATCGAGCGCATACAGCGGTACTTTGGGCGAACGCGAAATTGCCTGGGTCAATTCGGCAGCGTCGACGTGCATGTTCCTCCTCACTGGGTTCAAACGATGAAGCGCGTATCCTTGAAACGATAATCTGCAAGAAGTTATTCCAAATTCCAAACGGAAATTTAAGCCAAAAGAGGATCGCACGTTTTTTTCATTGAAATTTTCGAGCCGGGCGAGTATATAGGCTGCGCCGTAATTATCTTGCCGCAGCGCGCCGGCGGAAACCAACTCATCGCACGATAGCTGTGCGCGGACGAACCCTTACAGAACACGGCACACGCGACGAATCGAAAAATCAGGCGAACGATGACGGAGACGCATAACAACAAAATCCTGTGGGCGCCGTGGCGGATGGAATACATTCGCGGCGAAAAAGAACAGGGCTGTATTTTTTGTGACAAGCCCAAGCAAATGCACGATCGCGAAAACTTCCTCGTGCATCGCGGCCATGCCGCCTTTGTGATCATGAACAAGTATCCTTACAACAACGGCCATTTAATGGTCGTGCCGTATCGCCATGAAGCCGAGTTGGACAAACTCACCGTGGAGGAGAGTTGCGAAATGACGGCGCTCTTGCAGCAATGCGCCCGCGCGCTCAAGATGATTTGCGCGCCACACGGCTTCAACATCGGCATGAACGTCGGCGCGGTCGCGGGCATCGACGGGCATTTGCACTTTCACATCGTGCCGCGTTGGGATGCAGACACGAACTTCATGCCCATCCTCGGCCACACCAAGGTCGTTTCCGAAGGCTTGTGGGAAACGTGGGCGCAGTTGCAAGAAGCGTTTCAACAACTCGCAGAACATAAAAATTAGACGACCGTGAAAAGCAACACGCACTCTCTTCGCGCGCAAATGCGGTGCGCGAACCTCAAAATCATTTTTGGCGCCGCGGCCTTCTTATCACTGGCCTTTTTCGCAAGCACGTATCTCCCCTTCCCCTCTGCGCGCCTCTCTCCTTCTCGTTTTGAATCGCTCTTTTTAGTCGATCGCCACGGCACATTGCTGCGCGAGGTTTTGTCTTCCCATGACGGCCGCAGCCGTTGGATTGAGTTAGAGCAAATTTCGCCGTGGGTATTGAAATGCCTGCTGCACATTGAAGACAGAAATTTTTATCATCATCGCGGGCTGGATGCTTTCGCACTGCTGCGCGCGGCTCATCAAAATCTCGCCAATAAAAAAATCATCAGCGGCGGCTCGACGCTGACGCAACAACTCGCGCGGCAAATTTATCAACTGCCGCCGCAGCCGTTCGGCAAAGCCGTGGAGGTGTGGCTGGCGTTGCGGCTCGAGCGCAGCTTATCCAAAGCGGAAATTTTAGAGCAGTATTTAAATCGCGCGCCGTTCGGCAATCAATGCTTCGGCATTGCCGCGGCGAGTCGATTGTATTTCGGCAAACCCGCGGCGCATCTCACGCTCGCGGAGTCGGCGTATCTTGCCGGCTTGCCGCAAGCGCCTTCGGCTTATGATCCCTTTCGCCATCCTGCACGCGCACGTGCGAGGCAACGGCGCGTGCTGCAAGCATTGCAGAGCAACGGCGTGATTGATTCGTTGCAATTTGTGGCAGCGCTGCACGAGTTGCTGCGCGTCGCACAACGCCCGAAAATTTTTCTCGCGCCGCATGCGTGCGATCTCGCGCGCGAACTGCTCACGGAAGAGCAGACGGCCTCTGCGAGCACGATTCGACTCACGCTCGACGGGGCGTTGAACCAGAGCATCGAAAAAATTTTAGCGAACAACTTGCAATTGCTCGCGCCGGCGAATGTGACGAACGGCGCCGTGCTCGTGCTCGACAATCGCAGCGGAGAGATCGTTGCGCTGGTTGGTTCCGAGGATTATTTCGACGCGGAGCACGACGGCCAAGTGAATGGCGTGCTCGCGTTGCGGCAGCCGGGCTCCGCGCTCAAGCCGTTCACGTATGGAATCGCACTCGAGCGCGGATACTCCGCGGCGAGCATTCTGCCCGATATTCCCACCCACGCGCCGATCTTTGCCGGCGGCGGCGATTTCACGCCGACGAATTATGACGGCCGCTTTCATGGGCCGGTGCGTTTGCGCACAGCATTGGCGTGTTCATATAATGTTCCCACGGTGCGTGTGCTGGAGCCGATGGGCGCAGAGCTGCTCTTGCAGCGTTTGCAGCGCACAGGCTTTACTTCGCTCAAACAAAACGCGCAACACTACGGCTTGGGATTGACGCTCGGCAACGGCGAGGTTTCTTTGTTGGAATTGACGCGCGCTTATCTCGCGCTTGCGAATGGCGGTCGGGTGAAAAATCCGCGCCTATTCGCCGATGATAATTTTCCCCCTATTGCTCCCGTGGCGGAGGAAGAAGTTTTCTCAAACGAAATCAGCTTTATCTTGGGAGATATTCTGCGTGACGACGCGGCGCGTGCGCCGGCGTTCGGTGAGGGCAGCGTGCTCGATTTGCCGTTTGCGTGCGCGGTAAAAACCGGAACGACCAAAGACTTCCGCGACAATTGGTGCGTGGGCTTCACGAGCGATTATACGATAGGCGTGTGGATCGGAAATTTCGACGGCTCGGCCATGAAAAAAATTTCGGGCGTGGCCGGTGCGGGGCCGATCTTTCGCGAGGTGATGTTGTTGCTGCATAGCGATTTTGCGCCGTTGCCGCAAGCACGGCCGCAGAGTTTAATCAAAGCTACAATCTGCACGGTTTCGGGCGCGCGGCCCAACCAATTTTGTCCGAATCAAATGCAGGAAATCTTTTTGCCCGATCATGCCCCGAATACAACTTGCAATTGGCATCGTGTGATCGCGGTTGCGCGCGAGAGTCATGATCTCATCGCACACGCTTCCGCGCAAAATTTCAAGCCGCGCGTCGCGTTGGTTTATCCCGCGCTTTATCAGCCCTGGGCCAAAGCCGAAGACATCACGCAGCCGTTACTTTTAGCATTCGCATTCAATCCCACCAGCAATCAGCAACCAGCAACCAGTAACCGGCATCCAGCCTCCAGCCTCCAGATCACTTTTCCCGACGAGGGCGACATTTTCAAGATCGACCCGATATTGCGGCAAGAATTTCAGACCTTGCTGTTGGAATGTGTGGCAACGGAGGGGATAACAGAAGTGACATGGTTGATTGATGGCGAACCATTGCAGACAGTTGCTCCTCCTTTTCGCGCGCGTTGGCAATTGCGTCGAGGGGAGTGTATCGTGCAAGCGCGTGGCCGAATAGATTCAACGATTGTAGAGAGTGCGCCGAGGAAGTTTCGCGTGTTATAAAAACCGTCACATGAGCGTTCGCGCTCTGGCTTCACCGTTTGCTGCGTTTCTTTCGCGGCTTGCTCGCGCGCTCGAAATTCACGCGCACGATATACGTCACGATGCGTTTGCCTTCAATAAGCTCTTCCGTATAGAGCACGTCACTCGCCTCGTGCTTTTGACTAAAGATGACGTAATAGCCTTCCGCGAGACCTTCCGTTTTCAAATACTCCGCCAACTGTTTTTTGCCTTGTTGAAAGTAGCCCGGCGAAATAAACAGCTTGGTCTCGATGATATATTTCCGCTGTTGATGAAGAATCAAAATATCCGTGCGCCCGCGGCCCGAGGGGACTTCCACAAAAGTTTGCCCGCCTAATTGCTCGATAAAAAAATTAATGAAGCCGTCCAGCGAATAGTGCCACGCCGACTCGCGCAAATTCTTCGTATCGAACGCGCGAAAACCGCGTTTGGCCACGTATTCCACGTAGCGCTGTAATATCGCTTTGAGATTCAAGCCTTCCGGAGCGATGTAGGCGCTGAGATCATCGTGCGCCGTAACGTAGTAACCGCTTTCGCCATTGATTTTGGGCCGGAAAGCCGTGACGAGACATTTTTTGTATAAGGGCGCGATGATGTCAACCACTCCCTCAACATTCTCCACCACGCCATGAGTGAATAAGTAAGCTATCTCCGGCTCGAAAACCGTGAACGGAATAGGCTGATCGGAAAAAAGCAAGCGCAGCATAAAAGCTTTTTTCTCACGCGCCTTTTGCACGATGTTGAGAATGTTCTTGTCGAACCGTTCGGTGAGAAAATGCTGCAACGCCTTGTAGTAGTCCGACATCGTAATTGTCCGGGTCTTGTCCGGAACGAGCGTTTCAACGAGATATCCACACAAGGCACAGACTAATCCCGGTTGGCCGTTCGTGTCGTGATAGATCGAACGGATCACTTCCGCATCGAAGGGCTGGCTGCTTTCAGCAACATATTGTCCGATCAATGCCTCAACTTCCTCACGCGTAAAATACGGCACAAGCAATTGATCGACGACATTAAAGGGCGAAGCCGAGGAGACCACCAACTCGGCGACGGTGCTCACGCCCACCAGCATCAATGCATGCAATCCGTGAAATTGCTTTTTGTGATACATGGCGCGAAAAGCGTGCATCAATTCGCTCACAACGATTTCCGGCACGCCCTCGAACTCATCAATCACGAGCACAATCGGGCTGGCTTGCCATTTTTCGAAGAAATGCTGCAAAGAGAATTGATCTTCTATGGTAAAATCTAGATCGCGCCCGACGGCAGACAGTTCTTGGTGTATGATATGATTCAATGCTTCATAGAATCGTTTGCGGGAGAGGGTCTTCGTGTTTTCGAAGCTGATCCAAATCGGCAAGAAATTTCCTTCCCGCGCGAGTGCGTTGAGCAAAAGCTGGAAAAAAGTTGTCTTGCCAGCCTGCCGGGGCGCGAAGATCGTGAAGTAGCGCCCGTCCTTGACTTTGTTCATGCCCGCGGCGACCAAGGCCTCACGCAAAATTGTATAATGTCTCTTAGGGTCACAAGGACCCGAGGTATTAAAGGTTCTCATCGGTCAAAGCTCCTTGGGGAAAAATGTTCTTCATGCGCGCGGAAATCTATAACAGCGCAATAAGAAAGGCAACGACTAAAACGTCTTCCTTTTCTTCTTTTATGCCAAAAATAAAAAGCCCCGGCATCAGAGCGATGCCGGGGCTGAAAAAATCGAAGCAGGATAAGGCTTATTGGAGCAAAGTCATCTTCTTCATTATTAAAAACGCCGTTTCACCGGACAGACGTCTTTAACTTGCACCTTGAACCCGGGCAATAATTTCGAGCTTACGGTGTCACCTGACTTATACTTATCAACCAACTCATAAGCGCTGCGCTTGAGCGTGAACACCTCAATGGTGCGCGCCTCGGGATCGACGATCCAATATTCCCGCACACCAGCCTGCGCGTAAATTTGGAATTTTTTGCGGCGATCCGTGGTCCAGTTCCATGGTGACAGCACTTCCACAACGAGATCCGGCGCGCCTTCAATGCGTTCTTCCTTGATGATGCGCAAGCGCCTTTTGGCAATGAAAAGCACGTCGGGCTGAACCGGGTTTGCGCGGCCAGGCAAAATGACGTCGATCGGCGCATCGTAAACTTCCCCGAGGTCATGCTTCGTGCAAAAATAATCGAGCTGGGCAAATAATTTCCCGCTGCTTTTTTGATGTCTCGGGCGAGGGGCAGGCGACATATAGAGCTCTCCTTCAATGACTTCGTAAATCCACCCATCTTCCGGCAAACGACAATAGTCTTCGTAGGTCCATTGGCCTTGCGCAGGCCAAGCCGGTTCAAGCACAGGGCCGCGATTGACTGTATGCGGAGTTAATAAAGAGAGCGCCATA
>Ga0247727_10013843_pt1 | contig 13515 bp, 13 predicted proteins | sample WisWelCaveWW1625_FD_202498 | JGI IMG/M metagenome (GOLD analysis project Ga0247727, IMG submission 202498) | Biofilm microbial communities from Wishing Well Cave, Virginia, United States - WW16-25 | ecosystem: Environmental > Aquatic > Deep subsurface > Groundwater > Cave microbial mat | place... | reverse complement strand
GAAGTCGTCCGTGTCGGTCTCCATACCGGTGAGGCGATAAGAGAGGCGGACGACTTCTACGGACACCACGTCAACCTGGCCGCTCGCATCGCCAACCATGCGCGGGGTGGCGAGATCCTCGTTTCGTCACTGCTCAAGGACTTGACGGAGCGGGCTGGCGAGTTCGCGTTTGGCGATGGACGAGAGGTCGAGCTCAAGGGGCTGACAGGATCACAGCGGGTGTTCAGCGCGGCGTGGGAGTAGCGCCGAATGTCCAGGGATGCGACCGACACGATGATCTCATATCGATGGCCGCTGGGCGCTCTTGACGGCTGGGCGGTTTGGGCGTACTCTGACGCTGCGCGGAGACCCCTCCGCGCAGGCCTCGCGTAGCCGCCACTGCGCCGGGCCTCCCTTTACAACCGAGCAGCTCGAAGAGCAGAGTAGATGACACTCAGACATGACGTCGGTCGGCTCCACCATCGTCGCCGCCCCGAGCGAGATTCACGCAACATCTTCGCCAGCCGTGGGCTGGGACTGCCGAGGTACTAGCATGACTGCAAGGGAACGACCGGCAACATCAGCCGTCGAGGCGCCGCCGGGCTACTGGCAGCGCGAGGCCAGCCACTATCCCAAACCGCTCACGCCGCTCGGAGCGAGCTATCTGATCGAGGGCATCAATCGCGCGTTCCGCGATGTCTTCGAAGAATTTGGCTTCCCGCTCGAGGCGCTGGAGTTCCGCGAGATCGGCGGCTACGTCTATCAGCGCATGAAACCGCTCGGTGCGGGCGATGGCGCCGGTCCTACAAAGCTGCCGCCGAAATTTGTTCTCTGGTCGGTCCTTCGTTTGCACCCGGCCTTCCGGAAACGAGCGGCGCGTTGCAAGGAAGCGTTGCGATCGCGACTCGACCGTCGGTTCGTCGACCGCTGGTACGCGGAGATGCGCCCACAGCTCAAGAACGACATCGACCGTCTGCGAGGCGTAGACCTAGCGTCGCTCAGTGACGAGCAGCTCGCTGCGCATCTGGACGACCTGTGGCAATTCAGCCAACAGGCGCTGCAGACGCACTTTCTCCTGACGCTCACCTGGTTCCCCATCATTCATCTCACATTTTCCTGTCGTGACCATCTCGGCTACAGCGACGCCGACGTGCTGCCGCTTCTCGCCGGCCTGTCCGAGGCGTCGAGCGAGCCAGCGCGCGCGCTAGCCGAGCTCGCCGACCGCATCCGAGCGAACGAGGAGCTCAAGACGGCCCTCGTGAACGCGCAGCCGGAGGCACTTACCGCTGTTCTAGCAGAGCGGAGCCCTGAGCTCTCAGCCCAGTACGTAGACTACATGCATCGATACGGTTTGCGCGCGCTTCGCTACGAGCTGGTCGAGCAGTCCCTGAACGAGCGGCCTGAGTTGGTCGCGCAGCTCTTGCAAGACCAACTGCGCCGGCCCGCTGGTGTGCAGCAGCAACAAGAGCGACTTGCCGCCACGCGCGCCCGGGCCAGAGACAAGGCGCTTGCCGCCCTGCCGACTGAGGAGCTGCGACGAGAGTTCTCCTCCGTGCTCGAGGAGGCACAGCGCGCCTATCCGATCCGCGAAGAAAACGAATTCTACACGGTCAGTGTTCCGCTCGCGCTCGGTCGCGTCGCAGTGCTGGAGGCCGGCAAGCGTCTGATTTCGAACGGCGCCCTCTCCTCCGCAGACGACGTATTCCTTTTTCGATACGATGAAGTAGTTTCCGCGCTTCGCGGCCGCCTCCCGAGTCGGGAGCTGATCGAGCAGCGCCGCAGGGAACTTCGCGCCGCCGAGTCATTCGATCCGCCACCCAGCTACGGCGACGAACCGCCGGTGCCGCCGCTCGACGTGTTCCCGCCGGAGACGCGAACAGCCATGGAAGTGCTCATGTACGCCACGGAGAAAGTCTTCGAGCCGGAGCGCAGCAACCGCCGCGAAGCGACCGGCGCGCGGGAGCTCAAGGGCATCGCCGCTGCGACAGGCTCGTATTCCGGGCCCGCGCGAGTGATCATGAGCGAGGAGCAGTTCGACCGGCTGCAGCCCGGCGATGTCCTCGTCTGTCCCGTCACGTCTCCCGTGTGGTCGATCCTGTTTGCCAAAGTCGGCGCGCTCGTTACCGATTCCGGCGGCGTGCTGTCGCACCCGGCGATCATCGCGCGCGAGTACGGCATCCCGGCGGTCGTCGCGACCGGCAATGCGACGCAGATCATCCCGGACGGCGCCAACGTCATCGTTAACGGCGACACCGGCGTCGTGCAGCTGGTGAGCTAAGCATCATGGACTTCCGAGACTCGGCTGGCCCCGCCCGAGAGTTGGTTGGTCGGGCCCTTCAGTCACGCCCGGCGGCGCCCGCGCGGCGACCGGCGAACAGGCCCAGATCCCGGAGAAGCGACCGAACGACGGCGAAACTGCTTCCGCGATCTGACTGTCGCCGTTTTGCTTGGTTGGTCGCCCCCGTACCTCCTCCGCCACCTCGTCCTGGTCCGGCTCCGGCAGCTCGGAGGGGCCGACGTACCTCTCCATGGTCTTGTGCAAGTCCGCTAGCCGCTCCTGTGTGTGGTCGAGATGGTGGCGCACCGGGCACGCAGGGGTCCTCTCCGTCGAACGCCTCCTGGGCCTCGGCCACCAGCTGCTCCGCCGCCCGCAGCTGGCGCCACTGCTTCTCGATGCCCTCCTTCAGCACGTTCTTGTGAAGTGCGACCAGCTCGTCCAGCCGGGCCCTGCGGCTGCAGCACCATCATCGGCCTGACCTCCTCCGGCCAGAACTCCGGATGTAACAGCACCCGAGGCCGGGCGTCCGGTCCAGCTCCTCGAAGGCCCGCCGGCGCGCCCTCCGGCGTCGCTCCACGTCATCAGCCTAGTCGTCGGGCACAACGTCGAGGTGAGCCGCGGCACGCCTGAGTGTGAAGGGGCACACACCGAACTGTGGAACGGTAGTGTGAGCATCCGCCAAAGGCCGATTCCGAAGCCACCAAGCGCGAGGAGAAGGATGAAGGAGCGTACGTTGAGAACTGTGAACTTGCTGAAGACGCCTGTAAAGAAGAGGACCGTGGCGAAGAAGACAGTGGCGAGGATATAGTCGTCGCCCGTTTGATTCGCATCACGAGCTCCTTGGAACTCCGCCTCAGCCTGATTCACCAAGCGCTCTGATTCCCGCAATGAAGCGTTGCTGAAGCTATCCAGCTCAAAGGGCGTTTGCGACGCGTCGCGGTTGTTTAGCGGATCAAGTGCCAGCCATTCATCCACGAAGACGAGGAACTCGTCCCGCATCAAGTCTCCTGCGAGGGCGCGCACCGCCGCCAAGTCCTGGTCATCGTGAATCTGGCCGCGGAACTCGAACAAGAACTGACCGAAACGTCGTGGCATCGTACGAGATCTGCGCATTCGCCGTATTCATCGCGGCCAGCGACTGGTTGCGCAGAGACCCTGCCTCAGCGAAGGACTTCGCCTGAACGCCGCTCCAACGGGTCGCTTGCCAAGCGCTGTAGGCAGTGGCTACGACAGCGAGCGCCATGAGCACCGATGCTAGGAGCTCCAGCTCGTACCCACTGCGAGATTGAGGCCTCTGAGCGCTGGACTCGGACGCGTCATTAACCATTCGCTCGCTCACGACCTTTCATAGCGGACCATGCGGGACCCAGAGCCGTGTCGACGCTTCGTGAAGAATAGCCAGCAACGCTCTCTGCCACCAGTCTGGCGCAGCGCAGGGCGCCGCGAGCGCCCCGGAGAGCATGAGACCTTGCGTTTGCCGACCCTGGTGATCGCTCAGCATGGCGATGGCGGACGCTACGGCAAGAGCGACCAGGCAGCAGGGGGTTGTGGCGTGGCAACAGGTGACGTGTTTTCCACTACGCTGCCTACCTGGTCAGTGACGCCCTCTACGACGTCGTTCGCCTGACCTATCGCCTCGTTTGTCTCATCCACGAGTAGAGCCAGCGGCTCGACCGAAGGGATGCCCTCGACCTCGAGCGGCAGCTCGACCGGGACGTCCAGCGTCTGCTCGAGCAGTTCTGCAGTAGGAGCGCCTGGCGGCGCCGCCGCGGGGTCGGTCGTTGAGGGTTCGTTGCTGGCGGACGCGGACGCGGCCGGGCCATCTGTTTGGAGACTTTCCTCAACTAGCCCCGCCTGCGGTGGACGCTGCTGCTCCAATGTGTCTGCTGGCGCGACGAGTGCAGCGCCTCCGATGCTCGTTGCGATGAGCATGCTCACCGCCGCGAGCTTCACCTTTGTTCCCACAAGGGCGACCAGCGCCATGCTGCCGCTCGACGCGCCGCCGCCGGCTGTCGCCAGGCTGCCTATCTCGAACGCGCGCTGTAGGAGCGCTGCTGGCGCCGGTAAAAGCGGCACACCGGCGTAAATCGCGCTCGCGCGTTGCAGCTGTCCGAGCTCGAAGCGGCACGGCGGACACTCCTCGCTGTGGGCGTGAGCTGCGCGTTGGTGAACGGCGGTGCCCTCACCGTCGAGAAGGGCGGCCATGATCTTCTTCGCCTGGTTGCAGCGAGCGCTCCGTCTCGATGTCAACCGTTCATAGGCGTCAACGAGACCGCGTCGTGCGCGAAAGAGCAGCGTCTCAACGGCGGATTCGGTTGTCTCCAGCATTTCTGCGATCTCCCTGTAGCTCCTATCCTCAACGTCCTTGAGGAAGAGCGCGAGGTGTTGCCGGGAGGGAAGCGCGGCCAGTGCTTGCCAGGCCAGCCTGTCCTGCTCGGTCTGGATGGCCGAGCCTTCGGGGTCAGCGCCGTAACCGGCCAAGTCTTCGCCTAGCTCTGCCGTCGGCGCAACTCGCTTCCGCTTTCTGGCGGCATCGATGCAGAGCCGCCCGGTGAGGCGGTACAGCCAGGTGCTGAAGGCGCCCGGCTCACGGAGGCTGCGCAGCTCGCTGTGGACCTTGAGCCACACCTCCTGGCAGATGTCTTCCGCGAGCTGGGGGTCTCGAGCGGAGCGGAGGGCTAGGTTGTAGACCTTGGCCGCATACGACTCGTAAAGCTCTACAAAGGCGGCCTCGTCGCCGGAGGTGGCCTTCCTGACTCCATGGTCGTCGATACGGCTTGGCGTCTCGATTGCTGTGACAGTCATTGCCCCTCCGTTTCGCTAGGCCTGCCTAAAGTATCGGCCCGGCCCGCAAACCCTGTCCGGCGGTCGGCTCCGCGCATCGCGTAGAGCCGACCGCCGTTAGCAGTGATGCGCTTACCAGAGACTCAGCTTGGAGCTGATGTCTGAGACCGCCTCGACGCTGCCTTCGATCACGGACTCGAGTGAGCCACCATCGTTGCCGGTGTGCACCTCACCATGACCTTCGCCCTCGACGCGAGCGTCGAGATTGCCCTCGAGGTTCAGATCCGGCGTCGATGTCTGGACGTTTCCTTCCGTCGAGCCATCGACCGAGGCGTTCCCTTCCGCCCCGGTGTCGGCCTGCAGATCGGGCCCCTCCACGTCGCAGTCGCAGGGCTGCGGGGCCGGGGGCAGCTCAGGCGGGTTCTCGGTCTTCGTCTTGATGTCGGTGACGACGTCCGTCGAGGTTTCGACGGCGGCGCCCGCGCGAGCTTGTGCCTCCGCCTCCGCGCGCGCCTGCGCCTCCATGGCCGTCTGGGCCTCTGCCTGCACCTTCGCGCTGAGCTCGCTCCGCTGGTGCGCGACGATGCTCGAAGCAGCGTTGGTCTGGTCTGAGACGTCCGTGTCGCCCTGGAAGGCGAACTGGCCGTACAGACCGGCCGCTACGGTGACCGCGGCGGCGATGCCGCCCGTGTAGTTCATGAAGCTGAACATGGTTCCTGTCCTCCTTTTGAATGTCAGTGGTTTCGGAGATCTCCTGCTAGCCACTAATACGGACGTTCCCCGGCGGGCAACCTTGCGGTCAAAACTGGATGTTTTTTTTCGTCGTCGAGGGCCGCCGCCAACGCGACTACAGCCTCTCTCGCGCAAGATGGCGCAGTCCTTCGCCGTCTGTAAGGGCGAGGCAAGCAATGTTCAGGGAGGCAGGAATCCGATGGGGCTGAAGCGTTCGCCAAATGACATGGTCAGAGGGACCGCGCGCATTCCATCCGTCCGCCACGGGAGGAGATGGTGCTTGCCAGATGTTCTGGCCAACAGAAGGGCCCCCTTCCTTCGGGGGCCACGATGGGCACGAGATCCGCGCTAGGGGGAGAGCACGGTGGCCACGAGCTTTGATCTTCTGCTGCGGTTACTACACGATGTCGGCTGCTTCGCTGCCGCCGCCCCCCTCCAGAGGGCGAACGACGTTTCTGCTTGGTGGTTAGGCGGGACGTCGAAGTAGAAGGAAGCCGGCGGTGAGGGTCACGGCGCCGACCGCCGTGGCGAGCGCGATCCAGGAGGCAGGGCTGCCGCCTGCCGCCGAGTCGCCGCCGCCGCCCTCGCCGGTGTCTGGCAGCGTTTCGACGGTCGGAGCAGACACGGTGACGAAGCCGGTGGCCTGGCCGGTGAAGGAGAGCGGTGCGCAGTAGAGATTCGCGCCACTGAACCTACCCGAGACGCGGTCGCCGTCAAACGTAGCGCTGATCGAGATTTCGTGGCCGTCGACGCTGAAGTAGGCCGAGAAGGAGCCATTGACGATGGTGACCGGGTTGTCCGAAACCGACACGTCTAGCGAACGATACGCGCTAATAGCAACCTCCTCCAGGCCGATCGCGGCGACGCCCGTCCCGCTTTCGTTGACCGTCACGCGTAGCGTGCCACTACCACCACACACGCCGCCAGCGGGCAAGCGTGCTTCATAGGTGGCGTTGGATACAGGCGGGAACTCTTGTTCCTCGCAGGCGACGCCGTCCTGATCGGTATCGAGGCGGTGCGCGTCAGCGGTGGCAGCGTCGACCTGGTCTTGCGCCTCTGCCCGGCTGCCGAAGTCCTGGCAGTCGAAGTCGCCGGTCTGCGCAAGGGCCCTCCCGCACGCAGCGATGGCGCTCACCAAGAGGAGGGCGACGGCCGTTAGGGCGATCCCCGACATCGATGCCGCGCTCACAAGGCTGCGTTGCGTAGCGTTACCGTACCTCACCTTGCGACATACCCGCGCCGACAGAGTCGGATTCGCTCGCTGCCCCTACGACTTGGGTTCGAGTGTACTCCCCAATTGCGCAGCGTGCTCGCGGTCGTGGGGACCGCGGCCCCCAGCCGGTCTGTCTCGGAAAAACTCAGCCAGGCTAACGGAGTACAAGATAAGCCTGAAGTTCGCTTGATCGTCAGTCAGGCTCAAGAGCAATCGTTCGTGTTCCTGACCGTCTGCTTCGATCTCGGAGATTAGCTCCTCAACAGACCTGCTATGGCGCTCGTCCACGTCACGCTGGTTGATCGCATCGATGTTAGCTCCAGGACCGACGCGGCGCGGATCGAGCGGCTCGCCGTCCAGGACGGAGCGAAGAATGTGGGCGAACCACTTCCCGGTGTCACCGGCCAGGTGGGCGAGCAGGTCTTTGCGCGTCCACCCATCGAGGGGACTCAGCCCGAGCCAGGCATCGGCCGGAAGCGAACGAGCGCATTCCAGTAGCTCCGACCGCGCCTCGCGGTCGCGCCGAGCGATCGGTTCTACCCATGATGCGAACTTCCTGTGGGGCATGACCACCCTTAGGCCCGGCTTCTCAGGATAGCGCCGACCGTCTCCCATTGCTATGGCGAGATAGTGCTTATCGTCGTCACGGCGTCACACCGCGAGCGGGCGTGCCAGATCGCTAGTCGAACAGCGAGTTGATGTCTCGAAACGACATTGCCCCTTCGCCAAACGTGAATGTGCCGCGTTCGCGCATCTCCTGGGCGCCACGCACGAACGCGGTGATCGCCGCCCGCGCCAGCGTGCTGCCGACGCTGATGCGCTTAACGCCCAGGGCCTGTAGGTCCGCGAACGTCAGTGTCAGCCCGGCGATCCCGGCGATGACGTTCACCGGACGGTCGACGGCGCCGACGATCGCCGCGATCTCTTCGCGCGTCGTTAGGCCGGGCGCGTAGAGTACGTCGGCGCCTGCCTCCTGATAGGCTTGCAGCCGCGCGATCGTGTCGTCCAGGTCCCGCCGTTCCACGAGAAAGTTCTCGGCTCGCGCCGTGAGCGTGAAGGGAAACGTTAGCGCGTGCACCGTCTCCGCTGCGGCTCGCACGCGTTCCGCCGCCAACCTTGTGTCGTAGATCGAAAAGTCGCCCCTCATGTCTTCGACGGACGCTCCCGCCAGGCCGGTCGCCGCCGCCATCCGCATCGTCTCAGCTACGGTCGTAGGATCGTCGCCGAAGCAGTTGCCGAGGTCGGCGCTCACCGGCACATCCACCGCCGATGCGAGCGCACGGCAATGCGCCATCACGTCGTCACGCCCGACCATGTTGTCGCGCCTGCCCGCTGAAAACGCCATGCCGGCGCTGGTCGTGGCCAACGCCTCGAAGCCCATCTTCACCAGCACGCGCGCGGTGCCCACGTCCCACGGGTTCGGGATGATGAACGCGCGATCTCGCTCGTGCAGTGTCCGGAATGTCTCGCCGCGTTCGGCTTGGGTAGGCATGGCTCCTCCTTGTTGTCGTCCGTAGGCGCTTCACGCCTCGGATGGGATGAACTTCATCGAGAGCGAGTTCACGCAGTGACGCGTGTTCCTGGGCGTGAAGCCCTCGCCAAGGAAGACATGCCCGAGGTGCCCGCCGCAGTTCGCGCACTGAATTTCTGTGCGCATGCCGTCGGGGTCGGGAAGGTGGTGAATCGCGCCCTCGATCTCGTCGTCAAACGCGGGCCAGCCGCAGTGCGCATCGAACTTGTCATCTGACCGATAAAGCGGCGTGTTGCAGCGCCGACAAACGTAGGTGCCGGGCTCGAAGACGTCATCGTATTCACCCGTGAATGGCGGCTCGGTGCTCTTGAACTCAATCACGTTCCGCTCTTCGGAGGTGAGATCGTGGTGCGCCCTCGGTTTTTCTGGCATCGTCGAGAATCATACAGCGTGAGGACCGTGTCTGCCTAGACAGGGTCGGTCACGGCGGCCACCGCGCCTTCGTCCTGCTCGCTCACTCCGCGAGCGTTCCGTGCCTTGCACCCCGTACACCTGACCTCCCATGGCGAGTCAGGCGTTCGCCCAGCTTCCGGTCGCAGCGCCAACAGCGCGGATTCACGTGTTTCCGTGCTAATCGCTTCTCCTCTCACCGCACTCATGCGACGCGGGCCTCCGCGCCCGAACCCAGCTCCAATACCAGACGAGGAGCAGGCGCGTGAACCAGCGATGACTCGCTGGGCGTTCTTCTTTCGAGTGCTTGGCTCAAGGTGTTCTTACGATGACCGATCACAGGACTGGAAACCTCCCTCCCTTCTCGCGGCATCGCCGAAGGCGAGTTGCCCCGCGTCGCCGGAAGCCCGCCATGTCACCGACCGAGAGAGCCGCCATCAAGCGGCAACAGCGCCACGAATGCGAGCTAGCCGCCCTCATGGAGCGCCTGGCCGACCGAAGGTGCAGGTCCTTGTGATGGACGCGCTCGGACCGGCTCGACGCCGATCGCTCCTTCGAAGGCGAGCTAAGGAAGCGGCTGGTGGGCCGGCTTCGGCTGGCGTCCCGGCGCGCCGCCGTCGGACGTCTCGGCGGACTTCAGGCAGGCGTCAACCTCGATGAAGACCAGCGCCGTGTGCGCGCCCAGAAGGGTGGCATCGCTGCCTTCTCCCGCACCAACGGCAGCCGCAGTAGCTTCGAGCGACTCCTACGGGAGCGCCGCACCCAGAAGCGGGTCGACGCTTTTCATCGAACCTGATATACTGGTGGCTAGCCAACGGATATGCTAAGCCGTTGGCGTCGGGCCAGATTCGAACCTGCCCTTGCTAAGCCGTCCAGGTCGGGGAGTGCTGATAAGACCGAGGTCGGTGGTTCGAGTCCACCATGGCCCACCGCCCTTGGAGCGAGAGACGGGACGCGAGAGCGATCTCGCTTCCCGCATGCCGGGTCCAGCAACCAAGCCGCGGGGCCGTAGCTCAGCTGGTAGAGCGCCGCCTTTGCAAGGCGGATGTCGGGGGTTCGAGTCCCCCCGGCTCCACCACTCAGAATCCCGGGCGCGGCCCTTGCCCGTGGGCGGCGCGGGCAGTATACTCGCGAAAGAGGAGACAGCGCCAGATGATGACGAGGGTGCGCGCAACCGAATAGCCTCCCGGGAACTTCCAGATGCAACGTTGCCACATCGGCCTGGGTCATCAGGCCGATGTGCGTGTACGGAGATCGAAGAGCTGGAGCGCCAGTCCCGCCCGCCCGCCAAGGGCAGAGCGGACGGGACCGGCGTTTGAGCCGGCAAGGGCGGCCAGGGCCGTCCAGGCACCTTACCAACCGAACAGCGTCTTCAAAATCCATCCCGATACCCATCGGGATGGACCTGAGCACCACGTAAGAGAGTAGTGCGCGGGCTTTACTGTAGGTCAAGCTACAAAGGGCACGTGGTGGATGCCTTGGCATCACAGGCCGAAGAAGGGCGTGGCAAGACTGCGATAAGCCTCGGTTAGTCGTCGAGCGGACTCAGCCGGGGATTCCCGAATGGGGCAACCCGCCCGGATTCATCTCCGGGCACCTCAGGCTGAACACATAGGCCTGGTGGAGGGAACCCGGGGAACTGAAACATCTCAGTACCCGGAGGAAAAGAAATCAACCGAGACTCCCTTAGTAGCGGCGAGCGAACGGGGAAGAGCCCAAACCGGCGGTGACTTAGTGGTCCTGTTGACCTATGCACCGCCGGGGTTGTAGGACCCGGCCGCGGACATGACAGGCGTCCGCAGGGAGTCATAAATCCCGTCTCCTAGCAGAAGGTCCCTGGAACGGGCCGCCACAGATGGTGACAGTCCAGTACGCGAAAGGAGCGGGACTCCCGCTGGAGTTCCTGAGTACCACGGGGCACGGGAAACCCCGTGGGAAGCTGGGGGGACCATCCTCCAAGGCTACATACCTGTGATGACCGATAGTGAACCAGTACCGTGAGGGAAAGGTGAAAAGCACCCCGGGAGGGGAATGAAAAGTCCCTGAAACCACGTGCCTACAAACCGTCGGAGCTTCGCCTTCGGGCGGGGTGACGGCGTGCCTATTGAAGAATGAGCCGGCGAGTTACGCTCGGTAGCAAGGCTAAGCCAGGGGAACTGGCGGAGCCGGAGCGAAAGCGAGTCCGAATAGGGCGATGAGTTGCCGGGAGTAGACCCGAAACCTGGTGATCTACCCATGGCCAGGGTGAAGCTTCGATAACATCGGAGTGAAGGCCCGAACCCGTCAGTGATGCAAAACTGTGGGATGAGCTGTGGGTAGGGGTGAAATGCCAATCGAACCAGGAGATAGCTGGTTCTCCCCGAAATGCTTTTAGGAGCAGCCTTGGGGGATCTGCGCTGGAGGTAGGGCTCTGGATGGGCTAGGGGGCGAGCAGCTTACCGATCCCAACCAAACCGCGAATGCCAGCGCATCACACCCCGGGAGTGAGCCCGTGGGGGATAACCTTCACGGACGAGAGGGAAACAACCCAGACCACCGGCTAAGGTCCCAAAGTAGAGGCTCAGTGGGAAAGGATGTTGAGTTGCAGAGACAGCCAGGAGGTTGGCTTAGAAGCAGCCACCCTTGAAAGAGTGCGTAATAGCTCACTGGTCGAGTGACTCTGCGCCGACAATGTAACGGGGCTAAGCCTCTCACCGAAGCCGTGGCTCCCTGGAAGCTTGAGGCTTGAGACTAGAAGCTGGACCCGGCGGGGCGTGCCCCCCGGCTTCCAGACTCCAGCCTCCAGCTTCCGGGGGGGGTAGGGGAGCGTTCCGTTCAGCAGCGAAGCGTTGTCGTAAGGCGGCGTGGAGCGGACGGAAGTGCGAATGCCGGCATGAGTAGCGTCAATGCCGATGAGAACTCGGCACACCGGAAACCTAAGGGTTCCTACGGAAGGTCGTTCCACGTAGGGTTAGTCGGGCCTAAGCCGAGGGCGAAGGCCGTAGGCGATGGACAGCTGGTTAGTATTCCAGCACCACTTGCGGAGCGTTTTAAGGCACAGGGGTGACCCAGGAAGGTAGCCGGAGCGGGCCCATTGGACATGGCCCGTCTCCCACCTGTAGGCATCTGGCCGGAGGCAAATCCCCGACCAGGCTAAGCGGAGAGGTGGGGGCGAGCAGCGACGTCAGTCAACGCGAGTCCGGTGATCCTATGCTGGCAAGAAAAGCCTCGGTGCTAGCGCCGCAGGTGCCCGTACCGCAAACCGCCACTGGTAGGTGGGGGTAAGTACCCCGAGGTGTACGAGATAACCCTCGTTAAGGAACTCGGCAAGTTGACCCCGTAACTTCGGGATAAGGGGTGCCCGGGGCGGTGCCCGGCCTCGCGCCGGTAGCTGCCCGGGGCTGCAGGAGCAGGCCCAAGCGACTGTTTACCAAAAACACAGGTCTCTGCCAACCCGTAAGGGGATGTATAGGGGCTGACGCCTGCCCAGTGCCGGAAGGTTAAGGGGACCCGTTTACGCGGGAAACCGAAGCCCCGGTGAACGGCGGCCGTAACTATAACGGTCAACCGCGAGCACGCGGCGAGCGTGGGGCGCTGGGATCTCCCCAGCCCTCCCCCTCCCGCTGCCGCCCGGCCGTTGCAAAATCCGGCTATATGCTGGGAACTCCGAGTATCCGGCGCTAGTCGCCTCAAGACGACTGACAAAGCGACCGGTGCGGACAATCAGCAGGAAAGACCGGCGGGAAGAGGCGAGCGCTGCTCGTTCCCCGCCGGAATCCTCAGAGACCATACGCCGGACGCATCGGGCCTTTCGCCAAGGCCCGGCGCGAAGAGATGGTCCGACCTGCCTGGCGACAGGCAGAGGCCGGCAGAAATGACCGGCCCGCCCCGGCGGCCTCGCCGGGGTGGTAACAGACGTGCCTAAGGTAGCGAAATTCCTTGTCGGGTAAGTTCCGACCCGCACGAATGGCGTAACGACTTGGGCGCTGTCTCAACGAGGGACTCGGCGAAATTGCAGTACCCGTGAAGATGCGGGTTACCCGCGCCAGGACAAGAAGACCCCGTGGAGCTTTACTGCAGCTTGGCACTGAAGGTGGGTGAGAGATGCGTAGGATAGGTGGGAGGCGATGAACCCGGGCTCTCGGGCCCGGGGGAGCCGTCCTTGAAATACCACTCTTCTCTGGTCTGCCTTCTAACTCCTGAGCAAGCAGGAGGACCGTGCCTGGTGGGCAGTTTGACTGGGGCGGTCGCCTCCCAAAAGGTAACGGAGGCGCCCAAAGGTCCCCTCAGGGTGGATGGAAATCACCTGTTGCGTGCATTGGCAGAAGGGGGCTTGACTGCGAGGCCTACAAGCCGAGCAGGGACGAAAGTCGGGCAAAGTGACCCTACGGTCCCGCATGGAAGGGCCGTGGATCATCGGATATAAGCTACCCCGGGGATAACAGGCTTATCTTGCCCAAGCGTTCACAGCGACGGCAAGGTTTGGCACCTCGATGTCGGCTCGTCGCATCCTGGGGCTGAAGCAGGTCCCAAGGGTCCGGCTGTTCGCCGGTTAAAGCGGTACGCGAGCTGGGTTCAGAACGTCGTGAGACAGTTCGGTCTCTATCCGGCGTGGGCGCAGGAGGCTTG
>Ga0247727_10013842_pt1 | contig 13515 bp, 11 predicted proteins | sample WisWelCaveWW1625_FD_202498 | JGI IMG/M metagenome (GOLD analysis project Ga0247727, IMG submission 202498) | Biofilm microbial communities from Wishing Well Cave, Virginia, United States - WW16-25 | ecosystem: Environmental > Aquatic > Deep subsurface > Groundwater > Cave microbial mat | place... | reverse complement strand
GCCGCACTTGCCCTCGCCGCACTTGCCCTCGGCCTTCTTGTCGCCGCCGCACTTGCCTTCGCCGCACTTGCCCTCGGCCTTCTTGTCGCCGCCGCACTTGCCTTCGCCGCACTTGCCCTCCTTCGCTTTCTCGTCGCCCGCGGAATCTCCGGCAGCCAGCATGTAGCCGCTTGCCAGCGCATTCACCGCAAATGAACTCGCATGGGCCGCGCCTGCGGTTGCGAGCGAAGTGACCAGGGCCGCGCCGATGGCGAGGGCGACGGGTTTTCTCATGACTCGATTCGACATTTCATCAATCTCCTTGCTTGGTTTGGCGGTGCCGGTGGCATCAGTTGCCCCAGTCCACCGCATCAAAAACCTGCTGCGCGATGCCGTCCAGGTCTTTCTGGTCGTGGCCGACGATCGCAATGCTTCCGTGCGGCGCTGGCAGGACAACGCCGACATATTCCTGTTCGCTGAGCCGGACCGGCTCGCTGACATTCCGGTGCCTGAGCAGCAGCACCGTAACCGGGCCCTGCGGCATGCGGACCACCAGGTGCGGCACGACATGCCCATCAAATACGCAACGCTTCGCATAGGTGACGTCGCCGATCCCCGCACGCAATTTCGTGCGATCCGGATCAAGCACTGCCGCAAGCGCTTCAGGGGCAATCGCCGCCGTCAACATCATCGTACCCGGCTCATGCACGACATGACCGATGACTTCACGCGCAAGTGAAGGACGCGGCGAACCGAGCCAGAGTGCGGCCCCGACCGCGAAACCGATCATGATGCTGGCAGCCATCGCCAGCCAGCGCGCGCGCGGCAGTTTTGGCGCTGCCGGCGGGACCGCCGCGCCCGTCCTGCCGAGCCGCGGCACATCGACGGCGAGTGCGCGTCCGATCAGCGCATCCATCGCACGCAATTCGTCCTGGTGGCGCGCGCAGGCGGGGCATTGACTGCGATGCGAATCGATCGCATCTCCGGAGACCGCGGGTTCGGCGCCGACGCGGCGGCGGAATTCCAGGCAATTCATGACGTTAAAGGCTCCGCAGCGACACCGAGTTCCTGGCGCAGGCGTGCACGGGCACGGAACAGCCGGGTCAGCACGGCACCCTGCTGCAGACCCATCTGGTCGGCAATCTCCTGTGTCGAGTAGCCCATCATCACCTGCAACACGAGCGGCTCCCGGTATTCGTCATCGAGCCGGAACAGCGCCTCGCGCATCTCCGCGAGCGCGGCATCTTCGTCGGCCGCGAGGACGTCCGCTTCCGCCGCCACCAGCGCGTCGAGGTCCGCGACTTCGAGACGTTTGCGCTCGAATGAGCGGGCGAATTCCCGGCGCACGATCGTCAGCAGCCAGGATTTCGCCTTGCTTTCCTCTGCCAGCCCGTCGAACGACTTCCATGCCCGCAACAGCGCCTCCTGAACCACGTCTTCCGCCAGCTGCCGGTCCCGGCCGAGCCAGAATGCGAAGCGCATCAGATCCGGGCGCAATTCCTCGCAGATCGTGGCGAAACGCCGCTGCCTTTCCGTTCCGTGGTCGTCGCGGTTCATGTATAAAGACCGGCCATAGACGGGTTTTATTTCCGGCCCCCAGCAGGCGACTTTAGCGTAGCCGGCCCAGGAGCGTCATGGGACAGCATTTCACCGGGAATTATCCGCATACCAGGCCGAGGCGCATGCGCCGCGACCCCTTTTCCCGCCGGCTGGTCCGGGAAACCCGGATCACCGCCGACGACCTGATTCAGCCGCTGTTCGTCGTCGAGGGAAGCAAGCGGCGCGAGCCCGTTGCATCGATGCCCGGCATCGAGCGCCTGAGCGTTGATCTGCTCGTCGCGGAAGCCGCGCGACTCGCGGGTCTCGGAATTCCCGCCATAGCACTTTTTCCGGTTCCCGATCCGTCGGCCAAGACGGAAGACGGTCGCGAGGCCTGGAATCCCGACGGCCTCGCGCAACGCGCGGTTCGCGAACTCAAGCGGGCCGTGCCCACGATCGGCCTAATCACCGACGTCGCGCTCGATCCATTCACGACTCACGGCCAGGACGGCATCATCGATGCCGCCGGATACATCCTGAATGACACGACGGTCGCGGCGCTGGTGCGGCAGGCGCGCTCGCATGCTGCCGCGGGCGCCGATGTGGTGGCTCCCTCGGACATGATGGACGGGCGGATCGGTGCGATTCGTTCGGCGTTGGAACAGGACGGGCATCACGATACCCGGATTCTCGCTTATTCCGCGAAGTATGCATCCTGCTTCTACGGACCGTTCCGCGATGCCGTCGGTTCCGCAGCCGCCCTCGGCAAGGCCGACAAGTCAACCTACCAGATGGACCCGGCCAACAGCGATGAAGCGCTGCGCGAAGTCGCGCTCGACATCGCGGAAGGCGCGGACATCGTGATGATCAAACCGGGGCTGCCGTATCTCGACATCGTGCGGCGGGTCAAGGATGCGTTCAGCGTACCGACATTCGTCTACCAGGTCAGCGGCGAGTACTCGATGCTCGCTGCTGCCAGCGCAAATGGCTGGCTCGAGGAACGTGCGGCGGTGCTCGAGAGTCTTGCCTGCATCAAGCGGGCAGGTGCCGACGGCATTATCAGCTATTATGCCGGTCGTGCCGCCGGCTGGCTGCGCGAGGACTGAAACGCATGTCCGCACACGACGGTCCGGGTCGCTTCGCGTTGTTCGGGCACCCGGTGATCCACAGCTGGTCGCCATTCATCCACGGGCTGTTCGCGCGGCAATTCGATCACATCGTGGACTACAAGCTGCGCGACGTTGATCCCACGTCGTTCCGGCGCGCCGTCATAGATTTCTTCGTCGAGGGCGGCGGCGGCGCCAATGTGACGCTCCCTCACAAGCCCGCCGCCGCTGAAATCGTCAACACTCTTTCAGCCCGCGCCGAGCGCGCCCGCGCCGTGAACACGATCATCCGCAGGAGCCCGACCGAACTCCTGGGCGACAATACCGACGGCGCCGGGCTCGTGACCGATCTCGTCACGAATCTCGGCGTCACCGTCGCCGGATCGCACCTGCTGATCCTCGGCGCGGGTGGCGCAGTGCGGGGCGTGCTTGCTCCATTGCTCGAGCAGGAACCGCGCGAAATCCGCATTGCGAACCGCACGCCCGAACGCGCGCAACGCCTGCGCGATGAATTCTCGGATCTCGGCGAACTCTCGGCCTCGAGTTTCGACGCGATCGACGACCGGCCCTGGGACATTGTCATCAACGCGACCGCAGCGAGCCTGGTCGGCGAAGTGCCGGCGCTGCCGCCGCGCGCCGTCGGGCGCGATACGGTTTGCTACGACATGGCCTATGGACGCGGGGAGACTGCATTCATGCGCTGGGCCAGAGAACGCGGTTCGACGCGCGCCTACAAGGGCTGGGGCATGCTGGTCGAGCAGGCTGCCGAGTCCTACCGGCTGTGGCACGGCGTGCGGCCCGCGACCAGATCCGTGCTGGACGCGCTCGAACGACTCTAGCCCGCCGGGCCCGCCCCCAGGTAATCGTCCTTCAGCGCGACGTAATGCGCCGCGGATTCCGCGAGTTTATCGATTTCTTCCGCGCGGAGTGCGCGCAGCTGCCGTGCCGGGCTGCCGACCCAGAGTGTTCGCGACGCCAGCCTGCTGCCGGCCGGCACCAGGCTCCCTGCGCCGATGACGACTTCGTCGCCGACGATCGCACCATCCATCACGATTGCGCCCATGCCGACCAGGCAGCGCGTTCCCAGCGTGCAGGCATGCAGGATCACGCCATGCCCGACTGTGCATTCCGTGCCGACCAGCAGCGGGATCCCGGCAGCGCCCGCGAGCCGCGCGCTTGCGACATGCAGCACGCTGCCGTCCTGGATGCTGCTGCGAGCGCCAATCGCGATGTAGTTGACGTCGCCGCGCAGTACGGCGCCGGGCCAGACCGAGGCGTCATCGCCGATGGTCACGTGGCCGATCACGACGGCGGCCGGGTCGATCCAGACCCGCTGCCCGATGGCAGGACTGTGGTCGCGGTAAGGGCGGATATTCATCTCAGCTGATGGTCACGAATTCTTCCGCGCTCGTGGGATGGATCGCGACCGTGTCGTCGAAGTCACTCTTGGTCGCGCCCATCCTGAGCGCCACGGCAAAGCCCTGCAGCATCTCGTCGGCGCCCATTCCGATCACGTGCAGGCCAACGATGCGATGTTCCGCTCCCACGGTCACCAGTTTCATCTCGGCGCGTCTCCTGCGTTCGGTCAAGCCGTGGTAGAGCGGCAAGAAACTGGAGCGGAAGACAGCGACGGAATCGCCGTGCACCGCCCGCGCCTCCTGTTCCGTGAGGCCGGCGGTGGCGATGGGCGGGTGCGAGAAGATCACGGTCGGGACCAGCCGGTAATCGAGATGCCGGTCCTGCATCCCGCCAAACAGGCGGTCGGCGAGGCGCCGCCCCGCTGCGATCGCGACCGGTGTCAGTGCCTCGCGGCCCGTCACGTCCCCGACGGCGTGGATGCCGGCTGCATTCGTGTCCTGGAACAGGTCGGTCGTGATCTCTCCCGCTGCGCCAGTCGCGACGCCGGCATCCGCGAGCCCGAGTCCGTCGCTGCGGGGAGCGCGACCCACGGCCCAGACCAGCGTCTGGAACGGCCCGATGCTGCGGCCGTCTTCGAGCTCGACATGCAGGCCCTCCGTCCGCGACGCCGCGGACTTCGGGACCGCGCGCTCGATGATCCGGATTCCGTCGTCCCGCATGGCTTTCATCAGCGCGAGGGACAGCATCTCGTCGAACTCGCGCAGCATCCGATCCCGCCGGATCAGCACGGTCACCTTTGCGCCGAGCGCCGCGAACACGCCCGCGAGCTCCGCCGTGACATATCCGCTGCCGACGAGCGCAACCGAGGCAGGCAGTTTTTCCAGCTCGAAGAATCCATCCGAGTCGATGCCGAGCGCGGCGCCCGGCAGCGATGGCCAGAGCGGCCGCCCGCCGGTCGCGATCACGATGTGCGGCGCTTCATGTTCGCCGGAACCTATTGTCACCCGCGCGCCGCCGGAGAGCCGCGCATGCTCCTTCAGCAGCGTGACGCCGCGCCTGCCGAGGTTTTCGGCGTAAATTCCCCGCAGGCGCATCACATAGGCATCGCGGCGTTGCTGCAGCTTCCGCCAGTCATGACCGCGGCGCAGGACGTCGAAGCCGTAGCCGGCGGCATCATCGATTCCATGGGCGAGTTCTGCGGCATGAAACATTATTTTCTTCGGCACACAGCCGACATTGACGCAGGTGCCGCCGAGCGGACCGGGTTCAGCCAGCACGACGCTTGCGCCGTGTTCGGCCGCGCGCTGCGCGCAGGCGAGCCCGCCGCTGCCACCGCCGATTACGATGAGATCCCACCGTTTAGTCATTCGTGACCCCGCGCCGGCGCCAGGAGCGCCGATGATATACTTGTAGCCTGATGATCTTGCTCTTCGTGGCCGCGATCGCCACGCTACCGGTACGCTGCGCGTGATGCGAATCGCCACCTGGAACGTCAATTCGCTGCGCGTGCGGCTCCCGCATCTCGCGGACTGGCTCAGCGCGAATCCGGTGGACGCCATCGGCCTGCAGGAGCTCAAGGTGCCGGATGAGCAGTTTCCGCGCGCCGCGGTCGAGGCGCTCGGCCTGCACGCCGTTCATTACGGGCAGAAGACCTACAACGGAGTTGCGATACTCGCGCGCGGGAAGCCCGGCGACGTCACGAACGGCATCCCGGGCGATGATGATCCCGAGCGGCGCGTGATCGCAGCCTGCATTGGCGACCTGCGCCTGATCAATGTCTACGTGCCGAATGGTCAGGAAGTCGGCTCGGAAAAGTACGCCTACAAGCTGGGCTGGCTCGAAAAACTCCGGGCCTGGCTTGCGAAGGAGCTGGTGCGCCACCCGCGGCTCGCGGTTGTCGGCGATTTCAACATCGCGCCCGAGGACCGGGACGTGCACGATCCCGCCAGATGGGAGGGTTCGGTGCATGTCAGCGCGCCCGAGCGCCAGGCCCTTGCCGCAATCACCGGACTCGGGCTGGTCGATGTCTTCCGCAGCTTCGAGCAGCCCCCCGGCACTTTTTCCTGGTGGGACTACCGCATGGGCGCATTCCGCCGCAATCACGGCCTGCGGATCGACCTGGTGCTGGCGTCACCCGCGCTCGCGGCGAATTGCAGCGCCTGCACCGTCGATCGCAGCCCACGCGCCTGGGAACGCCCCTCGGATCACGCCCCGGTAGTCGCCTCGTTTGACATAGGCTGATCCCGCGGATGTGATCTTGCGCAAACTCGCGCCATTGCGGTTGGCAGGCGCCAAAGGCAAGGGCGTAGACTGCCTTCCACAAGACTGAAACGGAGGCCCGCCTGAGCGTGGCCCGCCCTTACCGCCGCAGCGATTTCGACGTTACCGACACGGTGCAGGTCAGTTCCCCGCCCGCCGTGCGTGCCGCCGTGCTCCAGCTCTACGCCGACGCCTGGCCCGGTGCGCCGCTGGCGACGCTGGAGTCTGCGCTCGATGATTTCGAGCGGCTATTCACCGGCCGGATGAGCGGTTACCTGGGTGTCGACACGGTCTATCACGACCTGCAGCACTCCCAGGACGTGGTGCTCGCGATGGCCCGTCTGATGGCCGGTTACGAAAGGAGCCACCCGGACGGCCCGCGCATCGGCGCCGAACGCGCCCTGATGGCCCTCGTGACCGCACTCTTTCATGACTCCGGCTATATCCGCGAGACTTCTGAAAAGGACATCGCGAATGGCGCCGTATTCACGCGCAACCACGTGACACGCAGCGCCAGATACCTCGCGAAGTACATGCCCGCCGCGGGTCTCGGCGACTGGGTACCGGTGGCGACGCGTATCGTGCATTTCACCGGTTACGAAATGCCGCTCGACCTGATCCGCGTCGCCGATTCGCGCGACCGCCTGGTCGGCCATCTGCTGGGAACTGCGGACATGCTCGCGCAGATGGCGGATCGCTGTTATCTCGAGAAGTGCCGCGATCGCCTGTATGCGGAGTTCGTGCTGGGCGATGTCGCCGCGCGCAAGGGCGCCGACGGGATCAAGGTGCTGTATGGCTCGGGACTCGATCTGCTGCGACAGACACCGCAATTCGTCGCCGACACCATCGCCAACCGTCTCGGCAGAGCATTCGGCCATGCCTATCGCCATGTAGAGCCGCTGTTTGACGGCATCAATCCGTACATGGACGCGATCAACCTGAATGTCGAATACCTGCGCGGACTCGCGCGCAGCAGCCGCTGGCCGCTGCTGCGCCGTAATCCGCCGGTTTTCACAGTCGAGCCGAATGCAATGCAGGGCATCCGCTCGCTGCTGGTCCTGCACTTGAAGGAAGTCTGGGGCGTGCCGGCCCCGGTCAACGCGGGCTGAGCCGGGCCCAGCGCGACCGCATCCGCGGCGGCGCATCGACTCCCAGCACATAGCGTTCGTGGATCGACGGCAGGCCCGCAAGTATCGCGGCCTCTCCTTCGACATCCGCCCCTCTGATGGCTGCGGCGAGCAATTCAAGGCTCAGCGCCGGCAATGCGCGGCGCGCGACCGGCGCGAAGCTCAGGTGCCAGGGCTCCGGTTGCACTCCCCTGCCAGCGCGGGCGTACGGGCGGTAAAAACCGTAACGGCGCATGTGAGCCGCAAGCCAGCCGGACAGCCGCGCAAATGGCCCGTTGCCACTGAACTCCGACCGCTCGAGTTTCGGCTCGTAACCGCCGGCGACCACGTGGCCGTCGACGACATCGATGTCGCTCCCCCAGTGATGGCGGCTCGCCCCCGGCAGAGCCGACCACAGCAGAATGGTTTCAACCCGCGCTTCCGGCGACAGGCGGCTGAGGTCGGTCGGCCGGCCCCGGCGATCGAGCGCGGTCCGCTCGCCGCGATACTTCGCATTCCAGATCCAGCGCTGGCGCTCGAAATCGCGGAAGGACGAGGCCGGAAGCAGATCGATGCCCGCGCGCGCAGCGTCCTCACGCATCGCGAGGAATGCATCGATCACCGCGGCGTGCAGCATGCAGCGCGGGGATGCCAGTTCGACGATGTGGCCGCGGTCGCGGCCGGTCAATTGCATCGCGTCCAAGCGGGCGATGCTACCGCACCAGCCAGCCGGCGAGTAACGCCGGCAGCGTCCGCGATGATGCCAGCGGGCGGGCAGCGTATGATGGCGAGGCCGGCCCAGACCGACACGTCAGGATACCCGGGGGCGGTGCCGCAGCGCCGGTACGAGGGAAATGAAGCTTACATTCAGGAGCCGAGCGCTGGTCATGGCGACCGTCGCCTGCGCGGCATTGCTGGTCGTGCTGATCGCCCTCGCGGCCATCGACCTGCGGCTCCAGACCGCCGCAGACAGCGCGCTGGTTGAACAGGTCGCCGGCACCCGGGAATCGCACCGTAGCGCCCGAATCGCCGCCGCACTCGAAGCGCGCCGCGGCACGGATTTCGAGCGCCGGCTGCTGGTACTGGCCGGCGGCGGTCTGCTGCTGTTCGGCATCGCGATTGCGATCGCCTGGCGTTTCGTCCGGCGCGTCGAGGGATCGATGGAGGATCTGCGCGACGCCGTGGACCTGCTCGCGGGCGGCGACTGGGCCACCAATGTCCGGATTCCTGCGGGCAGCCATGGCGCGGAACTTGCGCGCGCGCTCGAGCGGCTGCGCCTGAATCTGAGTGACCACGCGGCCACCGGCCGCGCCCTCGACCTGATGCTCGACAGCATGAATGACGCGGTATTCGTGACTTCTCCGGAAGGCCTGATGAAGCGCGTCAATGTGGCGGCGACGCAGCTCGTCGGCTGGTCGCAGGCAGAACTGCTCGGCCGTGAGCTCGCCTACGTGATCTCCGACCAGGACCGTACGAATTTCAGCATCGAGCAGGCCGCCAACGAAACGCTCGAGCTGACCGTCAGGACGCAGAACGGGCAGACCATTCCGGTGTCGCTGTCCGGCTCGATCATCGCGGCGGACGATCCTCGCTTCCAGGGCTGCATCTTCGTTGCCAGAAACATCACGGAGCGCAAGCGCGCCGAGCGCCGGATCCGCTACCTCGCGCGCTACGACACGCTGACCAAGGTGCCGAACCGGCTGCAGTTCCAGCATTCGCTGCAGCAGGCGATCGCCCGCGCGCGCCGCGGCCGCCATGCGCTCGCGCTGATCTATATCGACCTTGACAATTTCAAGGAGGTAAATGACACCTTCGGGCATTCGGCCGGCGATCGCGCGCTCGAAATCCTGAGCGAGCGGATGATCCGTAACATGCCGCACGGCACGATGCTCGGCCGGCTCGCCGGCGACGAGTTCGCCATTTTCATCGAGAATCTGCCGCGCGGAGAAGACAACCGCCCGGCCGTGGCGCCGCTTGCACGGGAACTCCTGGACGAGCTCGGGCGCCCGTTCCAGCTCGGACAGCACGAGCTCTATGTCACGAGCAGCCTCGGCATCGCGTTCTGCCCGAAGGACGCGGACAACGTCGTTGACCTTATCCGTGACGCCGACGCGGCAATGTATCACTCGAAGCAGAATGGCGGTAACAACTACAGCTTCTTCATGCCCGAGATGAGCGCGATCGCGGTCGAGAGGCTGATGCTGAAGAGCAAGCTCAGGCGCGCGATCGAGCGTGACGAGCTTGTGATGTATTACCAGCCCAAGATCGACCTGCGTGACGGGCGCGTGGTCGGAGGCGAGGCTTTACTGCGCTGGAGGCTGCCGGGCCACGGCGATATTCCGCCGGCGCAGTTCATCCCGCTCGCGGAGGAGTCGAATCTGATCCAGGTGATCGGCGAATGGGTGCTGAAGCGGGTCTGCAATGACTACCGGAGCTGGCAGGACCAGGTGCCGAAGCCGGGGCGCATTTCCATCAACCTGTCGCTGAAGCAATTGCGCCAGGCGGAATTCCTGACGCGCTACCGTTCGGTGTTCGACGACACCGGCGTGGCGCCATCCAATTTCGAGCTTGAGATCACCGAAACCACCCTGATGACCGACGCGCGCCGCATGGTGCCGCTCCTTGACGAGCTCAAGGCGATGGGGCTGCACCTGTCCATCGACGATTTCGGAACCGGTTATTCATCGCTGTCCGCCCTGCAGCAGTTTCCGGTCGGCACGCTCAAGATCGACCGCTCCTTCGTGCGTCACGCTGCCGTGTCGCGCGAAGATGCGACGCTCGTGCGCACCATCATCGAGATGGGCAAGAATCTCGGGCTCGAAGTGGTCGCGGAAGGCATCGAGTCCGAGCAGCAGCTGGCATATCTGCGCGATGTCAACTGCCACTACGGCCAGGGCCGGCTGTTCGGCGAGCCCATGCTGGCCGCCGATTTCCTGCAACTGCTCGTGACCCAGGGCCGTGGCGACTCGCGCTTCAGGCCGATGTTCGCCAAGACCTGAATCAGCCCCGGCCCGCGCGACCAGGCGCCGGCTGCCCTGCCCTCGATACCTGCCGCCGGCACCGCCGGGGTCGGATGCCCCGTCCGCGGGGATCGCGGTTGACGTGCCATGCCTGCCGCATGGAGCATGGGCGCGATGGAAGGGACGGTACTGGAAGACATCCTGGTGCTGCTCGCCGCGACGCTCGCGGTAGTTGTCAGCCTGCGGCGGCTGCGGATGCCGCTGATCATCGGTTTTCTCGCCGCCGGCATGGCGGTGGGCCCGCATGCGCTCGGCTGGGTGGCCGCGACGGAGACTACCGGCGCGCTGGCCGAGTTCGGCGTGGTGTTCCTGCTGTTCACGCTCGGTCTCGAGTTTTCGCTGCCGCGCATGATTGCCACCCGCGGCGAGGTATTCCTGCTTGGCAGCCTGCAGGTGGGCGCGACTACCGCCGTGGTGGCCGCGATTGCAGTGGCATTCGACGTGCCGCTGGCTGTCGCCGTGGTGCTGGGCGGCGCGGTCGCGATGTCCTCGACCGCGATCGTCCTGCAGCAGCTGACCCATCAGGGCGAACTCAATCGTACGCACGGACGGCTGGCATTCGGGACGCTGCTGTTCCAGGACCTCGCGGTCGTGCCATTCCTGGCGCTGGCGGGCGTACTGGCCGCCAGCGATGTCCCGGGTTCCACGCCAGAAATCGGATTCGCGATATTCAAGGCCGCAGTCGCGCTGGTGATCGTGCTGGCGGCGGGGCAATGGCTGTTGCGCCCTCTGTTTCACGAGATCGCCGCGAGTGGAGCGCCGGAACTCTTCACATTCGCCGTGCTGTTTGTCGTGATCGGCGCGGCCTGGTCCACGCACGCTGCCGGGCTGACCTTCGCGCTCGGCGCATTCCTGGCCGGCATGATGCTCGCCGAAACCGAGTACCGTTATCAGGTCGAGGCCGGCATCCGGCCGTTCCGCGACACGCTGCTCGGCCTGTTCTTCGTGACGATCGGCATGCAGCTCGACATTCCCGCGCTGTTCCGGCAGTTGCCGGTCGTGACCGCGATCCTGGTCGGCATGCTGTTACTGAAGACGGTAATCGTGATGCTGGCCGCCCGCGGTTTCGCAGGCCAGTGGTTCAAGGCGCTGCGCGCCGGGATAGTGCTGTCCGAGGGCGGCGAGTTCGGATTCGCGCTGCTGACGCTGCTGCTGCAGAACCGGTTGATAGCCCCGGAAATCACCCAGCCGCTGCTGGCGGCGATCACGCTCAGCATGGTGCTGTCGCCGTTTCTGATCAGGCACAACAAGCGCATCGCGCAGCTGTTGCTGCACGAAAGAGGCCCGGTGGTGACCGAGCTTGCCCGTGCCGACGCCGCGACCCAGGCGCTCGCCGCGCGCGACCACGTGATCCTGTGCGGCTACGGCCGCGTCGGCCAGAATGTGGCACGCGTGCTCGAGAGCCAGGGCTTCGAGTTTCTCGCGCTCGACCTCGATCCGTTTCGCGTGCGCACTGCCCGCGAAGCGGGCGATTCCGTCATCTTCGGCGACGCCGCAGACGAGCGACTCCTCAACTCGGTGGGACTCGAGCACGCGAGTGCGGTCATTGTCACGTTCTCGGATCCCGAGCGGTCGCTCAGGATCGTCGAGGCCGTGCGGCGCCAGCGCGGATTCGTGCCGGTGCTGGTGCGCACGATCGACGACACGCAACTCGAGGAACTGCACGCGGCCGGGGCCACGGAAGTCGTGCCGGAAACATTCGAGGCGGCGCTGGCACTGGTCTCGCACGCGCTGCTCGTGCTCGACGTACCCATGTCGCGCGTGCTGCGCACGGTCGGCGAGATCCGCAGGCAGCGCTACAAGACGCTGCGAACGGTATTTCGCCGCGAGGGCGCGGAACTCATCGATGAAACCCATGCGCTGCGCGAGGAGCTGCACACCGTCGTGCTGCCGCCGGGCGCGTGGTCGGTGGCCCGCTCCCTGCGTGAAGTCCGCGAGCGCGGCGCAGAGGTCTCATTCACGGCGATTCGGCGCGCCGGCATCGTCGGGCGCGAGCCTGATCCGGAAATGAAACTGCGCGAGGGCGATATCGTGATCCTGTTCGGCACGCCCGAGGCGAACGAACATGCCGAGGCCGTATTGCTGGCGGGCTGATGCCTGGCTGGCCGCCGACTCAGTTGGCGCCGATGACGATGTCGACTCCGCCAGAGCCGGTATCGATGACACCGCTGCCGGAACCCTCGCGCAGCCTTAGCGTCCTGGTGCCGCCTCCTGACTCCCTGATCGTGGCGCCCGGCGCATCAATGTCCACCCGGCCGCTGCCGGTATCGATCACGATGTCCAGCGAGGGAGCGCTCGCGGACTGCAGGCGCACGCTCCCGGAGCCGGTATCGATACGCAGGCGCCTGAGCGCCGAGAGGTCGCCGTCGACCGAGACGCTGCCGGAGCCCGTATCCACATTGAGTTCCGTCACAATTGACACGTCCCGCGCGCGCACGGCGCCTGAGCCGGTATCCGCAGCGATCGAGCCGCTGAAACCCGCGACCGTGACGCGACCCGAGCCGGTTTCGGCGCGCAGCATTCCGGAGCCGCCGTGGATCTCGACGCTGCCAGAACCGGTGTCGACGCCGATCTCGCAGCTGCAGTACCTGATCGACACGGAACCGCTGCCGGTGTCGGCGCTCACCCGGCCCTGGTGTCCGGAAACCTCGACATCGCCGCTGCCGCTGTCGAGCACCAGCCGCCCCTCCCCGGCCACCGAGCGCAGCGCGCTGCTGCCGCTGTCAAGGCGCAATTCTCCCGAGTAACCCTGGGCGACCGCCCCGCCGAGCAAGTTCCTGACATCTAGCTTCGCGCCCGCTGGCGCCCGGATCAGGAGATCCACGCGGACCATCGGCGCCTCCTCGCGATCGCCGGTCAGCCGGATGCGTTCGCCAAGGTACTCGACGTACATGACGCCCCACCAGGAATCCGGGCCCTTGGCGTGGTAGAGCTTCCGGAATTTTTCCTTCGGGAAGGCAACATGGAATCTCGAGCCCGCGCCGACGTCGCGGCTCCGGTATTCGATTGCACCGGCGTAGGCCTGGGCCTCGGCTTCGGTCCTGGCCTCTACCGTGGCAGTCACGGTAATGTGGAAGCCCGCATCGCTGCCGCGCTCGATGCGGATCTCGCCCATCAGGTTGCGGACTTCGAGCCCGGCCGCCGCGT
>Ga0247727_10013841_pt1 | contig 13516 bp, 12 predicted proteins | sample WisWelCaveWW1625_FD_202498 | JGI IMG/M metagenome (GOLD analysis project Ga0247727, IMG submission 202498) | Biofilm microbial communities from Wishing Well Cave, Virginia, United States - WW16-25 | ecosystem: Environmental > Aquatic > Deep subsurface > Groundwater > Cave microbial mat | place... | reverse complement strand
CCTACTGGTCCCTGCGGCTGGGTTGGGCCGACCTGTGGTTCCAGATCGATACCCCGGAGACGGTGGCTCGAGCCGTTCAGCTCGTGCCCTCCAACGCCCGGTACCTGACACGCTGGGCCGCCTTTCTCGATCAAGCCGGACGGACGGCGCAGGCCGACGCCGCGCTGTCGGAGGCCGCGCGGGTGAGCCCGTACTCCGCGGCGGTGTGGATCGAGGTTGGGCTGCGCGCCGAGCTGGCCGGGGACCTGGACCGCGCGCAAAGCTGCCTGCTGCGCGCCGCGGCGGTCGATAAGACCTTCCTCCCCCGCTGGACCCTAATCAACTATTACCTCCGCCGCCGGGATCCGGAGAACTTCTGGCCATGGGCCCGCGAAGCATCCCGGACCGTGTATGGCGACCCTCGCCCTCTTTTCCGGCTCTGTTGGAGAATGACGCGGGAACCCGAGGTCATCTGGCGGGGCCTGTCGCTTCGCCCCGACACCCTGGGGCCTTATCTGGACTTCCTGCTCGACGAGGACCGGTTGGAAGCCGCCGCCCCGGCGGCCCGCGTTTTACTGGAGGCCGGCGCGCGCGGGGAGACGCCGGCGCTCCTACGCTACTGCGAACGGCTGATCGAGTGGAGCCGTCTTTCCGAAGCAGTCGAGATCTGGAACGGCCTGGCGTCGCGACGGTGGATTCCCTACGGCGAGCTGGCCCCTCAGCAGGGGATTTCGCTGGCCAACGCGGATTTCGCGCGCCCGTTCTCCGGCCGGGGCTTTGACTGGCGGCCGGGGGAGGCGACGGGGATCGAGCTGCAGCGCCTCGGCTCGGAGCAGGCCCTGCGCGTCGGCTTTTCCGGGCTCCAGCCGGAACGTTGCGAGATCCTGTCGCAACGGCTGGCGCTGGAGCCGGGGCGCGGCTATCGCTTTCGGTTCGAACATCGGAGCGCGGGCCTGCCAGATCCGAGCGGCCTGCGCTGGCGGCTCTTGGACCTGCGCACCGGAGCGGAGCTTTGGTCCGTCCCGGCCGGCCCTCCCGGGGCGGACTGGAGCGAGCGGCGCCTGGCGTTTTCGATGCCGCCGCGGGCGGGACCGGCAAGGCTGGTCCTTATCTATCACCGCGAGGCAGGCAGCACCCGGATCGAAGGGTCCTTCTGGCTGCGCCGGCTGGCGCTGGAATTCAACCCATGAAGGAGCCCTCTCCCCGTCTGGTCCAGGTCTCGGCGGCGGCGCTGGCGGGCCTGCTCTTTGTTTCCGTCCTGACCGCGTCGGCTGGCGGCCGTTGGGCGGCCAGCCTGGTCGAAACCGGCGCCTTCGCGCTGGCGCTGGCTTGGCTGGCGCGGCCGGTACGCCTCCGCTGGAGCCCGGCGTTGATTCCTCTGGTTTCAACGGCGCTGTGGGGGCTGGTCCAGTTGGCGGCGCAGCGCGCCGTCTACCGGCTGGAGACCTGGAACGGGGTGCTGGGCTGGCTGGCCAACTGCTGCGTGCTGTTTGTCTCCTTGCAAGTCTTAAGCGACGAAGGGACGCGGCGGAGGTGGCTTCGGGCGCTGCTCCATTTCGGGTTCGCGATCAGCGTGATCTCGGTCGTGCAATTGTTCACCAGCCAGGGGCGGATCTTCTGGGTGTTCCCCAGCGGCTACGACCGGGATGTCCTGGGTCCTTTCGTGTATCGCAACCATTACGCGGCCTTCATCGAGCTGGTGCTGCCGATTGCGGTGGCCAAGGCTTTTGAGCCGCGCGGAGCGTTGCGCCACGGCGTGATGGCGGGAGTCTTGTTCGCCTCCGTCGTGGCGGCGGCCTCGCGGAGCGGCGTGGTGCTGGCCGGTCTGGAGATTGCGGTGGTCAGCCTTCTGGCCGCGAGGCGGAGTCGCCTACCCCGGCGGACCGGCGGGATCGCGCTGGCAGCGATGGCCTGCTCGGCCATCGCCTTCACCGTGGTGGTGGGAGCGGGAACCTTGTGGAGCAGATTCGAAACCGAGCCCTACGGAATCCGGCGGGAGCTGCTGCGCTCGTCGCTGGCCATGATCGGCGAACGGCCTGGGGCCGGCTTCGGCTTGGGAACCTGGCCGGTCGCGTATCCGGCCTACGCCACCGTGGACGCCGGTCGATTCATGAACCGCGCGCACAACGACTGGGCCGAATGGGCCGCGGAAGGAGGCCTCCCCTTCGTGTTGTTCCTGCTGGCGGTGGCGTTGGGGACCCTGGGCCCGGCCTGGCGGTCGGTCTGGGGACTGGGCGTGCCAGCGGTTTTTCTGCACGCGCTGGTGGACTATCCGTTTCGCAAGCCCGCCTTGGCTGCCTGGGTGTTCGCGTTGGCCGGCGCGGCGATAGCCGCCGGCCGGGAACAGAGGTATCCCGCCCGGCGCTTGGTATCAGCCGGGTGACGCTGTGGCGCAAGCTGCACGACGCTCACCTGCCGCCGAATCGGCGGGCGAACAGAAAACCCTGAAGCCCTTGCTTGTCCTGGCGCGGCAGGCCGCAGATCACTGCACGCGCGGCAGGATAAGAGCGTCGGCGCCGCAAAGGTTGCGAAAACCGCGATCGAAGGACACCACGGTCAAGCGCCGCGCCGCGGCCAGGGCCGCCAGGTAGGCGTCGCTCCAGACCCCGGCGCCGGGCGACTCGGCCTGCGTGAGCCGGCGTAACGCCGGCTCCAAGTCAAAGGTTTCCGCGCGGCGAACGAAACCCGAGCGTCTCTGCGAAGCTTGTCGTAAATCAGCCAAGCTTGCCTCTGCGTCCTGACGTCCGCGCCCATGACCCGGGCATTGGTAAGCAGCCGCAGGTACCCAAGTTGGGTCAGACGGCAAAACGCTGCCGCCCGGCCCCGATTTCGGCGAACCACCGATGCGCCTCGTCGTAGTGGACGTGGCGGTCCACCGACAGGGCCAGCCAAACGTTGACGTCAACCAAAAAGGAGGTCATCGATCTGCGGGTTGGTCAGCGAAAGGACGCCCGGCTGCTTGGAGCGAATCAGAGGAAATCGGATTCTTCGCCGGCCGGGCTGGCCAGACTCCAACTCCTTCTCGACGGCTCGGAGTATGATCCGCTTGAGGCTGGTTCCTTCCAGCGCAGCCGCCGCCTTCAACCGCCGGAAGAGGGGATCGGGGAGCTCCATGGTCGTTCGCATAAAAGCATAATAGCATAGCTGCCGCGAGTCGGCGCGCCAGAAGCGCGCCAAGGCTTGGTCGGTGATCGCCTCCGACTGCGCGATTTCGTTTTCGTGGTGCGGAAACACCAGTTCCACACCGCCGGTGTGGATATCCAGGGTCTGGCCGTTTACCTGCACGCGCTGGCGGACTACCCGTTTCGCAAGCCGGCCTTGGCGGCCTGGGTGTTCGCCTTTGGCCGGGGCGGCGGGGTATGATAGCTAAGGGTCCCGAGGGTGGCGATGGACTTTTTTATCCGCGACGGATAACCGGCGGCGGGCCAGAAAACGTCCTTTCTTATGACCCAACCTGGGATGGCGGCGCCCCCAACTCGAGGGAGCAGTGAGGAGACAGGCGGGCGGCCTGTAAGACACTGATGGCAAAGGCAAGTAACGGAAAACCCGATCCAGGCCGAGGATGGGGCTGGATCTTTGTCCTGTTGCTGGCCGGCGGAGGCGTTTACGCGGCGTTTCATTTCAGCACGCCGCCCCCGGTCGAGGTTTCGCGGGCGCGGGTGCAGCGGGGCGAGTTCGTCTACAGCGTGCGGGGGCGCGGGGAAGTCCGCAGCGCCCGTTCGGCGCTTATCAAAGCCCCGCAAACTCCGGAGTCGAGGATCGTCCGCCTGGCCCAAGCCGGCAAACCGATCGGCAAGGGCGACGTGGTTGTGGAATTTGACCCGGTAACCCAGGAGCAGACTTACATCGAGCGGCAGTCCAGCGTGCGCCAGGTTGACAGCGAGATCGTTCAGGCCCAGGCCCAGCACCGCATTGTCAACGAGCAGGACGGGATGCTGCTGATGAAGACCCAGTTCGATCTGGAGCGGGCCAAGCTGGAGGCCAGCAAGCAGGAGATCCTTTCCGAGATCCAGGGGGCCAAGAACCGCATCGACGTCGGCATCTCGGAAGGGGAGGTGGGCAAGGCCCATACCGCCATCGGCGCGCACAAGACGGCTCAGGAAGCCGATCTGTCTCGCCTGGGCGAGCGGAAGGACAAGACCATCCGCGACATGAACCGGGCCAAGGGCTATCTGGAAAACATGGTGTTGCGGTCCCCGACCGACGGCCTCGTCGTGGTGTTGCCGAACTTCCGCGCCGGCGGATCGCCCGGGCAGAGTCCGCCCCCGTTCAAGGAAGGTGACCGGGCCTGGACCGGGGCCCCGATCGTCGAGATCCCCGACATGTCGCAATTGCAGGTGGAGTTTCGCGTCGAGGAGGTGGATCGGGGCCTGCTCCAGATCGGACAGCCGGTGCGAATGAACGTGGATGCGGTTCCGGACCTAGAGCTGGAAGGAACTCTGGAGTGGATCAGCCCCATCGCCATGTTGGTGTTCCGGTCCTTCCCGCCGGAAAAGAGCTTTCCGGCTAAGGCTTCGGTGAAAACCCCCGACCCACGGCTGCGGCCCGGGATGAGCTCGACCGCCGTAGTGATCATCGAGCGGATGCCCAATGCCCTGTTGATTCCCACCAAGGCCGGCTTTGAATGGGAAGGCAAGCCGTCCGTGTTTGTCCAGAGGGGGGACCGCTTCCAGCGCCAGAGGATCCAGGCGGGCAAGCGGAACTCGACCGACCTGGTGGTGGTGGCCGGCCTTTCCGAGGGTGACGTGGTGGCCCTGGAGAATCCTGAAGAAGCGGCCAAGCAAAAGAAGACCAACTGAGACGCCTATGCGCAGCACGCTGATTCGATTGATCGCTCTGCTGGCGGTGGCGGCCGTAGCCGGGATGGGTTACTACCTGGTCAAGCGGCTGCCGGAGAAGAAGCAGGAGGTCCCGTTGTTTCAGGTCAAGCGGGGCGATCTGACCGTCAAGAGCTACGTGCGGGGAGAGCTGCGGGCGATCCGCTCGAGCGTTCTGACCACGCCGAATCTCGGCGCCGCGGCCCAGATCACCCGGCTGGCCCCGGCCGGAGCGCTGGCCCAAACCAGGGACCTCATCGTCGAGTTCGACGACTCGGAGCTGCTGGCCACCGTGGAGGACACCGAGCTCGAAGTGACGCAGGTGGGTGAAAACTTGCGGAAGGCGGAGGCGGATCAATCCATCCGCCGCAACCAGGAGCAGGTGGACCTGCTGCGCGCCCGCTACGCGGTGCGGCGCGCCGAGCTGGAGGTCAAACGAAATGAGCTGATCTCCAAGATCGACGCGCGCAAGAACGAGTTGACCCTGAAAGAAGCCAAGCAGAGCCTGGCCAAGCTGGAAGAGGACGTCAAGTCGCGGCTGCAGCAGGGCGAGGCGGAGCTGGCGGTGCTGAGGGAGCAGCGGCGGAAGGCGCTGCTGGAAGTGGACCGGGTGAAGAAGCGCCTGGAGCAGACGCGGCTGCTGTCACCCATGACCGGGCTGGTGGCGATCATGCAGAATCGGGCCGGGGAGAGATCGTTCGGCCAGCAGTCGCCGGACATCCGCGAGGGCGATCAAGTGTCGCCGGGGATGGCCTTGGCCGAGATCCTGGATCTTTCCGAGCTGGAGGTGGCGGCGCGGGTCAACGAGCTGGAACGCGCCAGCTTGCGGGAAGGCCAGGACGTGATCGTGCGGCTGGACGCGCTGCCGGGCAAGATCGTCCATGGCAAGATCAAGTCGCTGAGCGGGACCGCCAGCTCGAGCTTCTTTTCGAACGATCCGACCAAGAAGTTCGATTGCGTTTTTTCCATCGACATGCGGGAGATGATGACCCACGTGGGGGCGACGCCGCAACAGATCGACAGGATCACGGCCACGGCGGTCGAGAATGCCAAGCGATTCCAGCCGAGCGCCGCGCCCCGGCCCATGCTGGCCGCCGGCGGACTGCCGGGGATGGCGATGGGGGGGCCCGGGGAAGGGCCACCGATGGCCAGGGAGGGGGGCGGCGAGGGTGGCCGCCGGCGAGGCAGCGGAGGCGGTGAAGGACGACCCGAGGGAGAACGGCGGCGCGGAGGGGGCGCAGGATTCGGCGGCCGGGGCGGGGGAGGCGAAGCAGGCGGTCCGCGGGGCGCGGTTCCCGATGAGGATCGCCAAAAGATGCGTCAGGCCTTCGAGCAAGCCCTGGGCGGGCGGAACATGCAGGCCATGAGCCAGGAGGAACGCCAGAAATTTATCGAGGAGATGCGGCAGAAGATGCCGGCCGGCGCGACCTTGGGCGGCGGTCGGGGGGGACCCGGCGGGATGCGTGGCGGCCGCGAGGGCGCGGCGGAGGCGAGCGGGCCAGGCGGCCCGCAGGCCCCCATGGTGGTTCAGTTCGGCCGCGGCGGGTCGCGCGGCGGCGGGGATAACGACGTCCCGTCGCTGTCGCTGAGCCAGGGCGCCGGACAGCAATTCAACGCCGAGGAGAGGGCGAAAGCCCAGTTGCCGGCGGCGCCCGAGGAGAACTCGGTGATGGATGTTCTGCTGCGGCCCGGCCTGCTGGTGGAAGCCGAGATCATCGTGGAGAGCATCCCCAACGCGATCTACGTGCCGCAGCAAGGGGTGTTCGAGCGGGGCGACAGGCCGGTGGTCTACGTGCGCAACGGCGCCCGCCATGAGCCGCGCGTGGTCAGGCTGGGCAAGCGCACCGAATCGCAGGTGGCCGTAGTGGAGGGCCTGAAGGAAGGCGAGTGGATTCTGATGGCCGATCCCGAGAACAAGCCCTCCCCAAAGAAATCCAAGGAAGCGCCGCGCTCGCAGCCGGCGCTGCCCACCTCCGGCGCCGGGCCCGGAGGCGGGGGCGGCGGCCGCGGAGGGCCTGGCTAAGATGCGGAACTGGATCGCCCGCTACCTTCCGGAGCTGTGGATGGGGCTGAGCAGCTTGTTTGTTCACAAGCTGCGCTCGCTGTTGACCATGTTGGGGATGATCTTCGGCGTGGGCGCGGTGGTGGCCATGCTCTCCATCACCGCCGGCGTGCAGCAGCAGATGATCAGCTTCATCGAGCAGTTAGGGGTGAACAACGTCATCGTCGAGGCGCGCGAGGCGGTGGACCGCGACGAGCTGCAGGCCACCCGGCAGATCTCCCCCGGCCTGAGCTTCCGCGACTTTCGCGCCATCGCCGAGAACACCCAGGGTATCGTGGCCATGACGCCGCGCAAGCGCTTCAAGCCGGCCAAAGTGTTCCCCAAGATCTCCCAGGATCCGCCGATGCTGATCGGCGTCTTACCGAACTATCCGCAGATCAACACCCTGAAGCTGGTGGCGGGACGCTTTTTCAACTCCGAGGAGAATGAAGCCTCCGCCCCGGTCTGCGTGCTGGGGGAAAAGGCCAAGGTGAACCTGCTCGGCTACGGCGACGCGGTGGGCGGCTACGTCAAGGTCAATGACGTCTGGCTGCAGGTGGTGGGGGTCATGGCCCCGCTGGGTTCCGACTCCGAGGTGGAGGGCCTGCAGGCCAGCGACAAGAACAACCAGGTGATCGCCCCCCTGCACACGGTGATGCGCCGCTTCGACGACAACAACAGCTACATGAAGGACGAGATCGACGGCATCTACATGCGAGTGGGCGCCGGCGTCGACTCCATCGCCACGGCGGAAGTGGTGCGCACGATTCTGACCGCCACCCACAAGGACGCCGGCGACTTCTCGGTGGTGGTGCCGGCCGGCCTGCTGGAGCAGCGGCGCCGGACGCAGTTGATCTTCGAGGTGGTGATGATCTGCATCGCCGGGATCTCGCTGTTGGTGGGCGGCATAGGGATCATGAATATCATGCTGGCCACGGTGCTCGAGCGCACCCGCGAGATCGGCATCCGCCGGGCCATCGGGGCCCGCCAGGGCGACATCATCCGGCAGTTTCTGATCGAAGCGGTCCTGATCTCGATCGTGGGCGGGCTGATCGGGATCGCGGCCGGCTTCAGCGGCTCGCGGGTGATCGCGCTGATCGCCGGCTGGTCGACCGTAGTGACCGCCGCGTCGATCGTGGTGGCCTTCGGCGTTTCCGTATTCATCGGCCTGCTGTTCGGCATCTATCCGGCCGTGCAGGCGGCCAAGCTGGACCCGATCGAGGCCATTCGGTACGAATAAGAGCGGCGAGCCTCTGGCAGGATCGACAAACCCATGAACTATCGAGCCTTTTTCTTCCCCCTGGTTGCGGTCGCGCCTTTGGCGGCTCAGAACGCGCTGTTCCCCAGCGCCTCCTATTTCCGCCAGCAGTGGACCAAGCCGCCGCTGGAGGTGCAGATTCAGCCGCCGCTGCGCCTGGAAGACTACGTGGCCAGCGGAAAGCTGGAGCTTTCTCTGCGCTCCTACATCGAGCTGGTGATGGCCAACAACACCGACGTGGCCATCCAGCGGCTGACGCTGTTGACCGCGCAGAACGCCATCCAGCGGTCCTTTGCCCCTTTCGATCCCAGCTTCCAGGCCTCCTTCAACTCGAACCGCTCCAACACGCCCTCCAACAACCTGCTGGAAGGGGCCAGCGTGCTGAGCAACCTCTCCCAGCGGGCCAACTTCACCTACAACCAGTTGATGGAGAGCGGCACCCTGTATCAGGTCGGTTTTGTGGGCGGCAAAACCGCCAACAACAGCTCCTTCACCAACTTCAATCCCAGCATCACCACCAACCTGCAGCTCAACGTCACCCAGCCGCTGTTGCGGAACCGGGGGGTGTACGTGAACCGGATCCCCATCATGGTGGCGCGCTCGCGGTTCCGGGCCGCCTCGGCGGATCTGCGCGATCGGATCACGCTGCTGCTGGCGCAGTCGGAGAACAGCTACTGGGACGCCATCGACGCCCGGGAGACGCTGAAAGTGCGGCAGAAATCGCTGGAGCTGGCCGAAGCTTTCCTGAAGCGATCCCGCCGTGAATTGGAGCTGGGGGCGATCTCGCCGCTGGAGATTTTTCAGCCCGAGCAGCAGTTCGCCACCGCGCAGGTGAGCGTCACCCAGGCCAGTTATCGCCTGAAACAGCGGGAAGACGCGCTGCGTCGCTGGATCGGGGCGGACTTGCACGCCGAGATCCGCAAGCTGCCGCTGGAACTGACCGAAACGGTGCTTCCGCCCGCCGACACGCGGAATATCGACGAGGAAGACGCCATCGCCAAGGCGCTGCGCCTTCGTCCGGAGACCGAGGCCTCGCGCTATACACAAGACGTCGCCGACCTGCAAATCCAGTCCGCCACCAATCGGCTCCGCCCCGACCTGAGCCTGGGCGGCAACTACATCTCCCAAGGCCGCGGCGGCAACTTCTTTTCCCGGACCTTCGCCGGGGCCACCGGGGGCGGCCCAGGCGGACAGGGCGGCCCCCTGACCCTGATCCCCGGCGGGTTCGGCGACGCCATCGATCAATTGTTCGACTTCCGGTTTCCGGTGTACGGATTCACCCTGAGCCTGCGGTTTCCGATCCGCGATCGGGCCGTCGCCGCCGAGCTGTCCGACGCCACCATTGCCAAGAAGCGGGAATTGCTGGCCCTGCGCAGTCTCGAGCAGCGCATCCGCCTGGAGGTGCTCAACGCCATCAGCGGGGTCGACCAGAGCCGGGCGGGAGTGCGGCAGGCGACGGTGGCCCGCGATTTCGCCCAGAAGCGCTTCAACGCCGAGGAGCGCAAGTACGAGTTGGGGGCCAGTCAGCCCTTTTTCGTTCTGCAGGCGCAGACCGATTTGACCAACGCGGAGAGCGAGCTTCTGTCGCAGTCGATCGCCTACCGGCGCAACCAGCTCACCCTGCTCCAGGTTACCGGCGAGCTGCTGGATGAGCGCAACGTGGTGATCCAGTAAGGGCACTGTAATGGTGCACTAGCATGACCGAGGAACCGCTGGAAACCGTGTTCGCCGCCGCCGGGCTTTCCGCCGAGGTGGAGGCGCAGTCGATCCACGCGCTGCTCGATTCCAACGGGATCGAGTCGCTGCTGGTTAGGGACAATGTGACAGTGATACCCGCCGGCCGCGTAGAGGTTCGGGTGCTGCGGTCTGAGCTGGAGCGCGCCCGCCAGATCATCGAGGAGGGCGCGCAGGCCGGCCCCGAGCTGGACGAGCAGTTGGATGCCGAGTCCGAGTTCTGAAATCCGAAGCAGATCCGGGATCAGGATCGGCCGGTCCCCGAGCGCGGCGCCAGGCCTATAATGGTGTTCAGAAGGATGCAGAATGAGCGCTAGACCCCTCATCTCGCCGGAGAGCAAACTCTACAGCCGCGATTTCTTCGCCTGGACCGAGGAAACCGCCCGCCTCCTGCGCGCCGGCCGCTGGCGCGAGTTGGACGTCGAGAACGTCGCCGAGGAGATAGAGGACATGGGGAGGACCCGGCGGCGCGAGCTGCGTAGCCGATTGCATACTCTGACCTTTCACCTGTTGAAGTGGAAGTATCAAGCCGAGAAAAGATCAAAGAGTTGGCGACTCACTATTCACAACCAGCGACGCGAACTAGACTATGTGCTGGAGGAATCCCCCAGCTTGCGGCCGACCGTGACGCAGGCGGTGGAAATGGTTTATGCCGGCGCCGCGCAAGGCGCCAGTATCCAGACCGGCAGGCCGCGAAACACTTTCCCGGACCGCTGCCCCTTCACCCCGGAGCAGATCCTGGATCCGGACTATCTGCCTGAATAAACGACGCCAGGCGGCTTGCTGTCGCTGGCCCCGTGCAGCCGGCCCATAAAGACTGCGCGAGTTGTCTCTCGAGGGCGCCGGGGCTGTTTCCAGATTGCCATTGACAAGTGGGTTGCCCCATCATAATATGCCAGTATGACTACCAAGCTCGACAAGGCGCGCAGGATTGTCATCCCCAAGCCTTTGCGGGATGAGCTGCACCTCGGTCCGGGGGACACCCTGCAGCTCGAAGCCGAAGGCGAACGAATCATTCTGCAGCCCGTTCGCGGCGCTATGCCCTTGCAGAAAGAACGCGGTATTTGGGTCTATCGCACCGGCCAACAGCTCTCCGCTTCTGTGACCGCGGATACCCTCGGCAAAATTCACGAAGAACGCGACCAGCAGAACGGATGACCATCGTTACGCTCGACGACGAGGAGTATTTCAAAGCCATCGAAGAGGCCTCGGCTTGGGGTGTGGTGGGCGGGACCGTTTACGACGCTGTCTTGGCCCGATGTGCGCTGAAAGCCCGTGCGGAAACCATCTACACCTGGAACGTGAAGCACTACTCGCAGCTTGGGCCGAAAGTTGCCCTGCGCGTGCGGACGCCGTGACCGGAAGCGGCGACGCGCAATCCTGCCGACGGCAGGAACGAGGCGGCGCGTTCGAGGCCGGAATTCACCCCTACCGCCCGGATGCCCGCCGGCGCGCCGACCGCGAGAGGGGAACGTGCAGTTGCACCACGACGCCCTCGCCGGGCCGCGAATTCAGTTCCAGCCTGCCGCCCAGTGTTTCCGCCCGGCTCCGCATAGAACTCAGGCCGTTGCCGGAGCCGGCCGTTGCCGGATCGAAGCCCTGGCCGTTGTCCTGCACCTGGAGCCGGAGATGCCCATCTACTACTTCCACCTCGACGTTGGCGCGCGAGCAGGCGGAATGCCGCGCCAGGTTGTTCACGCTCTCCTTGAAGAACAGGAAGATCTCGCGGCGCGTCTCCGGGTCCAGCCGCAGGTCGGTCTCCGGGGCCTGGAAGCGGAGCTCCACGTCCCGCGCCGACAGCAGCTCGGTGGCGAACGCCCGCATGTGCTGGATCAGTTCCCTCAGACGGTCGCGCCGCGGGTTGATGGCCCAAACCAGGTCCCCCAGCGCATCCACCGATTCGCGCGCGGTATCGGCCATTTGTCGAAGGTGTTCCCCAGGACCGCCGTCAACCTGCCGCCGCACCATCTCGGCGACCATGGCGATTTGGGAGAGGTTCGAGCCGACTTCGTCGTGCAAGTCGGCGGCGATGCGCTGGCGCATATGTTCCAGCATCAGCCGCTGAGCGGACCGATAGCGGGCGACGGCGTACGAGATCGCGGCCGCCGCCAGCACCGCCAGGGCCAGGAACCAGCCTCGCTGCCAGACCGGCGGCAGGATCGCGAATTGGAAAAGTGCCGGCCGCGGGCTCTCGCGCCCTCCCTCAGCCACCGCTTTCACCAGGAACCGGTAGGAACCCGGACCCAGCCGCGTGTAGCTGACCTCGCGTTGAGCCGAGGGCGGGCTCCAGTCCTCGTCCGCGCCTTCCAGCTTGTACTGATACTGGATATCGCCCTGTCCGCGGAAGTTCGCCGCCACATACTCGATCCTCAGATTGGAGCGGCTGGCGGGAAGATCGAGTCCGCGCAGCCGCTCCGAACCGTTTTCTCCCACCGGGAGCTCCTCCCCCGCGGCCTGAATCCGGGTAAACTGGGCCGCAGGCGCCTCCCGCTCGCTCCGCAGCGCGTCGGGCGCCAACCGCACCACGCCGGTATAGCTGCCGATCCAAAGGTTCCCCTTCACGTCGCGCAGGCTGGTGGTGACGTGGCCGGTGATGAGCTCGGGAGACAGGGTGCGGATCCGACCGCTGCGGGGATCCAACTGGTTCATGCCCCGACTCGTCCCCACATACAGGAACCCTTCGTTATCTTCGGTGATGGTCCACACTGCCTCCGCCGAGAGGCCCTGGCTCGGAGAATAGTTGACGAACTCGGGCCGGGCGGCCGAGGGATCCCGGCATACCGACACGCCCCGGTAGCGTAGGCCGACCCACAGCCACCCCCGGCGGTCCACAAACAGACTTCGGGTCATGGTCTCCGGCAACCCCGCCGAGGGCTCAAGCTTTTCCCACTTGCCGCTGGAAACCCGGATCAGATTGTGGAACTCGCCAAGCCAAAGGGAACCGTGGTGATCGACGGCAGCGGCGAACAAGTTCAGAGGGGGCAGGTTTTCCGCTATCAGGGTGGCGGCCGGGGCAGGCGCGGCAACGTCATAGGCGCTCAGGCGCCCCGGTGTCAGGGGGTCATTAGGACCCTGCGTGCTCACCACCCATAGCCGGCCGGGCGGGGACTCGGCCACGGGAAGCCAAACCTCACCGGGCCCCCTTCGTGCGGTCACTTGCTTGCCCAGCCGGAATTGCAGCCCCGGTCCAGGAAAACGATAGAGTCCGTCGTCCAACGCGCCCCACCAGTTTCCCAGCGAGTCCTCAATCAGCCAGCCCAGGAGCCGGCGGCGAAGGGCTTCGGGAATCTGCAAACCGCCTTCTCCCAGCTCGATGACCTGCTTCAAGGTCGTGAAGGCATAAACGCTCCCGCTGCGGCTGGCGAAAAGACTGACGGGAGCCGAGCCCTCCGGCAGGTCAGAGCGCAGCACGCCGTAGCCAAGGAGCTTGAAGAGGCCGCGGCCCACGGTGCCGATCCACAAGTTGCCATCCCGGTCCCCCAGCATCGATGTAACCGGCGACCGAAGGCGCTTCACGGCGTCGGAAGCGAAAACTGGCCTGTTATCCTCCATTTTCCAGAGCCGCCGGTCACTGGCGATCCAGATCGAGCCCCGCGGGCTGGTGGTCATGGCGCGCAGCTTTTCGTCTGGATCGAGAGCGAGGGGGAGCGGTCTCCATTCGCCGCGCATCCCCCCGGAGGCGCGCTC
>Ga0247727_10013840_pt1 | contig 13516 bp, 11 predicted proteins | sample WisWelCaveWW1625_FD_202498 | JGI IMG/M metagenome (GOLD analysis project Ga0247727, IMG submission 202498) | Biofilm microbial communities from Wishing Well Cave, Virginia, United States - WW16-25 | ecosystem: Environmental > Aquatic > Deep subsurface > Groundwater > Cave microbial mat | place... | reverse complement strand
ATAATTTCGCCTTTTCCAACAACTCCCTCCAGCCGTCATGGCGCGAAACAATCTCAATCGCCAGATCCGGCGCGCGGGTGGCGTATTCTTCGGCGGTCAAATTTTCATTGAGGATGACGGAAATGTCCGGCGTTCGGCTTTCATACTTGTTATTGGGCCAAAGACGGAGCATGAATTCGGGACGAACACGGCCGATGGGATTCGTTTCGAAGTAAATACCCACCTTGATGCACAAACGTCCCTGCGTATCGGCATGTTTGTCATTCGGCATTTTGTAAATGATTCTCCCTTCGATCAATTCAAAAACTCTGCCAGCGGCTATCTGGTTCGCCTGCTCAAGGGTCAGCTTTTTTGATCGCGGCGCCGCTTTTAACGGCGGCGCGATCGGTTCCACTATTGGGAAGGGTTCTTCCCGCGCGGCCCAAGTTTCAACGACGGTCGACATGGTTTTTCCTTTCATTCAAGAGTAAAAATGCTCTCCCCACAAGATAAACATTTCCGCGCGCTTTGTCAACAGGCAAAAATTTCAAAAAAATTTTCGCGGCGCGCGCTTATAAAAAACCTTGCCGTTCTCCTCATGCGTTCGATACCAACTTTACTCTCTTCTCCCAAAAAATAATCAACTGACTCAAATGCTCAAATGGTCGACTGTCCCTGCGGGCGTAGCCTCAGCGCACCGCACGGACATAGAAATTGTAGCCGATGACATAGTGGTTGCAATTGCCATGGTGGAAAAGGACATACCACGCACGGCCGGCGACGCTATACATATCCGCTGTCCAAATCCAAAGCTGCGTTTTATCAAACAAAGAATCAATGTACAAATCACCGTTCTTCTTCTCCCGCTCCATCAATGACATCGTCTCTTCCAACGTCGGCAAACGCCAGTCGCTGTAACCGGAAAAACGCTGATTGTTTAAATCGCGAGTATATTTTTCAGTGTCGGCGTAATTCATATAATGCGGCGAGCCGGATTGTTGCCACATCAAATCTGTGGCATGATCGGCAACCACTTTGCCGTCGTGTTGCAATTCATACTTGTGCGCAATTCCTTGGCCCTGTGGATTGCACCAAGCCTTACTCCAGCCATATGCAGCACAATAAAAATCATACTTTTTCAACATGGCCTTCACGACTTCGCCAGAGAGTTGATCTATCGGTTGTGAGCGCAGTTTCAGGATAGGCGACTGAACAGGCAAAACGATTTTGGGTTCTGGGATAATCGTTGCCGGTCTTTTCAATCGCAAAGCCGCGAGCAGCTCATTCAAACCGTGATCAAAATTTTCAAATTCCAAATATCGCTTGCCCCACAAAATTTTGGGCAACGACGTTTCATCCAATTTGCACGGTATCAAGCGCCGATTCAAGGCGACGGCGCTCGTCCATTCCAATTCCACCCAATGCGAATTTGCCGCGGTCGGTGACCAAAGGAGAATCAGCGTATCACACCAATCCAAGGCTTGGCTGATACGCGTCGGCAAGCTCTCGCCGCCTTGAATGCCGGTGTAATCCACAAAAACTTCCGCGCCAGCGGCATACAAAGCTTGCTGCAACTGCCGCGCGGTGGCTTGGTTTTCCCACGCATAGCTGATAAAAATTTTCGGAGCGTCGGTTGGCATTGGCATTGTCATATCAACTTGGCAAGTAAAGACGAAGCCGCATCAACAGAATCATTTTCCGGAAACCACAACTCGCCGCGAACGGCGCGAACGAAATAGCAAGTGTCGACCGGCACGTAACAGGTTCCGCTGCGAAAAGTCACCACCCACGCTACGCCGGCGTCCGTTTCCTCGTCGGTCCATATCCACGGCTGGCCTCGATCAAATTCCGGATCGATATACAAATCACGGTCATTCTTGAAGGGTTGCAGCAAAGACATCGCTTCGTCCAAAGTCGGCAAGCGCCAATCTTTGTAGCTGGCAAATTTTTGCTCATTCAGCTCGCGGATATATTTTTCGGCATCGGCATAGGTTACAGCGACAGGCGAGCCGGATTGTTGCCAGGTCAATTCGGTGACGTTATCAATCACGAGCTTCTTGCCGCCGCGCTTGGTTGATTTGTAGGGATTTTGCCGCTTTTTATTCCAGCGCCGTTCAAAAACTTCCTTTTGATACAACAAATTATCCAAGTCACTGGTGGAAAGCAGGTTTAATGGCTGAGAGCGAAATTTCTTCAAAGCAAATTTGTTCATGATCTCTATTTCCGGCAAATGATTACAAAATATACTTCACGGCGATAAGAAAAGCAAGAAGCGCTTTTGTGAAATGACAAACTGAAGTTTGTCACTCCGGGGCAAGCAAAAAAAAGAGCAGGCGGCTCCAATTTACAGAACCGCCTGCTCACCTTGAGGAGGAAAGGAGGCTAAATCAGTGATCAGTAAACAGTGATCAGTGTGATCAGAAGTCGGCGCCGATGGAAAACATCTTAATCGGCTTGCTGACGTTTTTCAAATCCGTCGGCCATGCGACATTGTAACCGAGGCTCAAGTAACCGAGATTGAGCCGCGCGCCGACGCCGAACGCGGCGCGCAGGTCTTGTAAATGAAATCCGTCTTTGGTTGAGAACGGTTGAAATTCTTTTTTAACCAACCCCGGCACGTCGAGGCCCCACGCGGCGGCAGCGTCCGCAAACGTCACGGCGCTCAAAAAATCCGCGGTCGGCGGCAGAAAGGGCAGCAGCGGAAAACGGTATTCCAAATTCTGCACGATAAAATTCGTGCCGAGCAAATCCGCGCTGTCCGTGCCGCGGAAGGTGTATGGCCCGCCAATGCGGAACACTTGAAATCTCGCGTCGCGGCCAAAGTTAGCGCCGCCGAGCAAACGATACGCGAGCACCGAGCGGCTGTTGACGCTGACATATTTCCGATAATCCGCCAGCGCCGTCGTGATCTGGAAATCATTGGTGGTGCGCTGAATTTCGATGCGACTGCGGCGGCCGCTGCGTGGGCCGAGCGGGCCGTAAACTGCGTTGTCATAAACCAGTGCCGCGCCCACTTGCCCAAAACTGAAGCCGCCCAAATTCTGCTTATCGCGGCGTATCTCGCCGTTCGAGAAGTCGAGACTTTCCACGATAAAATCTTCGCTCACATGCGTCAAACCGGCGCTCACTTCCACGCGCGAGAAACGGCTGAACGGATAATAAGCGAAGCCGCTCACGCCGCGATAAGTTTGCGTTACAAAACCATTAGCGTTCGGCGCGGCGAACACGCCATACGCATTGCGCTGCTGGAACGCCTCAAAGCCGTATCCGAGACGATGGCCTTGATTCAGATAACCGACGCCTAGATCCGAGTTGCGAACATCGCGCGTCAAACCGAGCGAGACGATCACATTGTGGTTGCTCATCATATCGCTGAACCCGAGCTGCAGGCCGCCGGCCGCGCCGAAATATCCGCCAAACGCGGCGCCGAGCGCGATGCCATCGAGCTTCGGCGTGCGGCTATATTTTCGCGGCTCGATGGAGTCGGAACTTGCCAAATGATAACCCACATACAAATTGTTGAAATCAGAAATCGCCGGCAGCCACAGTGAATCGCCATTTGCCACTTGCCCGTTGCCACTTGCTATCGACTGCGACAATTCCATGCGAAAGAGCTGCCAGCTTTCTTTCACGAACGAGGAGAACACCAGCACGCGGCCATTCGCAGACCAGCTCATCGCCGGCGTGGTTTCGGTAATTCCGGATACGCCGGTTTTCAGCGCGGTGATCGGCGTGATTCTCCTGGTCGCGAGGTTGACGCGATAAATATTCGGAATGCCTTGATGATCCGCCACGAAAGCAATTTCACTGCCGTCGGCCGACCACTGCGGATTGATCGCATCGCCGGGCAACGCCGTGAGCATCGCAATTTCTTTCGTTGCAAACGAATAAATCGCCAAATCATTATCACCGAAGAGCAATTTGCTTTCATCCGTGCCATTGCCGCGGTCAGTGGCAAAGACAATCGCGTTGCCGTCGGGCGACCATTGCGGATGCAATTCCGAAAAACGATCCTGCGTCAAGCGGTGCAACTTTTTGTCTGCGAGATCGACGGTGTAAAGATCGGAGCGGCCGCCGGAGATGCCGACAAAAACCAACTCATCATCTTTCGGCGAAAAGCTCGGTGAAACCAATCCATTCAATTCGGCGAATACGAGTTTGTGCAGAATCGCGTCGCGCTGCACATCCATCACATAAATCGCATCATCTTTGCCGGCTTTGGAAACGAACGCGAGACGGCTGCCGTCGGACGACCAGTTGATCGTCGTATCGAAAAATCGCAACGATTCAAAATCGCGGCTCTGGCCGCCGGTGATGAGACGGCGATTCTCGAACCGGCCGTTGCTTTTTTGCTCGAGCAAATAAATCTCGTCGGTCAAATTTTTATTCGCGACGTAAGCGATCTTTTTGCCATCCGGACTGACAGACGGCACGAGATTCATGCGATGGAAATAACCTTCTTGCTTTGTAATCTGCTGAGCGATTTGTTCGGGGCGCTCGAGCGTGCTGTCGCTCGGCAACACCTGTTTGCGCACGGCCTCATGCCATGCGGTCGTGAGCTGTTTAGAATCCATATCGATTTGCGCTTTGAAGGCGCGCTCGATATTGCCGAAATTGACCGCGGTTTTCAAAATCTGACCGACTTTCTTTTTGCCGTGCGTTTCGCCGACATAATGCCACAACGATTCGCCGAGACGATAGACGCGAATGTCGAACGTGCCGTTGAGCTTGTCAACCGTCAACAGTTTATCGGAGAGCAGCCCCTCGCGCACCCACATGCGGGTCGTGTTGTCCATGCCGATGGAAAGATACTCGGCCATGCCTTCCATAAACCACAGCGGCGGATCGAACCGCGCCAACCCTTTGCTGTTGGACATCATATCGAATTGAAACGCATGCACCAGCTCATGCACCAGCACGTGATTGAATTCGCGATACGAGCCGGTGATCGGCAGCGTGACGCGATGCTTCAACGACTCGGTGACGCCGCGCGTGCCGTCGCCGAGTATTTCCTGCACGACGTTGGTTTGTTGAAAATCATTCAGCGACGCGTACAGAATCAGGGGAATGCGCCTGGCGATTTTGTGCTCCAGCACGTCGCTCAAATAATCATAGCCGCGCTCGGCCATGCGGGCAGCATCGTGTGCGGCTTCGGCTTCTTCGGGATAATAATAAACGTCAAAATGCTCGGTGCGAAAAATCTTCCAATCGAAATTCTTGTACTGCACTTTGTTCTGGCCGAAATAATAACCGGGCTGCGCGAACAATGCGGTGGCCGGACACATGATGATCGCGAGCAATATCGCCGCTCGCCAGTTTCGCGTTGGTTGGTTCATTGGCATATCTCCTCTTTGAGTTTTCGTTTAATGGTCGATTTATACTTGCAGATCAAATTCACGCAAGCGCTATGCCAGCTTTCGAGAAATAATACGAAATAAACCGGCGAAGTTCGGCGTGATCAGCGGGCGAAACTTTCGCGACAAAAAATGCAGTTGCTGCAACATCCCGCAAAATCGCTTTTGCATAAACTACAATTTGTCGATGATTTACGCGGGAAAAATTTCCGGCACGACAACGAGTGTGTAAAGTTGATTGCCAACGCCTGCTAATTCGGTCAGCACTGAAATAGGCATTGACAACCGGGGTTTGGGTTTATTAAATTCACAACGTTGCAACAAAGTTATTTGCATGAAATCCGGCTTGACATTGCGGCAAAATTTTTGTACCTAACTCCACACCTTTATCCGCCTTTCAACTTCATCGGAGAATCAATCAATGCCTGACACGCGCGCTTTTCGCCAGACCATTCTGCTCGCCGGACTGTTCTGCCTGGTCGCAGGATGCACGCAGAAAAATGAGTTCGCAGAAAAACACCGCAGTAACCGTTACGAAGACCTTGTCGCACTGTTTGAAGAGTGGCGGTCTTTTCAGAAACCACCGCTTGTTGAAGGCATTTTCGATTACTCCGCGCCGGCCAGGGCGAAGCAGCATCGCGAGCTGGCAGCGTATCAGCAGCGGCTCGCGACGATTGATACGAGCGGCTGGCTGGTGGCGCAGCGCGTCGATTATCATCTCGTCAAAGCCGAGATGAACGGACTTGATTTCGATCACCGCGTGCGCAAGCCGTGGGCGCGCAATCCGGCGTTTTACGTGATGCTCTTTCCTGATCAAAGTGATGTGCCGGCGCGCGAAGGCCCGGTGATTCACGGCGCGATTGATTTGTGGAGGTACGAATTTCCGCTCGAGCCGGAGCCGGCGGCTGAGCTCGCTGCACAAATTCGCGCGATTCCGAAAATGTTGGCGCCGGCCAAAAGCAATCTCGTCGAGAATGCGCGCGATCTTTGGCTCTCCGGCATGCGGAGTTTGAAACAACAAAGCGCGGATTTATCCGCGTTGGCCAATAAAGTCGGCGACGCTGCGCTGTTGGCTGAGATTCAATCCGCGCGTGAGGCCACCGAAGCATTTTGCGCCTGGCTCGAAAAAGAAACTCCTTCCAAAACGGGAACCTCCGGAGTCGGGATTGAGAATTACAATTGGTATTTGCAGAACGTCCAGCTCGTGCCTTACACCTGGCAGGAAGAAGTGACCATCATGCGCCGCGAGCTGGCGCGCGCCCATGCAGCGCTTCGGCTGGAAGAACATCGCAACCGCAAGTTACCGCAGCCGGCGACGGTTGCGAGCGCAGAAGAATATGACCGCCGCTTCAATGAGGCAGTGACCGAGTACATGGCGTTTCTTCGCGATGAAGAGATTGTTCCAATTCGTGACTACATGGACGCCGCTCTGCGCGCTCGCATCGGATCGTTCAGTCCCGCAGAAAACGGCCGCCGCGAGTTCTTCTCGGAAGTGAGTTATCGCGATCCGGTGGTGATGCGGACACATGGTTATCATTGGTTCGACCTCGCCCGTATGAAGAGCGAGCCACATGTGAGTCGGATTCGACGCGTGCCGCTGCTCTACAACATTTTCGCCGGCCGCGCCGAAGGCCTGGCCACCGGCATGGAAGAGATGATGATGCACGCCGGACTTTTTGACGCGCGTCCCCACGCCCGCGAGTTGATCTGGATTCTGCTCGCACAACGCGCCGCGCGCGCCCTCGGCGATCTGCACATGCACAGCAACGAATGGACGATGGAACAAGCCATCAAATTTGCTTCTGAATGGACGCCGCGAGGTTGGCTGTCCGCAGACGGCAACACGGTCTGGTTCGAGCAACATCTCTACTTGCAACAACCCACCTACGGCACGAGCTACGTCATCGGCAAAATCGAGATCGAGCAACTTTTAGCAGAGCGTGCGCAGCAGCTCGGTGACGCATTCACATTGGAGCGTTTCATGGATGAGTTGAATACGGCGGGCATGATTCCGATGTCACTTATGCGGTGGGAGTTGACGGGCGAAACAAGAATGGCGGCTCATTAAGATTAGCGCTGATTTGTTTTATTGTTCTGCTCAACTTTATATGACAATAATTATAATGAAAAAAGAACTTTTTGACGAGTTATTGGAAAGCGTTCGCGAAGCCAAGGCTATCATGCGTGGCGAGAAACAGCCCTCGCGCGTCTTTGTTTATGACGAGCCGAACGTTAAAACCATCCGTCGTCGCTTTAAGCTTTCGCAGCCCAAGTTTGCGGGTCTGCTGGGCATCAGTGTCGGTACATTGCGTAATTGGGAGCAAGGCCGGCGCCAACCCGAAGGCGCAGCGCGCGTGTTGCTGTTGGTGGCGGCAAAATACCCCGAGGCGGTTCTCGATACGGTTCATCCTCGTAGCCAAACACGGTCAATGACACGTCGATCTGTAGCTCGATCACGAGTCGCCGCATGATCGCGAATTTTGTATCTTTAATCGTTCATAAATCGGCGAGACTCATTTACAACGAAGTTAGAGAAACCGTCATGTCCCACAATCATCAAAACATGGAGAGCGTGGTGGAAAGGATCATTCACGAACATTTCGACTTGGACGAGAACCTCGAAAAAGTGATCTGGATTAGATCGCGAGCCTCGCCGGAAATTTGCCTGCTCGAAGTGAACTCGGACACCTTTGCCACCGGCATGGTGCAGTCTTTTTATTTTCCGCCCTCGAACGAAATGAACTCGAGCTACCGGAAGGATGGAGCCTGGGGAATCATCAAATCTTTGAGCGCGAGGCTGTTGCTGCATGACAGACCGGCGGAGTTGGCACTTAACTTTCATCAAGCAGGCGTGATCCTGATTTCAAATCTCGTATGAAATATATTTAAGGAGAACAAAAATGACGAACACCATAACGGTAGATCAGATTGAACAACTGGCTGTTCAACTCCCATTACAAGAGCAAATCAGAATTGTGGCGCGGCTCGCACAACGATTGAGTGCGTGCTGGTCCTCGGAAATCGATAGCGAAACACGCGAGCGGAAAGAATATGCGCAGCGAGTAGAGACTTTCTTAAAAATGAGTGATGAACTCGCGGCTGAGACGATTAGCGCGGTGGACTCCGCGGAAGACATTCGTCAACTTCGTGACGAAAGGTTGTCGCGCCTATGACAGAGCTTTGTGTGGATGCCAGTATTGCGGTCAAGTGAGCGGTAAAAGGAGAACCCTTTCGTGCAAAGGCGCGGACCTTTCTAAAAGATGCCGGAGCAAAAGGCGTCAAACTTATTGCGCCGCCGTTTTTTGCTTGCGAGGGGGATAGCGCCATCCGCAAGCGGGTTTTTGATGGGAAAATGACTACGACAGAAGCGCAGAAAGCATACGCGATTCTGGATGCAGCGCCCGTTGTCATTGTGGACGCGCCGGTCGTGCGCCAACGCGCCCGCGAAATTGCAGAACAGTTCAATCAGCGAGTCGTTTATGATGCGACTTATATTCCGCTGGCCGAATCGTGCGGCTGCGAGTTTTGGACTGCGGACAAGTTGATTTTTGACGCTGTCAAGACAACACTATCATACGTGAAGTATTTGCCTGACTATCCGTAGAATGGTGTGCGCTGCCGCAAACGTACAGAAGTCGCACGCGTGACGAATTTGCTTCGGAATTGATGCCAGCCGAGTGGCTGCCGGAAAATGGCAACACGGTCTGACGCGAGCAGCATCTCTACTCGCAGCAACCCACCGATGGCATGATCCGCTCAGATTGAGCGCAAGCAACATAGAAAATAATCGCATTCGCCAATGCAAACAAAACACGCCATTCGAATTGTTTTATCCTCCGCCGGCCAATTTAAAATCTTGCGAGGAGGTAGCTTTCGCAACTCTGCAGACGGCCTGCGCGGGTCGCGTCGCGTCTTTAGTAGCCCGGACAATTGGAACGTCAGCTTCGGCTTTCGCGTATGTGCCAGCGAGTCATAAAGCTTTTGAAACCCTGAAAATCTGACGATTGAAATTCTGCAAAAATATTTTCGAAACCAAGAGGAAAGTATAACGGCTCAAAGAAAGACATGCTCACCAAACGCTACCGAATCTATATTGATGAATCCGGCGGTCATACTTTCCATGAGCTCGAGGCGCCCGATAAAATGAGAATGCCCCATTAAGTGGGGCTTCTCACGCTGGCCCTGCAAGGGCCATCCATCTTCAAAATCTTGAATCGATATGAGTATAATAAATTTTCAGGTGTTTGGCAAAAATTTTTTGGATGAACGGCGGCGTGTGGAAAGCCGATGGCGATGGCCGTACCTGAAAGCCGGTCTTGGGCGAGATTACTTCAGAATGCCGATGATTTTGAGAAACTCAACGGGGGTGACGACGGGGATTTCGTTTTGGACGAAGTGTTTCTTGTTGCGGGTAATGATGTAGTCAACTTGCATTGCTTTGGCGGAATAGAATTGGATATTATCTTCAAATTCCGGCAAGGGTGAATCTAGCGCCTCAAAAATTATTGAGCGCGTCAAAGGGACGATTTCAAAATCTTGTGTTATCGTTTTGACCTCGGCGCGCGCCTGCATTTCCCCAACCTTTTTCAGACGCAGAAATTGAAGCACTGCTATCGTCAACGCAGAAATGTAACCAGTAATTCCTTGCGGCTTCAACACATCTATCGTGGTAAAGCCCTCAAACCAGCCGGCGCGTTTGGTTAACACGTCCATGAAGACGTTGATGTCAATCTGTACTTTCATCTTCCCCATAAATGCTTTCGATGGCGTCAATAATCAGATCTTTGTCAGAAACGTTGGGAGGGACATCTGCCATGCTGCCGACCAATTTAAAGAGTTCGGGCCGATTGATTTTAATATTAGGGTATTTCTGTCGAAACTCTTCCTCCGGCGTCAACGTGTTTTGACGTTGCGCTGGCTTAATATGATCGGCGTTATTGGGCAGAGAGATATTCAGATCGACATGAATAATCGCGAAGTTGCCCAGGGTATGAACGCGAACCATGTCATCGAGCGAGACGCCCAATTGCTCTGTCGCTTCTTTTAATGTGACCGTTTGCATATTTATTCTCCTTGACCTCTTTAAAAAAATATAGTAACTTTTTTGTCGGTAGTCAATGGCTTTCTCTGACAATCCAAAATTAAACTTCATTGCGATTATATCGACAAAACCAACTTCCTCCTTTCACTTTACCAACCACCTTTTTCTACCTATGCGCTCAAAACTCCTCTTCATCTTACTACTCGCTTCATCAGTAGTAGCACAAACCATAGTAGTAGCACAAACCATCGCCCCAAATCTCTACCAAGACCTCCGCTATCGCAACATTGGCCCGTTTCGCGCGGGGCGGACCGTTGGTGCAGTGGGCGTACCCACGCAGCCAAATGTGTTTTACATCGGCGTGAACAATGGCGGGGTTTGGAAAACCGATGACTATGGCCGCATGTGGAAGCCGATTTTCGATGGCGCCCCTACAGGGTCGGTGGGCGATATTGCGGTCTCACCTTCGCAGCCGGAGGTGATTTATGTCGGCACTGGCGAAGGCCTACATCGTCCCGATCTCAGCGTCGGCGACGGCATTTTCAAATCTACTGATGGCGGCAAAACCTGGGCGCATGTCGGACTCGCGGATGTGCAGCAGGTCGGGCGGCTCATCGTGCATCCGACCAATCCCGACATCGTCTTTGTCGCGGGACTCGGCCATCCTTACGGGCCGAATGAGGAGCGCGGCGTTTTTCGCACCGCTGATGGCGGACGAACTTGGGAAAAAGTTTTCTATATTAATGCGAACACCGGCGCGATTCAAGTCGAGTTCGATTCCAACAATCCACAAATTATTTTCGCCGATATGTGGGAACACCGCGACGGGCCGTGGGAGAACGGCAGCTTTTCCGGAACAAACAGCGGGCTCTACAAATCCACCGACGGCGGCAACACATGGCGACGACTCACGCAAGGTTTGCCGACGGCGGCGCAAGGTCTCGGTCGCATCGGCGTCGGTCTCGCGCCGAGCAACTCGAAGCGCATCTATGCCACGGTTGATAGTCGCGAGAACGGCGGTATTTATCGCTCCGATAATGCCGGTGAAAGTTGGACGCTGGTGAGCAACGACCGCCGCTTATGGGGACGCGGCAGCGATTTTGCCGAGGTGCGCGTGCATCCGAAAAATCCGGATATCGTTTTCATCGGCAACATCGCCTCGTATCGCTCCGATGATGCAGGCCGCACATGGAGTTCAATCAAAGGCGCGCCCGGCGGCGACGATTATCATCGCATTTGGATCAACCCTTTGCAACCGGACATTATGCTCTTCGCGACGGATCAGGGCGCGACGATTACGGTCAACGCGGGCCGAACGTGGAGCTCGTGGTACAATCAGCCGACGGCGCAGCTTTATCACGTGAGCACGGACAATCAATTTCCATATTGGGTTTATGGCGGCCAGCAGGAGAGCGGCGCGATCGGCATCGCCAGCCGCGGCAATGGCGGGCAGATTTCTTTTCGCGATTGGATCGGCGTGGGCGCGGATGAATATGCCTATGTCGCGCCCGATCCGCGCAACTCGGATATTGTGTATGGCGGCCGCATTATGCGCTTCAACAAAAAAACCGGGCAGGCGCAAAACATCGCGCCCGAAGCTTTGCGCTCCGGGAAGTATCGAATACTTCGCACGATGCCGCTGCTGTTTCATCCGGCGGATCCCACGATGTTGCTGTTCGCGACTAACGTGTTGTGGAAAACCACGAATGGCGGTCCCGCTGAGGCGGGATGGCAAATCATCAGTCCCGATCTCTCGCGCGAACAACCGGAAGTGCCGGAGAGCATCGGCGATTTTCGGACGCCGCAACTCGCGAGCATGCCGCGCCGCGGGGTGATTTATGCCGTCGCGCCCTCGCCGCGCGAGGTCAACACGATTTGGGCGGGCACTGATGACGGGTTAGTGCATCTCACGCGCGATGGCGGCGCAACGTGGAAGAACGTCACGCCGCCGGAGTTGCGGGCGTGGGACAAAGTTTCGCAAATCGATGCCGGACATTTCGATAGCCAAACGGCGTATATCGCGATCAATGCGATTCGGCGCGATGACATGCGGCCGCATATTTATCGTACGCACGATGGCGGCGTTTCGTGGCAGCGCATCGTCAATGGATTGCCCGAGATGGGGCCGGTGAATGTGGTGCGCGAAGATCTGCAACTGCCGGGCTTACTCTTCGCGGGTACGGAGCGCGCGGTGTATTTTTCGGCAGATGACGGCGAGCACTGGCAATCGCTGCGCATGAACATGCCGGCTTCGTCGATTCGCGATTTGGTGATTCATGAAAATGATTTGGTGATTGGAACACATGGACGGTCGATTTGGATTCTCGATAATTTTGCGCCATTGCGCGAGATGGCGAAAGCAGTCCCGCTTAACGCATTGGCGTCAACTTAAGGCGGCGACTTTTTCCGTATAGTTGAGTCGATCTCTTCGCGATTCGTAGATGCAGTGATAAAAGATTTGCTCCAGCACCTTCTGCGAGGTCATTTCTTCCGGCGTTTGAAAGAAGAGAATGACCGCCCAGATGTGCTCTTTGAAAAATCGCGCGAGTTTGAGTAAACTGATTTGTTGAGAATTTTTTTCATGATGGTCTTGGTATAATCGTGCATACACATAAGTTTGAAACATCGCGATAAAAATCAGCAGCGCGTAAACATGTGATTGCACTCGAATTGCCGAAGCCTGTGGAACCTTCTTGAGGTTGAAGTGGCTTTTCCAAGATTTAAAGACAATTTCAATGCGCCAACGCAACTCATAGAGCGCGGCAATTTGTTCCGCCGTAAAAACATCACGACCAACGTTAGTGATAAAAATCTCCCAGCCCAATAACGCCAAATGTTCCTTGCTGGGATTGAGTCGGCGATCACGATTGGCCTTGGCCTTTCGGCGACGTTCCGCGGCCACCGCTTCGGGTACAGGAATGGCAACTAAACGCGTGCGCAGCTTTTCCTTCGCGCCGATGCAGACGTCATGATCTAAACGTCCATACTTTTGTAATGCGGCCAGTAAATCGAACGGCGTTTCGCCATCAGCGTCGTAAATCACAATGCCATATTTCAAGCGGCTTAAAAAAAATGCTCCTTTGAGTTGAATGGCTCTGATCACCGAGAGCACCAAAAAACCGAGGTCGCGAATAATCAAATC
>Ga0247727_10013839_pt1 | contig 13516 bp, 11 predicted proteins | sample WisWelCaveWW1625_FD_202498 | JGI IMG/M metagenome (GOLD analysis project Ga0247727, IMG submission 202498) | Biofilm microbial communities from Wishing Well Cave, Virginia, United States - WW16-25 | ecosystem: Environmental > Aquatic > Deep subsurface > Groundwater > Cave microbial mat | place... | reverse complement strand
GTGCTCCTCTTCGACCCGCCGCCGCGTGTCCAGGCGCTTCCGGCGGTTCTCGTAGCTGGCCGCGATGAAGGCCACGAACAGCGGGTGCGGCTCGAGCGGGCGCGACTGGAACTCGGGATGAAACTGACAGCCCAGAAACCAGGGGTGGCCGGGCAGCTCGCAGATCTCCACGTAGGTCTTGTCCGGCGTCTCCCCGGAGATCGACAGGCCGTTGGCCCGCAGGGTCTCCTCGTACTCGCGGTTGAACTCGTAGCGATGGCGATGCCGTTCGCTGATCTCGACCTTCCCGTAGGCCTGGTGGGCGAGGCTGCCGGGCTGGAGTCCGCAGGGCCAAGCGCCCAAGCGCATGGTCCCGCCCAGGTCGTCGATGCCTTTCAGCTCGCGGAGCTTGTAAATGACGCGATGCTCGGTAGCGGGATTGAACTCGCTCGAGTCGGCGCCCTCCAGCCCGCAGGCGTGGCGGGCGAACTCGACAACCATGGTCTGCATGCCCAGGCAGATGCCGAAGCAGGGGACGCGCTCCTCGCGGGCGTAGCGGATGGCCTGGATCATGCCGGCGATGCCGCGCTTGCCGAAGCCGCCGGGGACCAGCAGGCCGTCGTAGCCGTCCAGTTGCCGCTGCCAGCCCTCGCCTTGAATCCCTTCCGCCTCCACCCAGCTCAGATTCACGCGCAGGCTGTGGGCCAGGCCGCCGTGCTGGAGCGCCTCCTTCAGGCTCTTGTAGCTGTCTTCGTACTCGACGTACTTGCCCACGATGCCGATGGAGACCTCGTCGGTGGGATGGGAAAGCCGGGTCAGCATCGCTTCCCAGGCCGCCAGATCACGCCGCGGCGCTTCCAGGTGCAGGTGGCGCAGGATGATTTCGTCGACCCCCTCCTCGGCAAAGCCGATGGGAACCTCGTAGACGCAGTTGACGTCGCGGGCGGCGATCACCGCCGCCTCCTCCACGTCGCAGAACAGGGCGATCTTGGACTTCAGGTCGCGGGAAAGGAACCGCTCGGTCCGGCACAGCAGCATGTCCGGCTGGACACCAATGGCCCGCACCTCCTTGACGCTGTGCTGTGTCGGCTTGGTCTTTAACTCCTGCGCGGCGGCGATCCAGGGTACCAGGGTGACGTGGACGAACATGCAGTTATCCCGGCCGAGCTCGTGCCGCATCTGCCGGATGGCCTCCAGGAAGGGAAGCGACTCGATATCGCCGACCGTTCCGCCGATTTCCACGATGGCCACGTCCACCCCGGCGGTGACCTTCTTCATCGCGTTCTTGATCTCGTTGGTGACGTGAGGGATCACCTGGACGGTCTTGCCCAGGTAGTCGCCGCGGCGCTCCTTGGCCAGGATCTGCTCGTAGATGCGGCCGGTGGTCCAGTTGTGGTCGCGGGTGAGGCGGGCGTGGGTGAAGCGCTCGTAGTGGCCCAGGTCCAGGTCCGTTTCTGCGCCATCGTCGGTGACGAAGACCTCCCCGTGCTGGAAGGGGCTCATGGTGCCGGGATCGACGTTCAGGTAGGGGTCGAATTTCTGCAGCGAGACGGTCAGGCCCCGGCTCTCCAGCAGGCAGCCGATCGAGCTGGCGGCGATGCCCTTGCCCAGCGAGGAAACTACGCCGCCGGTGACGAAGATGAATTTAGCCATGGATGCTCACCTCCAGCAGTTTGCGGACCCGTTCCAGGTCCTCGGGGGTATCGACCCCCACAGCCTCATACTCGGTTTCGACCACCTGAATGGAATGCCCGTTCTCGATGGCCCGCAGTTGCTCCAGCTTCTCAGCCCTCTCCAGGGGTCCGACGGGCAGCTTCGGGTAGGCCAGCAGGAACTCGCGCCGGTAGACGTACAGCCCGATGTGCTTGAAGTGCTCCGTTGGGTCTCGGTCGCGGGGAAACGGAATCAGGGAGCGGGAGAAGTAGACGGCGCGGCCGGCCAAGTTGGTCACGACCTTAACCACGTTGGGATTTTCCAAATCGAGGGGGTCCCGAATACGCTTCTTGAGCGTGGCCATGGGGGCCAGGGAGGCCGCCGGGGAGGCGCCCCACAGCAGGGGCGCGACGGCCGAGTCGATGGCGGCTGGATCGATCAGCGGCTCGTCCCCCTGGGCGTTGACGATGATGTCGGCGGTCTCCGCGGCGGCCGCCTCCGCCACGCGGTCGGTTCCGGTCGGGTGGTCGGCGCGCGTCAGGCGGACCTCGGCGCCGAAGCGCCGGCACTCCTCGATGATTCTTTCATCGTCGGTGGCCACCAGGACCCGGCCCACCGAGCGGGCGCGGGAGACGCGCTCGTGGACCCACTCGATCATGGTGCGGCCGTCGATTCGAGAGAGGGGTTTACCTGGGAATCTGGTGGACGCGTATCGGGCCGGTATGACTGCAAGTACGCTGGGCAATCTCGCTAGCCGCCGGGACGTGCTCCTCGATTTGGTGGTACGAGCTATTGTAGCACAGGGTGCGGAGCCCGGCCTCGCGGGTGTATACTGTGCTCGCCAAACCGGAACCGAAGATCCGGACCAGGGAGGGGTTATGACTGTGGGGCGGCTCGCCTTGCCGGTCGTGGTCTTGACGCTGTTGGGCTGGATAGGCGCGCGGGTGGGCCCTGCGCAACAGGGCCAGGCTGCCGCGCCGGCCAAGCTTTACAACACCGCAAAGCAGAAGCTGATGGAAGGCCAGCAGGTGGTATGCGCCACCGTCTCGGCGCCGGATCCGGACAGCTACTGCGCCGTGGCCAACTCCGGATTCGACTGCACCTGGATCGAGATGCAGCACAGCACGCTGAGCTACGACCAGGTGGCCAACATGCTTTGGGCCTGCCGGGGGACATCAGCTATACCCATGATCCGCGTGCCCGACGCAACCGACGGCGATATCCAGAAAGCGACCGATCTGGGCGCCCTGGGCATCATCGTGCCTATGGTCGACACCGTGGAGAAGGCTCAAGCTGCGGTCAAGTATGCCAAGTATCCGCCGATGGGACGCCGCAGCCAGGGCGGCGGCCAGCACAGCCGAATCTGGGGGGGGCAATATCGCCAGACGGCCAACGAAAACATGATGGTGGTCATCATGATTGAAAACCCGGATGGTGTGGCGATAGCGGATAAGATCGCCGCCCTTCCCGGGGTCGACGTTGTCTTCGCCGCCAGCACCGATCTGGGAAGTTTTTCCGGGTTTCCGCCCACCGGAGCGGACCGGAAGGGGAACCCGCAGTACGAGGCGTTGATCACCCGAATCCACGATGAGACGTTGAAGGCCGGCAAGAAGCTGGGCGGGCCGTTCAACTGGAAGGAGCGCCACGGATTCACGTTCTTCCAGGGCCCCGGCCCGAGGCAGCTCATACGAACGGGGGCGCAGGTGATTTTGGGGATCACGCCGGGCCGGCGGCCGGGCGCGCCGATTGAGCAGTAGCCCCCGCGAAGCGGCCGGCAACGCGGGCGTTCGATCTTCTTTCGTGGAGAACCTCCCTTCGTGCTAAAATAACAAGCGGACGGCCAGCGGCTGGGGGCGGGTGGCTGCTGCCCGGGGGTGATCGTATGGGAGCGGGAAGACCGTGGCGATCGCTGCTTCTGTCCGTCTTGGGGACCAGCGTGGCGCTGGGGCCGGCGGCGCTCCGGTCGCAAGGTCCCGGGCCGGCGGCATACACCGGAGACGAGAAGGTCGCCATCCAGCCGCGCCCGAAGGCCCCGCCCAAGGAAGCGGAGCTCAAGCGGCGCGAGAGCACCTTCCGGCTCGACGTCAACCTGGTGCTGGTCAACGTGACCGTGGTGAGTCCCTTGGGGCAGTTGGTGACGGGTTTGGACAAGGAGCATTTCCGGGTGTTCGAGGGCAAGGAGGAGCAGACGATCGCCCACTTTGGAGCCGAGGACGCCCCGATTTCGCTGGGCATCATCTTCGATGCCAGCGGCAGCATGGGCCAGAAGCTGGCCAAGTCGCGGCAGGCGGTGGCCCAGTTCTTCAAGACGGCCAACCCGCAGGACGAGTTCTTTCTGGTGCAGTTCAACGACCGGCCCGAGCTTGTGTCTCCCTTCACTCATAACCTGGAAGAGATCCAGAACCGCCTGACCTTCACCCAGGCCAAGGGGAGGACGGCGCTGCTGGACGCGATTTACTTGGGTTTGAGCCAGATGAAACTGGGCCGTCACTCGAAGAAGGCCCTGCTGATCCTCTCCGACGGAGGCGACAACAGCAGCCGGTACACGGAACGGGAGATCCGCAACCTGGTGCGGGAGGCGGACGTCCAGATTTACGCCATCGGGATCTATGAGCCGATTTCCGGGCGCGGGCGCACGAGCGAAGAGTCGTCCGGTCCCAGCCTGCTGACGGAGGTGGCCGAGCAAACCGGCGGGCGCCAGTTCCCGGTGGACAACCTGAACGAGCTGCCCGACGTGGCCGCCAAGATCGGCATGGAGCTGCGGAACCAGTATGTGCTCGGCTACCTCCCCACCAACCTGCAGAAGGACGGCAAGTGGAGGCGCATCCAGGTGCGGCTCAACCAGCCCAAGCACATGCCGGCGCTGCGGGCCTTCTTCAAGCTTGGCTACTATGCTCCGGCTCAATAACCTTCTTCTTGCCCTGCTGGCGGGCGTCGCGGCCTGGGGCCAGGCGCCGACGGCGGCCAAGACTCCGCCGGCCCAGGGCCAGAAAGGGCCCGAAGTGGGCGGGTTCATCTTCCGCGCCGAGACGCGCCTGGTGGTTCTGCACGCCAGCGTGCTCGACAAGACCAACCACTTCGTGACCAACCTGCCCCAGTCGGCGTTCCACGTCTACGAGAACAACGTCGAGCAGACCTTGAAGCTGTTTCGCCGCGAGGACGTGCCGGTATCGGTGGGTCTGGTGGTCGACAACAGCGGCAGCATGCGGGAGAAACGGGAAAAGGTCAACGCCGCCGCCCTGGCCTTCGTGAAGGCTTCCCACCCGCAGGACGAGGTGTTCATCGTCAACTTCAACGACGAGGCGTACCTGGACCAGGACTTCACCAGTAATCAGGAGTTGCTGCAGGACGCGTTGAAGAAAGTCGACCAGCGAGGCGGCACGGCGTTCTACGACGCCGTGAGCATGTCGATCGACTGGGCGCGGAAGTACGGGAAGAAGGACAAGAAGGTCGTCCTGCTGATCACCGATGGGGAGGACAATGCCAGCCAGATGACCCTGGAAAAGCTGCTGCGGAAAGTGCAGGATTCCGAGGGGGCGTCGATCTACACCGTGGGGCTGCTCAACGAGGAGGAACGCCGGGCGCAGCGGCGGACGCGGCGGGCGCTGACCAGCCTGGCCGAGGCGAGCGGCGGAGCGGCTTTTTTCCCCAAGGAGCTGAGCTCGGTCGACGAGATCGCTCACCAGATCGCCCTGGACATCCGCAACCAGTACATCCTGGGCTACACTCCGACCAACGAGGCGCAGGACGGCAGCTTCCGCCAGGTGCGGGTGGTGCTGACCGGCTCGGCCAAGAACCACACGGTCCGGACCCGCACGGGATACTACGCGCGGGGGGCGGGCGCGGACGGAAGCAGCCAGCGAAGCGGGCTGGAGAAGGCTCCGGCGGCGCTGGGCTTTCAGGTTCCGGCGCGCTGAGTCTTGCCCTGTTTGGCGAATGGTTTGACATCGAGACGTCATTCGATGCTGACCCGCGTGCGCCAAGCTCGAACCAGTGGATGTTGAAGATCCTCCTGGGGCAGTCTATACCGGAGCCCCTCTGCCGGTGCCTCGGGCGCCATTCCGAAACGCAACTCAGCCCGCCGCGGCGGCGAAGGTTGCGGTCATGAGTGCATTTCGGTTCGTTCGCCAACTGGAGAAGGAAGGGTTTGCCGATGAGCGCGGAGATTACCTGCAGATCGTGAGGACTGAAGAGTTACTGAAGCGATGGGCCGCTGCCAGCCAGCAAGCCGTGCGGGAAGTCCCTGTGCGCTGGATCATCAGAAAGACCCAGGACCAGCTCAGCGCGGCCGTAATCTCGTATGTTTCCCAGCTCGACGCAGCTCCCCCATCGAGGACTAAGCCTCGCGGCGGTCGTATTGTCAAGCCTCCGCCACGCTGCTGCATCGGGCTTTTTGCGGCGGCCGACGCGCTTGGGTTTGGATTCGTCCACGGCACGCCGCCGCACATATACTTGGAGCGCCCGGATCTTGACGTCCTCCAGCGGCTCTGTTTGTCCCCAGAGGACGCCGATCGGCGCGCCGACGCCTACATACGCGTTCCTGTCAACAAAGAAGCAGTATTTCGGCCCGCGGTGAGGCGCGATGGCTTACCAGTCTCGGATATCTTGCAAGTATGGCTCGACGTCTCTGCGCATCCGGCGCGAGGACAAGAGCAAGCGGACTTAGATACGCAGAGGGGCTCTTGGGGCGCTGTTCCGCAAAAAGTGATATGACGACGGCTCCTGATCTCGGTGGCTTCGCTCGACTCATCGTCGCGCTGGACCAGGAATGCACGGGCATGAACGTATTCCGAAGATGCGTGGTAGCGCTAACGGGATTCGAACCCGTATTTGAGCCTTGAGAGGGCTCCGTCCTAACCCTTAGACGATAGCGCCGGATCGAGCTGATTCCATTGTAATGAGGCCTGTCTGCCGCGTCAAGTTCCGATCTGACCTTGGCCGCGGGAGGAATGTATCGCTCAGCCCCGCTCAGCCCCAGCCGTGTGCTCTTGATGGAAGGGTCAGGATATGATGGAGAGGGGGCCCATAAGGCGGCAGGTGAAGCACCTATGAGTTCACCGGGACTAGAGATACCTCGGGAGAACGTTGCCGAGTTCTGTCGGCGGTGGCGCATCGTCGAGCTGTCGTTGTTCGGCTCCGTGCTTCGGGAGGACTTTCGGGCAGACAGCGACGTAGATCTATTGGTCACGTTTGCGCCCGATGCGGATTGGAGCCTTCTGGATCATGTGACGATGGAAGAGGAAATGGCGGCTCTGCTGGACCGCAAGGTAGATCTGGTCAGCCGCCCAGCGGTCGAACGCAGCGAGAATCACATTCGCCGCAAGGCGATTCTGGAGTCGGCCATCCCCTGCTATGTCGCGGGATAGAGCGACGCTGTTGGAACCCGGATGACACGCTCCGGGCCTTGAAGCTGGCAGCGGGGGCTGCGGCTCAGGAACTGCGTCAGCCCGCCTTGATCTCGGTCCAGATACGATCCCGAACCCGCTGGCCCTGGGCCGAGATCTCGGCGAACCACTCGGCCTTGGCCAGCCGCTCGGGCGGCGGATACAGGTCGGGATTGGCGCGCAAGGCGGGGTCCAGAAGCTCCCGGGCGCGCGCGTTGGGGGTGGCAAACAGGGTGGCGCGCGCGACAGCCGCGTTTACATCGGCCCGCAGCAGGTAATTGATCCAGCGATACGCGTTGTCCTTGTTCCGCGCGCGGCTGAGGATCGCGGCGCTATCGGCGTAAAGGGCGAAGCCTTCGGCGGGCAGGCAATACTTCAAGTCCGCATTCTCGGCGATCGCCTGGTAAGCGTCCCCATTCCATAGTTGCGCCGCCCAGACGTCGCCGGCGATGAGCTGAGGCTTGACTTCCGCGTTGATGTAGGCCCGCACGAGCGGCTTCTGCCGAACCGCCTCGGCGCGGGCGGCGGCCAGCTCCGGCTCTTTCTCGGAATTCAGGCTGTAGCCGAGCTTTTTCAGGCAGGCGGCCAGCACCTCGCTCGGGTCGTCCAGCAGGGTGAGCTTGCCCTGGAGCGCCGGATCCCAGAGGTCGGCCCAGGCGGTGATCGGTTTTCCCAGCGCTTTGCGGCTGTAGACCACTCCGCTCGAGCCCCACATGTAGGTCACCGTGTAACGGTTGCCGCGGTCCCAGGGCGGATCGCGAAACCGTTCCTCCAGGTTGACCAGATTGGGCAGTCGCGAGTGGTCCAGCGGATCGAGCAGGCCGCGCCGCACGAGCGGACCAACCAGGGTGTTGCCGGGAAACACGACGTCCCAGGCGCTGCCGCCGGCAATGACCTTGGCCAGCATCTCCTCCTGGCTCTCGAAGGTCTCATAGTTCACCCGCACTCGGGTTTCCCGCTCGAAGCTGGCGATGGTGTCGGCAGCGACGTAGTCGGACCAGCAATAAACGTTCACCTCGCCGCCGGCTAGTCTTCGCCGGCAGCCGGCCAAGGTCAGGACCGCGGAAGCCAGGAGGCGACGGCGGCGCATTTATCCGGCGCTCCTTTTCTCGAGCCGGTCGGCGACGACGATCAGCGCCCCCAGGGCGACCACGATCACGGCCGAGAGGGCGTTCACCACCGGGCTGACTCCTCGGCGGGCCATCGAATAGATCACCAGGGGAAGCGTCTCGGATCCGACGCCGGCCACCAGGCTGGTGATCACGTAGTCGTCGAAGGAGAGGATAAAGCTCAGCAGGGCGGCCGCCACGATGCCTGGCTTGAGCAGCGGCAGGGTGACCCGCCAGAAGGCGCCCCATTCGCTGGCCCCCAGGTCCATGGCCGCCTCCTCGAGCGCCGGATCGAGGGCCTCCAGCCGCGCCCGCACCACGATGACCACGAAGGCGATCGAGAAGGCCACGTGGGCGATCACGATGGTGTGCAATCCAAGCCCCAAGTCGGCGAAGCGAAACAGAACCTGGAAAAACGCGAGCAACGAGATCCCGGTGACGATCTCGGGCGTCACGATGGACAAATTCAGCGCCGTGTCGAGCGCCCGCGCCGCGCGCCCCGCTCCGCGCCGCATGGCGCAGGCGGCCAGCGTCCCGAACACCGTGGCCAGCGCCGTCGACAGCATCGCCACCACCAGGCTGTTCCAGAGCGCGTCCAGGATCCGCGGGTTCCGGGCCAGCTCCCGGTACCATTTCCATGACAGCCCGGTCCACACGGTGAACCGCGACTCGTTGAAGCTGAAGGCCACCAGGATCAGGACCGGCGCGTGGAGAAACGCGTAAACCGCGGCCGCCGCCAGGACCAGGGAGCGCGGCCTCGACCAGCTTGCCATATCAGGCCTCCCTCCGGCGCCGCTCGACCGCCAGCGCCGCGCCCACCACAGCCAGCACCAGCAGGGAGATCGCCGAGCCGAACGGCCAGTCGCGCGCCGTGGTGAACTGGTTCTGCACCAGGTTGCCGAGCAGGACGCTCTTGCCCCCGCCCAGCAGTTCTGGCGTAAGGTAGGCGCCCAGAGCGCTGACGAAGACCAGCACCGAGCCGGCGTAGATCCCGGGCGCGGTCAGAGGCAGCGTCACCCGAAGCAGACGCGCGGCCGGGGCCGCCCCCAGGTCCGCGGCTGCCTCGAGCAGCGACCGGTCCAGACGCTCCAGCGAGGCGTACAGCGGCAGGACCATCAGGGGCAGAAACCCGTGGACCAGTCCCGCCAGCACCGCCCCCTGGTTGTAGAGCAGCGGCAGCGGAACCTGGATCAGCCCCAGCCGGGTCAGGATAGTATTGATGAGGCCCGTATCCCGCAGCAGAAAGATCCAGCCGTAGGTGCGGACCAGGAAGCTGGTCCAGAAGGGCAGCACCACCAGCAACAGCAGCAGGCTCCGCCGCCGCCCGCCGTAGAGCGCCATGTAGTAGGCCAGGGGATAGCCTAGGGCCAGACACAGCAGGGTGGTCAGGACTGCCAGCAGCAGAGTCCGCCCCAGGATCCGCAGATACAGCGGATCGAGCAGGCGCGCGTAGTTGTCCAGGGTGAGCGGCGCGGCGACGCCCCCGTAGTCCCCCTTGCTGAGGAAGCTGTAGGCGACCACCAGGGCCAGCGGCGCCAGGAAGAACGCCGCCATCCAGGCCCAGGCCGGTCCCAGCAGAAGCCACTCCGGCAGTTGGGGAATGGCGCGGTTGTCTCCGGCGCGGCTCACCGCTCGGCCCTGTACCAGGCGATGGTTTCGCGCAGCCCTTCCAGCAGCGGCGTGCCGGCGCGAAACCCGAACTCGCGCCAGGCTCGCGACGGATCCAGGCGCCGCCGCGGCTGGCCGTTCGGCTGCGAGGGGTCCCAAAGGATCCGCCCCCGGTAGCCGCACTCCCGCGCGATCAGCTCGGCCAGATCCTTGATGGCGATCTCCTCGCCGCTGCCCAGGTTGACCGGCTCGGCCCCGTCATAGCGCTCCGCGGCCATGACCAGGCCCTCGGCGGCATCCCTGACAAACAGGAACTCGCGCGTCGGAGTCCCGTCGCCCCAGCAGGTCGCCTCGGACCCCGCCTCGAGAAACTTGCGGATGAGGGCCGGAATCACGTGCGAGGACCGCAGGTCGAAGTTGTCCCGGGGCCCGTAGAGATTCACCGGCAGCAGGTAGATCGCATTCATACCGTACTGCTGGCGGTAAGCCTGGCACTGCACCAGCAGCGCCTTCTTGGCCACCCCGTAGGCGGCGTTGGTCTCCTCCGGGTAGCCGTTCCACAGGTCGTCCTCTCGAAACGGAACCGGAGCGAACTTCGGGTAGGCGCAGATGGTGCCCACCACGACGGTTTTTTCCACCTCGAAGCGCCGCGCCTGCTCGATCAACTGAATGCCCATGATGGCATTCTCGTAGAAGAAGCGTCCGGGGTTGTCGCGATTGGCCCCGATGCCCCCGACCACCGCCGCCAGATGAAACAGCACCTGGGGCCGCCCCTGCTCGAAGAAGCTCTCGACGCCGGCCGCGGTGGTCAGGTCATGTTCCCGGCGCCGCGGGGCGACGATGTTCGCGCAGCCGCGACCGTGCAGCGCCTCCAGCAGGAACGATCCCAGAAAGCCGCCCCCGCCGGTGACGGCGATTCTTTTTTCGGCCAGGTTCATCGAGCAAGGTTCATGGACTCACGGAGCCATGGAAGCCGGCATCATGACGCCGGCCTTGCGGGCGGCCAGCAGGGCCAGGTCGGCGTCGACCATCAGCCGGACCAGCTCCTCGAAGCCCACCGCGGGACGCCATCCCAGCTTGTGCCGCGCGCGGGAGGCGTCCGCGCACAGATCGTCCACCTCGGCGGGACGGCGGTAGCGCGGATCTTCCTCCACGCAGCCCCGCCAGTCCAGTCCGGCGTGGTCAAAGGCCAGCTCCAGGAACTCCCGGACGGTGTGGGAGACGCCGGTGCCGATGACGTAGTCCTCGGGTTCGGGCTGCTGCAACATCAGCCACATGGCCTCGACGTAGTCGGGCGCGTAACCCCAGTCCCGGCGCGCCTCCACGTTGCCCAGGTAGAGCTTGTCCTGCAGCCCGTACTTGATGTGGGCGACCGCGCGGGTGATCTTGCGGGTCACGAAGGTCTCGCCCCGCCGCGGGGATTCGTGGTTGAACAGGATCCCGCTCGCGGCAAACAGTCCGTAGCTCTCCCGGTAGTTCACGGTCGCCCAGTGGGCGAACAGCTTGGCGCAGCCATACGGACTGCGGGGATGAAACGGCGTGTTCTCATTCTGCGGAGGGGGGCTCGACCCGAACATCTCGCTGGAGGAGGCCTGATAAAAGCGCGTCTTCAGCCCGGTCTGGCGAATCGCCTCCAGCAACCGGATCGTGCCGGCGCCGGTAATGTCGGCGGTGTACTCGGGGATATCGAAACTGACGCGAACGTGGCTCTGGGCGCCGAGGTGGTAGATCTCGTCCGGCTGGAGCTGGTGCAGCAGCCGGCTGAGGCTGCTCGAGTCGCCCAGATCGGCGAAGTGCAGGAAGAAGCGCGTTTCCTGGTCGTGAAAATCCCGGTAGACGCCTTCCACGCGCTCGGTATTGAAACTGCTGGACCGCCGCTTGAAGCCGTGAACGCGATACCCTTTGCGCAGCAGCAACTCGGCCAGGTAGGACCCGTCCTGGCCGGTGATGCCGGTGATGAGCGCTGTCTTCATGTGGGCGGCTGAACGGCTGTGGCTCTCAGGCGCGGCCTGCTTTTGGCCGTCGCTTGCAGCGCCTGGTTAGGCGCCGATATATCGTAGCTGTCCGGGCGCCAAAGCCGCCAACGCATACCTCTCCGAGCACCTCTGGATCGCTGCGCCAAACCTGCAACTTCGCTGACATGCTGCCCTCGATGAATCTTCCCTAGCAGTATAGCCTACCGTTCGCGGCTCGGGCATCACGCGCCGTCGCGCCGTTTGCGGCGGTCGGGTGCATGCCCTGGCTCCTGGGCTGGCTAACTCAATTATAGGCTCAGCGAGGGATCCACCTCTAGCGACAAGTCGGAAAAACGTCCGGCCACGAACCTCGGATAAGCCGCCGCGGCGATCATGGCCGCGTTGTCGGTGGCCAGCCGGGGACTGGGGAAATACACAGGATAAGGCGCCGCTTCCGAGCCGGCCAGCCCCAGGAAACGCTCGCGGAGCCGCGAATTGCAGGCCACGCCACCCGAGACCATCAGGGAGTAGACCTCGCGAGACTCCGCGGCGCGGGTTGCGCGCCGGATCAGCTCCTCTACCACGGTCTGTTGGAAAGAAGCGATCAGGTGGAGCGTGGCGGGCGGCGTGACCTCCAGCCACTGCTGGCGAGTGGGGCGCGCTGTGGAGCGGCCAAGCGCCCGCCGCCGCTCGATTTCCGCCTCCATTCCCGCCGCTCGCACGTGGCGCAAGACCGCCGTCTTGAGCCCACTGAAGCTGAAATCCAGCTCGTTGCCCTTCATCCGCGGCGGCGAGAATCGGACGGCCTTGGGGTTTCCGTGGGACGCGAGCTGATCGATCACCGGACCGCCCGGATAGCTGAAGCCCAGCAGCTTGGCCACTTTGTCGAAGGCCTCCCCGGCGGCGTCGTCCCGGGTGCGTCCCAGGAGTTCATAGCGGTATTGGCCGTCCTGCCGCTGGACGTGGAACATGTGCGTGTGTCCGCCGCTGGCCACCAGGGCCAACGACGGGAACTCGACCTGCTCGCCGTTCTGCTTCCGCTCGAGAACCACCGAGTGAACGTGGCCTTCGATGTGATTGACCCCGATCAGCGGAAGCGCCCGGGCCAGGCTCACGGCCTTGGCGTAGCAGACCCCGACCAGCAGGGATCCGGCCAGCCCGGGTCCGCAGGTCACCGCCACGGCGCTAAGCTGCGCATAGCCGGCTCCGGCTTCCTCGATAGCCTGCCGCACCACTGGAACAATGGCCCGCAGGTGCTCGCGCGAAGCCAGCTCAGGCACAACGCCCCCGTAGCGCCCGTGCGTGGCGAACTGTGAGGCAACCACGCTGGAGAGCACCTGTTCCCCGCTACGGACTACGGCCGCGGCCGTCTCGTCACAGGAGGTCTCGATACCAAGGATGAGCATAAACAGCAAACCCCCGAAAAGCCCTTCCGCTTTTCGGGGGTTGCCGAGCGGCCCGGGCCCTGCGGTCCGAGCCTTCGAATATCTGACACCGAACAACCACCTGCGAGATGGCCGTTCAGCAGGAACTGGCCCCGAGCACTGACCCCGGGGAACCGAACGTTCCGAGCAACCGACTCAGTAGTCGGCCACCTCACATGGTCTATGGCTACAGTTCATTGTCTCGACCACCTCCTTTCCCGGTGTTGATTCCATAGTAGCACATGGCCGGGCCCCAGGTCAAGTCCGAGTTGTCTGCTGTCAACGCCAAATAGAAATGTCCTCTTCTCTGCCAAGTAGAAATGTCCGGTTTAGACAGGTCAAGCGAAGGAGGCGTGTTAGCGTGATGGGGTCCGCGAGGGGTCGCGCCCAAGCGGATGCCCAAG
>Ga0247727_10013838_pt1 | contig 13519 bp, 26 predicted proteins | sample WisWelCaveWW1625_FD_202498 | JGI IMG/M metagenome (GOLD analysis project Ga0247727, IMG submission 202498) | Biofilm microbial communities from Wishing Well Cave, Virginia, United States - WW16-25 | ecosystem: Environmental > Aquatic > Deep subsurface > Groundwater > Cave microbial mat | place... | reverse complement strand
TGCCGTATGAGCTCGCACGCTGAGGCGATTGACCGTTCGACCAAGCCTTCGCGATCACGTTTCACTCCAAGTCCAGCTAACGCTCGCCATCAGCGGCGGCAGGCGCGCCACCGACAACCTGACCCTTCACCGCGAAACGCCGCGCGCCTGCCGTCCGCTGAATGGCGTGGTTAGGGCTCACTGTGCCCCCGATCAGAAGAGCACGCCGAGCAGCCCAAGAGCGAGACCCGCCGGCGTCAAGATGAAGGATAGCTTCAACAAATCGCGATTGGCAGCAACACGCCCCGCTCTTGGTGCCGAGGCTGCTTCCGCGTCCAGGGCGCGACGGGCAGGAGGTAGCAGGCTGACCAATAGGTTGCCGAGGATCATGGCCGGGCTCAGCCATGCGAACAGCGGCCCAACCGCCATGAGGATGCCACCGACCGTGTCGGGCAGGATCACGAACTCGCTCGCCGGATGAGCCAGCCTGTAGAGCGTGGCGAACGTAATTGTTGATAGCGACATGAGAAGTAGCCACGGAGTCGCGACCGCTGGGATGAGCAACAGGTTCCACGGACTCTTCCGGCGCTTTGCACGGGCCCGAGCTTCTGTGTAGTACGTCATGATTCTGTAGCCCTAACGCCAGCCGTCAGCCGCGGCGGGCGCGCAATGGTGTCTGTGGCTGACCAGGTCCCATTGTGCGCGCGCCCGTCGTCGGCTGCACGGCCTAGTTGGGCGACGTGTTCGGTTCATGACAACACCTTCAGTTCCCTTTCGACCGCGCCATCAGGTCTGTGAGTGACTCGTCTACCGCGACGAACAGTTCACGCGTGAGCTCGGGACCGACAATGATGTACCCATGCGAGATGGCAACGCCGTCGCCAGCCGTAGCCATCTTCTCGAGCGTGTCCCACGTGCTGGCCTTTACAACCCCCTTGCGTCCGTGGCCATGAGCGATGGCGTTGCGCACCTTCAAAAGCGTGTCGAGTGCGCGAAGCCGCTCATGGTCTGGATCGAGGGGGAGAGTCAGGACGCTATCGAAGTAAAGCTGTGCCTGCGCAAGAAACCCTTCTGCTCGGATGTCCTTCAGCTTGAGACGTGCACCGCGATGCTTGGCAAGGTATTGGGCGATCTCGAATACCCCACCTTCGTATACCGCCCATGTCGACACGATGAACGAATGGCGAAGTAGTCGTGGGAGAACGTCTCGGCTCAAGTCTTCGACTTCGGATTCCATCTCGTGGTCGCATTCTGGGTCCCAGTCCTTCGACCGCCGCCATTCCTCAAGCTCCGTGCGATATTGGGTGCGCAGGCCGTCGATCTGAGGCTCGAGGACACGCAGATGCTGACGGAGCACCCAGAGTTCGTACGGTATCTCGACAAAGCGGAGGTCGACCCGAAGGCCAGTCAAGCACTCACCTCCCGACTTCCGGCCACGACGGAGAGTCGAGTTCGTTCGCCCAACGCTCGCCGTCAGCCGCGGCGGGCGCGCAACCTTCGGCTTTCCCTGACCACTCAAGATGCCGCGCGCCCGCTGACGGCTGCACGGCGTTGTTGGACGGCGGCTCACCGAACCTCAAGCCGCTGCTCTCCGTTCCCTTCACTTCCTTGGGCCCTCCTTGCTCCTTGGCCAACCCAGCAGACGCTTGAGGACCGAACATCTCCTTCGGTCCCATCACCGCAACGTTTCCATAACCACCTTGGCCGAACGAAGTGACACCGCTTCGTGCGGCGTGGCCCGGTCGCCACGCGTCCGCGGCAACGGGTGCTTTAAGCGGTCTCTTGAGCTCTGGATGTTCAAGATCGGCACCCGCTGACCGGACCCCACCTTCACCTGCGGCCCGGAGTGACACGTGCTGTCTTCGCCCGACGCCCAGCAGCCCGCGGGGAATGGACCCCCGCTCACCGCAGCGGCTCGCGCGTCGAACCGCGAGCAGCACGACGACACCGCCGACCCGAGCGCCGTCACTTCGTGCTTCCCACGTCAGGACACCTCCCACGTCAAGCCCTTACCTTCTCCGTCTTTTTCGTCCGCCCAACGCCCGGCGTCAGCCGCGGCATGCGCCAGACCGCCATGGCCCTTCACCTGTATCCCGACGGCGCACGCCGTCGGCTGCACGCCGTTGTTATGCGTCATCGTGACTACAAGTAAGGCTCCTTGGGGCATGGATCACACGTAATGAGGCCCTTCTTGCCAGCCTTGTGTAGTGCACCGATGGACTCGACTTGCTTGCCAACGTTGCCCACGCAACAGCATTCTGCCGAGTCGCCTGACAGCGTGAACACGACCAGGTGACGCTGGTAGCCACGTCCGCCATGCTCGTAATAGATGAGCCAGGATTCCGAACTGCCTGCGGCTAGCACCAGACGATGCATAGGCACCGCCGTATCGACGACGTCCGTCGCGTTGAATGGGTCGCCTGGGTTCGCCATCCTTGGGTCGTGCTTCATGAGGTTCAGCAATGCTGTCAACGCGAGACGCGGAATCTGTTCCACGGTGGTCGCCTGAACGTACGCCGTGCCGAGGATCTCTTTCACGGGCGACGGCATGGACGTCGTGCCCGCAAAGAGTCGGCTCAGAAATGCTGCCCCGACCAGGGCTGCTGGAATTGTTCGGCTACGTCTCATGGCATTCTCTTGCACGCATAACGCCCGGCGTCAGCCGCGGCGGCGCCACGCGGGCGTTGTAGCTGGCAGAGCCGCCCGCGCCGCCGACGGCTGCACGCCGTTGTTATGCATTCTGTTCGGTGAGACTCCATTCGGTGTTCCGGACACGCATCCATGATGCCCTGCAGGAGCTGCGAGATGTCCGCCGCGAACCCCGGACCCACAACGAGTAGCGAGGACTGCCACCCGCCCCACGCCGCGCGCCACCCCGAAATCTGAACCGCGAGACCCATGAGGCACGCCGAACCAGATGCAAGTGTGGCAGCGAGCACCGCCCCGACGAAGAAAACCGACAGCGACCCGAGACCAGAATCGATTGGGATCCGGACCGCGAGGAGACGTGCTGAATGAGCACAGCCGCGAGCGGCGTTGGGGTGGAGAGGGCACAGCGTTCTTCCCAGTCGCGGGGGCCGACTTCACGAACCCGGCCCGTAACCTGCTGCCAGCAGATGCAACCGATCCGCCTACCTCACCCAGAACGCTGGTGTTCATGGCCTTCCGCTGCCCTTCCCTTCCTGACATGCATAACGCTCCCGCTCAGCCGCGGCGGGCGAATGCCCTCGTGACTTCCACCCCGCACCCGACGCCCGCCGGCGGCTGCAGCGGGTAGTTCGACAGCTATAGGGCGGCGACCACATCTTTGAAGTAGGCCTTCCTACTACGGAACTTCAGAGCGAAATGTGACAGAAAGCGTGCGTTGGGGTCGTTCGCCTCCAGATACATGAAAACCGCCCAGACAGTACGGATGACCTTGGTGACATCGCCCCGATCAACCTTCAAGGGCACCACGTTGAGGCCGAGTGCTCGGGTCGTTCGGGTCGCGGTATCCACGCAGGCAGCATACTTCCGGTCGCCGAAGCCAGGAGCCAACGCGGCTTGATCGACTGTCCTCGTGTAGGTGCTGTCCCAGGAAAAGTCGAGCTCCCAAACGTGGTTGTGAACGAGGATGTCTCGCAGGACCACCACCTCGCGCAATTCCCCTTGGAGCGGCAGCGCAGGATGGAGTTTCACCAAAAACTCGAGCGCCGTGTGCTCTTGAGCTGCTGCGTGCGTCTGGTTGAAAAAGCGAAGGCGCATGGCCCAGGATTCGAGGCTCACTACGGAGAGAACGCAGATGGCCGCAGAATAGCCGTACTCCCGACTTGTAGTCTTGAGCTCATCCGACTCAGGCGCCGACTCCTGCAAGAGGGCCTCAACCAACGTAGCAATTGGTTGAAAGTACGCATTGCCGATGACCGATATGAGCTTGTCGTTCCCCGTCATCCCGTCACTCCTCCGTTCGCTGAGCGCCTTGCTAAGCCGCGGCAGGCAAGCGCGGACGTCAGCCAGCTGCGGGCCCGCCGCGTGCCGGCAGGTTCAGCCGGTAGTTCGACAGCCTGCTCACTTCGGTGCCCTACCCGTTCCCGGGAACACACGCGGCGTTCTTTATTCCCGACTTCGAAAGATCCAGCCGAAACGCTTCGCAGAGAGGGCCGGCGACGGCTTTCGGGAGGTCCCAGAAGGAGACTTGTGTGAGGTGCCCATCGAGGTCAGTGAAAACGAGATACGTGTTCCAGGTTGGCGCCCTTCTGCGGACATCCTTCAAGCCAAGGTCTTCCTCAGCCTGAGTCATTTGGGAACAAACGTGAGTGACCTCCATGGGTCGCTTCTCGTCCCCGAAACAGAACCAACCGCCCGTTGCCATTCCGGTCGCCTTCGCTTTACCAACGGTATCGCAGGAGGCGCGATCCAAGTCGTATGTGGAAAGGCCAATCTTGATCTTGACGTCGCCACCCTTCCCCTTCACGGGTTTCCAGCATTCGGACATCGCGGCCCAGTTTGTCCGTGTTGGACGCTGCTCTCCCGGCGCCGCAGGCGCAATGGAAGTCAAAGCAGCGACGACGAGCAAGAAGCTCCGTGCCTTCATGTAGAGATCCTCCGTCAACCCGATCACGGTTGTCTGTCGAACGCTCGCCGTCAGCCGCGGCGGGCGCGCAACCCTCGGCTGTCCGTGACCACTGAAGATGCCGCGCGCCCGCTGACGGCTGCACGGCGTTGTTGGACGGCGGCTCACTGAGCCTCAAGCCGCTGCTCTCCGTTCCCTTCACCTTTTCTGGCCCTCCATGCTACTTGGCCAGCCCAGCAGACGCTTGAGGACCGAACATCTCCGACGGTCCCATCACCGCAGCGTCTCCAACACCGACTTGGCCGAACCAAGTGACACCGCGTCGTGCGGCGTGGCCCGGTTCTGACCCGTCTGCGACAACGGGTGCTGTGAGCGTTCTCTTGAGCTCTGGAACCTGACGATCGGCACCCGCTGACCGGACCCCACCTGCACCCACGGCCCGGAGTGACACGTGCTGACTTCGCCCGACGCCCAGCAGCCCACGGGGAATTGACAACCGCTCAGCGCAGCGGCTCGCGCGTCGAACCGCGAGTTGCACGAAGACACGGCTGACCCGAGCGCCGTGACTGCGAGCTTCCCACGTCAGGACACCTTCCACCTGAAGCCCTTTCATTCTCAGTTTTTTTCGTCCGCCCAACGCCTGGCGTCAGCCGCGGCGGCGCCATGCACGCGCTGTGGCCAGCGAGGCTGTCCGCGCCGCCGACGGCTGCACGCCATAGTTATGCAGCCCCTCATCCGTCGGCATCCTCTGTTTCGTAGTACTCGATCGTGTGGGACAGGTGCCGAAGCAGCTCTTCCGGAACGGATGTCCTGTCCAGTACACCGGTCGCGATCGCACGCGCGACAGCGGACGTGTGCATTCGCGGGTTGTACCTGACATAGAGGTCCCGTGCCGATCCCTGATGGAACTCGTGGATGAGCTCGCACAGTACTCCGCTGCTGACTGTGCCCTGGCTCCACTTTTTGAATGCCTCGAACAAGGGCTGTAGGGCGCGACGCAGCTCTTCATCGTGAGCTGCCGCCGCGTGTTCGCGTAGAAGGCGCTTGACCCGCTTCGGAACGGCTATCCGGGTCGCAGCTTGCGGCTTCGATGTCTCGAGCCCTGTGCCTGAGCTCATCGACCCACCACGTCTTGTGCGTCGGCCTGGTCTCACCACGTCCCCACTCAGGTTCCTACCTCTTGTCTGCATAACGCTCGGCGTCAGCCGCGGCGGGCGCCACGCCGCCGTGAGTCTTCGCCTGGTTCCCGACGGCGCACGCCGTCGGCTGCACGCCGTAGTTATACGTTCTGTTCACTGTGACTCTCTTCAGTCACCGCGGCCCCACCCAGGATGCCGAGCGTGAAGAAATGTGCGATGACCGCCGCGAAGGCCGTGCCCATCACCAGCAACGAGCACCGCCACCGAGCCGACGCCACGCGCAGCCCTGAAAACTGTACGTAGAGGTCGACGGCATACGCCGCACAGTACGCGATGTTCGCCAGGACCGCCAAAAGGAAGAACAAGAATAGCGGGTCCCGCGCCAGGATCGCCTTCGCATCGGGCCACGCGGCGTAGAAGTGTACGCACACCACCGCGAGCAGGACGGCGTTGGAGAGCAGCCGGCGTGGTTCCCAGTAGCGCAGAGCATCCGAGGCGAGTTCCCCGAACCTCGGCCGCACTCCGCCGCCGGATGGAGTCGCCCCGTTCATTTGACCCGGCACACCGGTGTTCATGGCCTTCTGTTGTCCTTCACTTCTTGACACGTATAACGCTCGCCGTCAGCTGCGGCGGGCGCGCAACCCCAGCTGGTCCACCAGTGAAGATGCCGCGCGCCCGCCGACAGCTGCACGGCGTTGTTGGACGGCGGCTCACCAACCCTCAAGCCGCTGCTCGCCGTTCCCTTCACTGTCTCTGGCCCTCCATGCTACCTGGCCAGTCCAGCAGACGCTTGAGGACCGAACATCTCCTTCGGTCCCATCACCGCAGCGTCTCCATCACCACCTTGGCCGAACGAAGTGACACCGCTTCGTGCGGCGTGGCCCGGTCACCACGCGTCCGCGGCACCGGGTGCTGTGAGCGTTCTCTTGAGCTCTGGATGATCAAAACCGGCACCCGCTGACCGGACCCCACCTGCACCTGCGGCCCGGAGTGACACGTGCTGACTGCGCCCGACGCCCAGCAGCCCGCGGGGAATTGACCCCCGCTCACCGCAGCGCCTCGCGTGTCGAACCGCGAGCAGAACCAAGACTCAGCCGACCCGAGCGCCGTCACTCTTGGCTTCCCAGGTCAGGACACCTCCCACGTAAAGCCTTTACCTTCTCCGTTCTTTTCGTCCGCCCAACGCCCGCCGTCAGCCGCCGGCGGCGCGCAACGGTGACTGCGAGCAGGATGTCCCCGACGAAGGCGCGCTGCCGGTCGGCTGCACGGCGTTGTTAGGCGCCGTCTGCGCGTCTACCACGATGGCGAGCAGAATCGCCGAGTTCACGAAGAAGACGTTCGTGACCGCGATAGCTGCAGAAAACGGGATAGCGGCTCGCCACCCAGAGCTCGGGCTTCGGGAACGGTTGATCAACACCTGCGTGACGCCGCAGCTGATCGACACGTACGCCAGGGAGAGCCCACTTGCATACACGATATCCGAGCCCCAAACCGTGTATGCGACGAGGGCATCCTTAGTTCCCCCGTGAAGACCCGTGAACATATGAGTGGTGAAGGAGTCCAGCGCTTGTAGAGCCCACACGTAGACGGGCCAATAGTAGGCGAGGGGCCAAAGTGGATCAAGGAGCTGCAGATTCTGTGACGCGCGACGAGAACGGTGAAGGCGGATCACGCGCGCAGCGATCATCCCAGCGCAGGCGGCGAATGTCGTCGTGTAGTCCAGAAGCGATATCCTAACGACCCATCGTAGGTCCGTCAGTGGGATGTATGGATCCAGCGCCATGGCCCTTCCTATGTCGCGCGCCTAACGCTGCGCATCAGGCGCGGCGGGCGCGACCTCAGTGGTTATCATTGTGCGCCACGCGGTGCGCGCGCCCGCCGTCGCCTGCGTGCGCTGGTTAGGCGTCTGGTGAAGTCGTCGTATATCTCTTGTTCTTCAGCTGTCATCTTGACACCAGGAGCTGCGCCAACGAAGAAGATGTGAAGTATGTTGCGGCGTGATGCGTAGACCTTCCGCGACTCAGGCTTGCCTATCATGCGCGCTCGGATTACCGAATCGGGAACTCTGCGCGGAACTACCTCGTTGGTCGCATATACTTCCGTGCTGTCGACCACCGGCTCGTTGATGTCATAGGCATCGCTGTAGCCCAGATAGCGAATGCGAACCCGCTGGCCATATGGATTCCGGTGCGGGGAATCAGTAGCGTAGGACCGTGCCTCTCGTTCGGCCTTCCGAATAGCGATGCGGATAGTCGGTGCCTTGAAGAGAACAACCCGCTCCTCGACCAAGGTCATGGTGTTCGAGGCAGCGGCGTCGGTGCCCAGGCGCCGGCCGACAGGGGCAATTCGATAGAGGGTCTTGACTCCGAACCAGCTCCAGCTCTTGGGCATGTCGCTTTGCACGCCTAACGCTCGCCGTCAGCCGCGGCGGGCGCGCAACCCTCGGCTGTCCCTGACCACTGAAGATGCCGCGCGCCCGCTGACGGCTGCATGGCGTTGTTGGACGGCGGCTCACCGAGCCTCAAGCCGCTGCTCTCCGTTCCCTTCACTTCCTTGGGCCTCCGTGCGACCTGGCCAGCCCAGCAGACGCTCGAGGACCGAACATCACCTTCGGTCCCATCACCGCAGCGTCTCCAAGACCCACTTGGCCATCTGAAGTGACACCGCTTCGTGCGGCGTGGCCCGTACACCACGCGTCCGCGGCACCGGGTGCTTTGAGCGTTCTCTTGAGCTCTGGAAGTTCAAGGTCGGCACCCGCTGACCGGACCCCAGCTTCACCCGCGGCCCGGAGTGACACGTGCTGACTTCGCCCGACACCAAGCAGCCCGCGGGGAATTGCGCACCACTCACCGCTGCGGCTCGCGTGTCGAACCGCGAGCAGCACGACGACACGGCCGACCCGAGCGCCGTGACTGCGGACTCCCCACGTCAGGACACCTCCCACGTAAAACCATTACCCTCTCCGTCTTTTTCGTCCGCCCAACGCTCCGCATCAGGCGCGGCGGGCGCACGCCCGTCGCGACTTCTCAGCACCGCCGTCCCGCCCGCCGCCGCCTGCATGCGGTGGTTAGACCGCGCTGTCACGCACAACAAGTGCCGCAGGGCTTGTAGCCCGCCTCAACCGCTTCGGCGTGGGTCTGGAACTCTATCGCATTCCACTGATTCAGATTCTCGGCCCACACGCAGTGCAGGCGATGAAACTTTCGGCGACGACGGCTTGCTATGAATGGGCCATCTCCTCGATCGGACTGCTCCTCCATGAAACTGAGCCTGGCCTGGAGTTCATCAATCTCTTCTACCATGCCGCGAACCAGCTCGGTGGCATGGTGAAGCGTCTCCCCACAACTCAGACAGACAATCTCAGCGCTCGTATCTTGCACCAAGGGCCTCCTTTCGAGCGAGCTCGAATGCCGCCCGCCTACGGAAGGAGGGATACCACGACAAGGGTGTGAAGTCAAGCACAACCTGCTGATTCTAAATGACTTACTACGCGCGCGCGCACGTGAGTACTCGCGCGTATTCTCAACGTAAGCCTCGCACGTACGCGCGTACTACATTGAGGGGGAACGTGACCACGCATAAGGCGTTCGGATCTCGGTTCTTCAACGTGAATGACCGCTGTTGGCCCGAAAGCGGTCTAACGCTCGGCGTCAGCCGCGGCGGCGCTGCGCGGCCCTGAAGCCAGCACAGCCGTTCGCGCCGCCGACGGCTGAACGCCGTAGTTATACGGCTGTGTCACTTGAGTTCTCCTCGCCGACGAACCTGAGTGCCTGGGTCAGGTTCACCGCAGCACCACCCCACACTTCGAACAGAACTTCGGGTTCATTTGTTTTCCCAGATACCGATCGCAGGCTGGACAGCGCCAATTGCGAAACGAGAAGATCAGCGCCCCTGCAACGAAGACAAGGAACACAACTCCCCAGGCCGCCGACGAGATCCCGAGAAACTCCTGCCGATCTGAATCGCTAACCAGCGCCACCGCGATAATGGCGGCGAACAGCGGTACCGCAAGGATAATTTGCCGCTTGCGTCGAGCCGCAAACTGGGACTTGAACTCGGTCTCCTGTTCGCTCGTGTATGGCACGCCCACCTCCCTTGATGGCTATGGCCCGAGTGGTGAACCTGTCTCCATACCCTACGGTCTGTCCGTATAACGCCCCGGTTCAGGCGCGGCGGGCGTATGCCCCGGATGAAACCAGCGCGCAGGTGCCGCCCGCCGGCGCCTGCAACCGGTAGTTAGAGAGTGAACTGTGAGCCGGCCCTACACCGCCTCGTGCCCACCTCTCTGATAAAGATGACGACATCACCCGGTCCCTTCATCTCCAGGCGATGACTTCACCCGGGATGCTCACCGCGACCTCGCTGCCAAGCCGGCCCCGGCGTCGCCCGCGCCTTCATGACCCAACTCAATACACCTTCCTTGGCTGGCCCGCTCGTCGGTCCCTTCGAACATCTCGCCGCCACCAACGCCTCCCTGAGCCGCCGATTCGTGCGCAACCAAGCTCACCCTATCGTGGAGTGAGGCGGCGACCGGCCGATCAGCAGACAACATTCGATCAGCACTGGCCCACAGGTCGTAAGAGCGGGCCAGCCCCACGCTGAACGAAGCCGCGAGACGCCGCCCGGCAGGTCCGGCTGCAGCTGACCAGGGACTCGAAGCTGAAACCGTCTGCCACCTCATGTTGTTTCCCGCTTTTGCCGAGCGCATCATCGAACCTCTCTAACGCTCGGCGTCAGCCGCGGCGGCGCCACGCCGACGCTGGTGCCAGCAGAGCCATCCGCGCCGCCGACGGCTGCACGCCGTAGTTATACGTTCTGTTCACTGTGACTCCCTTCAGTCACCGGGTCCGCCACCCAGGATGCCGAGCGTGAAGAAATGCGCGATCACTGCCGCGAAGGCCGTGCCCATGACCAGCACCGACCACCGCCACCGAGCCCACGCCACCCGCAGCCCCGAAAACTGAACGAAGAGGTCGACTGCATACGCCGCACAGTACGCGATGTTCGCCAGGACCGCCAGAATGAAAAAAAGGAACAGCGGGTCTCGCGCCAGGAACGCGTTCGAGTCCGGCCACGCGGCGTAGAAGTGCGCGCACACCACCGCGAGCAGGATCGCGTTGTAGAGCAGACGGCGTGGTTCCCAGTAACGCAGCGCATCTGAGGCGAGGTCCCCGAACCGCGGCCGCACTCCGCAGCCGGATGGAGTCGACCCGTTCAGTTGATCCGGCACGCTGGTGTTCATACCTTTCCGTTGTCCTTCACTTCTTGACACGTATAACGCTCCGCATCAGGCGCGGCGGGCGAACGCCCGACGTGGATGTTCAGCACCGCCGCCGCGCCCGCCGGCGCCTGCATGCGGTGGTTAGACAGCCCCGTCACGAGTGGCAGACAACACGTTGAAGCCATTCGACGACCTCGGGTTTGTTCTGGGCTTGATGGTGGTAACGGTTGAGCGTCAGCCGACCGTAAAACTGCCCGTCTCGGTCCACGATTACTGGTGGATCAAGGGCGTAAGGGTTACAGCAACTTAAAAGGGAGAATTGTGACCCGTACTCGCTATAGCGGTTCCGAATACTGGTTGGGGAATACGCGCTCCCGTGAGGCCCATACTGGTTCAAGACTGAGTCGGTGGAGTGAGGGGAACAGTTCAGGCAACCAAGATAGGTTGTGCTGTTGGGGCCACCGTAAAGTAGAAGTGTTGCCTGTGGTTGAGCGCCCGGCGGTGTGCCACCGAGTCCAACGATTAGGCCGTATGCGAAGCGATCCCAGTCAGCCTTCGTTGTGGCGCAAGACAGATTTAGGAAAACGGAAACCAGGGCGATCAAAGCAGTCCAAGCTGAAGTCGGGCTGGTACGGTACGAGGGCTGGTTCAACGCTCTTCTTGCTCCCCCGGCGGCGTGAACGTCATTATGCCCCCACATTCCGGGCAGCGGTTCTGAGGCTCTCGTGGCCCCCCTCGATCCAGGTTGTGCCCCGGTTGAACCGGAAAATGCTTGTCACAGGTAGGACACCACCATGAAGCTGCTGATTTGTTCATGCGGTCCTCCATGCGCAGGCTGTCTAACGCTCGCCGTCAGCCGCGGCGTGCGCCAGACCGGCGTGCCCCTTCACCTGTTTCCCGACGGCTCACGCCGTCGGCTGCACGGCGTGGTTAGGCTTCAGGGCTCGGTCCATGCGCGCACAGCGACTGTCAACGGCGACAACGATATGTCGGTATTAAGCCTACTGCACGAACTGTCGATCCATGCTTGGCTCAGGGTGCCGGATTTCAAATGCCAGGTAGCGGCAATCTCGTCAGTCGTCGTGCAAACACCTTTCGGCCCACCGCGGTAAAAGGCAAGCACGCGATCAACGCGCAGGGCGTCAGCCTTCGTAAGGATAACCTCCCCTAAAGATGGTAACTCGCCCTGCTCAACGCGTACCCAGATCCACCCGCGAACGGCCACGTGAATGGGCGCAGGCCCTTTGAAATCAAGCAAGTAGGTGCTGCCTCCTCCGCAGTGTCTCGTCAGGATCCGAATCTCGACCGACTCTCCCTCGCGTAGTTCAGAGAGCAGCGGTGAAACAAGGGGCAGCTTCAAGAACTCGGGCGTAGGGAAAATCATGTCGGTGGTAATGGTCCTCTCGTCCTCCTGGCCGGAGAGGGCGATGAGGGGAAGCAGCATCCCGAACATAAGAGCGTGAATCATCTCCGCTCCCGTTTCTGAAGCCTAACGCTGTGCGTCAGCGGCGCGCCGCGCGGCGCGACCCGTGCGCTCTTCCAGCACGGGGCGTGACGCGCGAGTGCGTCCGCTGCACGCACTGGTTATGCGCCATGTTGGACCAGGCCACCTAGTCTCGAAGCCCAATCTCGAATAGGCCAAGCGATGGACCCCCGTCGATGCATGCAACCGACATCTGGTACCTGCCCCGGTTCTTGAAACAGAAGAAATCGTCTGCTCGGAAGCCATAGCGAAGGAATTCGCGAGGTTCTGCCGGCTTTCGGAACACAGCATCGCCGATTACGATGGTTCCTGGGTATGCGGTCTTGGGACAGAAATCTAGTTCAGCGCAGCTGAAGCTGACGGAGACGGCCTCGATCGCGTCGACGTCTAGGCTCTGGTACGCGAATATGCCGAGCCGGTCCCACACCAAGATCCGGTTCTTTGCCTGTTCACTGCGATCGTACGGACCCAAGACCTGAACCAGACGCGCTTCCTCGGTAGGAAGCGTGAGAATCTTCGCACCGAACCGTACGCCGGCGCGCGTGACTTCTACACCGTCAGTCGGGTCAACCCAAGTCTCGGGGTCCACTAGTGATCGCATGGTCGTGGCGCACGCTGCAACCAAGAGCAGGCAGACGGTCACCATACCGATTCGAACGACCGTTCTCACGCTAACGACCACCTGTGCGCATAACGCTCGGCTTCAGCCGCAGGCGGCGCGCGACGTCCGGATAGAGCACGATGCCGGCATTGAAGGCGCGCCGACTGGCGGCTGCGAGCCGTTGTTAGGCCGTTCATGTGAACGAGCATCGATAGAAGTGGTCTGCCAGCGGGCGACATTTGACAAGGTCGCCGCCAAACAGCGCCTCGATTTCGGCTTTGCCTTGAGCCCCATAACCCGTGGTCGGGCGCCAGCCATGGGCCGACGCTAAAGCGTCGGTCGGGTCGTACACTGTGCCTTGCCAGTTGTCGATAATACCGCCAACGTACGGAAACGCGACGCGAACCGGCGGACCGGGATCGACCTCGAATCGCACGAACCAATATCGACCCTGGGTGACCTGGATGCGCCCCGCCGCGACTGCTTCCAGGACCCGTTCATAGACCGGTCGCAGGAGTTGGAACCGTGTTTCTTGAACCACGCG